>Ga0207433_10011104_pt1 | contig 13813 bp, 17 predicted proteins | sample YelNatPaOPGAMG01_FD_187559 | JGI IMG/M metagenome (GOLD analysis project Ga0207433, IMG submission 187559) | Hot spring thermophilic microbial communities from Obsidian Pool, Yellowstone National Park, USA - OP-RAMG-01 (SPAdes) (version 3) | ecosystem: Environmental > Aquatic > Thermal springs... | reverse complement strand
GCAGTGGGGGAAAGCAGGGTGCGCACGATGCCCACCAGCATCGACGGCGTGGCCGGGTCCAGCGGTTCGATCGGCGGGCGCGGCAGGCGTTGCCGTTCGCGGATCAGCCGCGCCACGTCGGACGTCTCGCGCCACGGCAGCTTGCCGGTGATCAGCCAGTACATCACCACGCCCAGCGAGAACAGGTCGCTGCGTGCGTCGTCCGCCTCGCCGCGCAGGCGCTCCAGCGCCATGTACGCCGGGGTTCCGCCGATCTTGCCGTCGGCGGCCTGCGTGCCGCGCCGCTCGGCGATGCCGAAATCGCTGAGCTTGGCGTAATGCCAGCCCTCCGCCAGCATGATGTTCTCGGGCTTGATGTCGTGGTGGATGACGCCCTGTTCGTGCGCGTAGTTCAGTGCGGCGGCGATCTGGCTGGCCAGCTCGATCACCAGCGGCAGCGGCGGCAGCCCCTCGCTGGCGACCCTGCCGGCCAGCGTCTCGCCGCCCAGGCGTTCCATCGCGATGTAGGGGCGGCCGTCGTCGGTCTCGCCGGCGTCGAAGATGGTGACGACGTTGGGGTGGACCAGGTGCCCGGCCGCGCGCGCCTCGGCGAGGAAGCGCCGCCGGTAGGCCGCGTCGGCGGCCACGTGGTGGTGCAGGCACTTGATCGCCACCTGGCGCTGGATGCCGGGATCGAAGCCTGCGTAGACCACCGCCATCGCGCCTTCGCCGAGCACACCGTCGATGCGGTAGCGCCCGATCGTGGGTGGTACGGCGGCACGGGCCTCCACGGGGCAGTCCTCAGCGCAGCCGCCAGGCCAGGCCGGCGAGGGCAGTCAGCACCACCAGCACCAGCAGGCCGACGGCCAGTTGCTTCGACCTGCCGAAGCGGGTGCTGCGTGGATCGCGGGTCAGGAAGACGAATTCGGCCTGGCCCAGACGGATGCGATCGCCGTGGCGCAGCACCGACTCGTGGATGCGTTGCCCGTTGACAAAGGTGCCGTTGGTGGACAGCGTGTTCATGATCACGTAGTGGCCCTGCTGGTTCATGATCCACGCGTGCGAGGCCGACACGCTGGGGTCGCTGATCACGATGTCGTTGTCGCCACGCCGGCCGACCGTCTGCCGGCCGGGGCGCACCGTGTGGCGCTGGCGGTCGTGTTCGCCGCCGACGGCTTCGAGCACCGGCTCGTGGACGCTGGCACGGCCGCTCGGTGCAGGCGCCAGCCTGTCGGCCTGCAGGCGCAGTTCCTCCGGGGAAAATAACCGCGTCCCCTGGGGACCCGCTGAACGTCGTGGCATCGGCTTGTGCTGGCTCATGGCGGCGCTTGGCTATCCGGTTCGTCACTATAGCCAATCGCCGTGCCGATTCTGTCGATGCCGCCTCGGCCCGGCGTGCCGGAACGGTGAAGCATGCCGCAGCGTCGTGTCGACGCTGCGGCCGCATGTCCCGGCGGAGCCGCGGGTACCGCGCCTCGCTGGCTGCAGGCATGCCCATCCTGCCCCGGTACCGCTGTTACGCACTGTTACCGAGCGTTGCCGTGCCGACATGCCGCAGTGGCGGTGGCTGCCTAGCGTTGAGGTTCACGCAACCACCACCGGGAGTACGACATGGACACCACGTTCGCACCCATCGCGCTGGATGCCTCCAATCCGCAGCCGCCCCAGGGCGAGACGCTGTCCGGGCTGGACATCGCGCAGTTGCAGAAATACGTGGTCGTGACGCGGCGGAAGGTGAGGGCGGGCCAGTACCTGTACCGGAACGGCCAGCCGTTCCGCGCGCTGCACCTGGTGCACGCCGGGTTCCTGAAGACGGGGTTTGGGGAGCAACGGAACGGAAAACCGGGATAAGCACGAAAAGTCTTTACAGATCATAGTATTTCGTATCAACGCAGCTCTCATTTTTGCTTGTATGGACGGCGTTTGTGAGCCACGGTCATCTGGTTCTCTGCGGCCACTGCGCGGGCTTCCGCTGATTGAAGTGCAGCCGTCAAGCCACTGACCTGTCCCCGTGCGTCAGCCAGCGCCAAGGCAAGCTGGTCGCGCTCTCCCGTGATGGTGGCCATCGCTGCTAAGCGCGCTTCGCCCTCCGTCAATTCCCGACGAAGATGCGCCATGTCCAGGCGCAATTCGGTGAGATTGGCCTGCTGGTCTTCACTGCGTTGCCGCAGTTTGGCCAATTGCTGCTCGGCGTGCCGCTGTCCTTCACGCGCGGCATCGGTTTCCTGCAGCATGCGCGCCTGGGCAGCCTCCATGCGTTCGTTGGCCTTGTCCCGCTCCGCCTGAAAGGCGGCATCGCGGGCGGCTATCGTTGCCTGGAAGTCGGTGGTCAACCGGTCGTGAACCTGCCGCGCGGTGTCCAGTTGCTGGGCCATGTCGGCGCGAACGGTCGCCACCTCGTGCTGCAATGACTGAACCCGGGCAAGGGCGTCACGCTTGGCCTCGATTTCTCGGGCGAGCTGCTGCTGGATCTCAATGCTCTGTTCGCGAAGTTGACTGACCTCGTGCTGCAGTTGGTGAACCGAGGCCTGCGCCGCATCTCGTTCGACGACAACGGCATCGTACGCACGCTTCTGTGCTTCCAGATCGGATTCCAGCGCTTGGCGGTGCTCGTTGAAGGCATGCTCCCCCTGTTCCACGGCTGCCACCCAGAGTGCGCGCATGGCATCGGCGATCGCCGGCGGTAGATCGGCGCCGAGGGCGTCGGCCTTGGCGCGCTCATCCTTCCACAATTTCAACTCATCGTTGATGGTGGTCCGGCTGCCTTGCTGGATGGTGGCATAGATCAGGTCGACAGTGAGCTCGTGGGGGCGTCTGCCGTCTGCGACCAGGGCAGCGGCGGCTTCGCGGGTACGTTGGCGGGTGTCACTGACACGGCTCATGGCGGCTCCAGTCACTCGGCGGGTCGTTTTTGGAAAATTCAAACAATGTATATCACAGTATTACGTTATATATATAACTATACATTCAGGAAATTTACGATAACTCCCATAATCAAAAGTCTTTTGGGTGTACGCTTGAAGTCCATACCCCTTCCGACATCGGAAAGCCTGTGAGCGAACTTGCCCTCAGCACCGTCGTCCCCGCGACACTACCCACTCACCTCTCCGGGATGGCGGGCACCAACCGGGCGCCTGCCAGCGCATCACGACAGATCGCGGCCAACGACGATGTCGCGGCCATCGGGTTGTGGCTGGCCGAATACCACGGCTCACCGCACACGTTTCGCAGTTACCGAAAAGAGGCCGAGCGTCTGTTGCTGTGGGCAACTCAGATTCGTGGCAAAGCCGTATCCAGCCTGACGCGAGAGGATGTCCTGGCCTACGAGGCGTTCTTGGCTCAACCGCTACCAACGTGGTGCGATGAAAGCCTGGCGCGCCGTGGCGATCACCGACGGTTGTTTGCCGGCCCACTATCGGAACGGAGCCAGCGCCAGGCGCTGGGCATCTTGTCGGGCCTGTTCAACTACCTAGTGCGCGCCGGGTATCTCGCCGGCACACCGTTCGCGTTGCAGCCGCGTAGCCGGCGTGGCCGTCAAGGTCGACGGACCATCGAGCGCTACTTGGATCGTGCGCTGTGGCAGGACGTTCTTGTTCACGTGGAGCAATGGCCGCAGGCGAGCGGACGAGACCGACAGCGTTACGAGCGCGCACGTTGGGTGCTGCGATTGCTCTACGAGACCGCCCTGCGCGCCTCGGAAGCCGCCCAGGCGCGCGAAAGCGACTTGTTCCATCGTCGCGGCTGTTGGTGGTTGCGCGTGACCGGCAAAGGTGGCGTGGAGGGTGACGTGCCGATCAGCGAGGCCCTGATGGCCGACTTTGCCAGCTACCGTGCCTTTCACGGCTTGCCCGTCGTTCCAGGCAGCGACAGCCCGCGCCCGCTGATCCTTGGCATTGCAGGGCGCGATGCCCCTCTCACCGCGACAGCGGTGTACCTGATCGTAAAAGAAGCGCTCGGGCGCGTCGCCGAAGTTGTTGCGCCCACCGATCCGGTGCGGGCCGCACGATTGCGGCGAGCCTCCACGCATTGGCTACGGCATACGGCCGCGACACACCAGGCCGAGGCCGGCAACCCGGTGCATCATATCCAGCACAATCTCCGGCACAGCTCGATCGCCACTACGTCCATCTATTTGCACGCCGAAGAAGACGCGCGGCATGCCAGCACGACGCAAGCGCGCGCCACGATCCCCTTGCCCAAGGAGCGCCCATGACACCGTCCCCCGATGATCGCTTTGGCATGCCCGACAGCGCGTTCGCGGCGGCCCGCGAAAGCCATGGCCGGGACAATCCGGTGCTGCGTATGGGGATGTATGTGCCGACGCGCGGTGAAGTAGCTTCCCTGCCGGCGGCGGAGCTGTACTCGATCATGGTCGACTGGATGTGGGAAAGCCCGTCGGAGCTCATCCCGAACAATACGCAGATCGCCGAGCTGCGTGCCATCCTGCTAGCACGGCCGGACGCCGACGATCTGGAGGTGCAACGCCTGATCGCCGAGTGCGATGGATATCTGAAGGACTGACCGCCCTTACGCTGCCTGCTCCAGCGCGGCAATCAGCGGGCACTGCACTTGACCGGTGTTGCAATGGCATTGATCGACCAAAGCAGCCAGTGCCTGCTCGACACGCTGCAATTGCACGATGCGCTCACGTACCATGGCCAACTTGTTTGCGCCCAGCTCTTCGGCCTCACGACAATGACGGCCGTCCTCCAATGCCAGTAGGTCGGCGACCTCATCCAGGCTGAAGCCCAGCGTCTGCGCATGCTTGATGAATCGCAGACGGCGCGCATGGATGTCCTCATAGCGGCGGATGCCGCCGAGTGGCTTGGCCGGCTCCGGTACTAGGCCGCGCCGCTGGTAATAGCGGATCGTTTCGACGTGGACCTCGGTGGCCTTGGCCAAGGCGCCAATCGTGTAACCCATGGAAGGTTGACTCCGTAGTTCACTACGGAAGTAAGGTTACGCCGAATCGCCCATCCATCCCAGCAGGACGTCTCGTGGCCCGAAACAGCGAAAAAAGCACCCTGGTCATCGGAGGCCTGGCCGCCGTCCTGGCCTCCGCCTGCTGCCTAGGGCCGCTGATTCTGGTCAGCATTGGGCTAAGCGGTGCCTGGATCGGTCAATTGACCCGGCTGGAGCCGTTTCGGCCATGGTTCCTGGCCGTTTCGGTGATTGCCTTGGTGTTCGCCTATCGCCGGATCTTCCGTCCGGTAGCCGCCTGCGCGCCGGGTGAGGTGTGCGCAGTCCCCTCGGTTCGTCGCGCTTACCGCCGGCTGTTCTGGATCGTCGTCACCCTGGTGCTCGTCGCTTTCGGTTTTCCCTATGTCGCCCCCTGGTTTTACTGAGACTTCCCTATGAAAAAAGCCACGCTCGCGTTTGCCCTGATACTGGCCGGTGTCTCCACCGCCGGCTTGGCCACCACCCGCACGGTCACGCTCGATGTGCCCGGCATGACGTGCCCGACCTGTCCGATCACCATCAAGAAGGCCCTGCAAAAGATCGACGGCGTGGGTGGCATCACCGCCAATGTCGATAAGAAAACCGTGACCGTCACCTACGACGACGCCAAGACGCAGCCGACCACGCTGACCCACGCGACGGCGGATGCCGGCTATCCCTCCACCGTGCAACACTGAAGGCCCCGCTTATGTCGTTGAAAGCCATCGACCCCGTGCTCGACCTGATGGGCGATTTCGCCAAGGTGACTCATGGGGTGACCCGTCATATCCAGCAGATGCGGCAGGCCGCGATCTTCACGGACGGCGCCTTGCCCGCGCGTCAGAAGGCCCTCGCCGCGATGCTCTGGTCAATCTCGGCACGCTGCGAGCCGTGCATCGTGTTCTACGTGCAACAGGCTGTGACTTTCGGTGCGACCGAGGCAGAACTGGGTGACGTGCTGGCTGTCGCCTCGACCATGGGCGGCTGCGTCGGTGAAATGTGGGCCCTGAAAGCCTATAAGGCTTACAAGGATGTCGTCAGCGGGCAGGCCACGACGCAAACTGAGCCCAGTTGCTGCGCTTGACCACACATTATGCACGAGGCCTAGATGACCTGGCGCCCCCAACGGATTGACTATACCTACTGCGATAAAGCGTTCATACACTATCTAAACCCACCTCCAGAGTTGAGAGGGCGAAAGCGCCCCAGTAAGCTCGCGTCATGAGACTCTCCCTGCGCCAACTGGCTCGTTCACGTCGCCTCCGCGCGATGAGCGTGCTGGCGTGGCTGGTGCTCGTGATCCAATCCGTGGCGGCTGCTCCCATGAGCATGCCAATCGAATCCCACGCCCAGCCCGCGCATGCGACGGTCACTGCGATCGCGGGACACGGCATGCACTGCCACCACTCGGCAACGTTCAGCACAACTGATTCCTGTTGCCAACACACAGCAAATTGCTGCGGCGGTTCGGTTGGCCAGTGTGCCTGCGCCGCACTGTGTGCCACGGCGCTCCTGCCGAGGGCGACGGTAGTGCTGGTTTCGACGGCGTTGACGGCAAGCTACGCAGTGCCTTCGCGCACGGCGCCCCCTTCAGGGACAAGCGCGCCCCCACTCCGACCCCCGGCGGTCTGATTCTCCCCTCGTTTCGATGAGCTTGGCGCATGACGGTCGCGTGCCGACCTTCGTGGCCATTGGCTGTGATCGGCATCACCACGAGGATGCCGCTTGCCTTGGAGAGGCCCCATGAAAATCCTTCCCCCACCCGCGATGGTCTGGTCGCGGCGTCGTTTCGTCCAAGGTGTCGCCTTCGGTGGCACCATCGCCGCGCTCGGCCTGCTGCGCCCGTCCAAAGCCTGGGCGCTGACCGGCGCAGGCCAACCCGCCATCCTCACTGGCACCGACTTCGCGCTCGACATCGCCGAAACGCCGGTGAACTACACCGGCCGGCCTCGCTTGGCCACGACCGTCAATGGCAGCCTTCCGGGGCCGACCCTGCGCTGGAAGGAAGGCACCACCGTTACGATGCGTGTGACCAACCGGTTGCGGGTGCCCACGTCCATTCACTGGCACGGCATCATCGTGCCGTTCCAAGAGGACGGCGTGCCTGGCATCAGTTTCCCCGGCATCGCACCGGGCGAGACCTTCACCTACCGTTTCCCGGTGCGCCAGAGCGGCACCTACTGGTACCACTCGCATTCGGGATTCCAGGAACAGACCGGATTGTACGGTTCGCTGGTGATCGATCCGGCTGGCCCGGAGCGCAACCCCAGCGACCGCGACTACGTGGTGATGCTCAACGACTGGAGCGACACCAGCCCCGAGCACATCTTCGCCACGCTGAAGCGGCAAAGCGACTACTACAACTTCGCCGAGCCGACCGTGCCGGAATTCTTCCACGACGTGCGCGAGTTGGGTCTGCAGAAAGCGTTGGCCAAGCGGCGCATGTGGAACCAGATGCGCATGAGCCCGGCGGATCTCAGCGACGTCTCCGGTTACACCTATACCTACCTGATGAACGGCACCGCCCCGGCCGGCAATTGGACGGGCCTGTTCAAGCCGGGCGAGAAGATCCGGCTGCGCTTCATCAACGGCTCGTCGATGACGATCTTCGACGTGCGCATTCCGGGTTTGAAGATGACGGTGATCTCCGCCGACGGCCAGGATGTGGCGCCGGTGCCGGTCGACGAGTTCCGCATCTCGGTGGCGGAGACCTACGATGTGCTCGTCGAGCCACAGGAAGATCGGGCGTTCACGATCTTCGCCCAATCGATCGACCGCACCGGTTATGCCCGCGGCACGCTCGCCCCGAGGCCCGGTATGGAAGCGGCGGTACCCGCGATGGATCCACGCATGCCCGTGAGCATGGTGGACATGATGGGCGCGATGGCACAGGGCACATCCGGACACGTCGACATGCAAGGGATGGCAGGCATGCCCGGGATGCAGGGCATGCCTGGCATGGGCATGGGGGGCATGGCGATGGCCGCTGCGCCCGTGGTGCGTCACGCCCGCACCGAATACCACAACCCGGGCGTCGACATGCACGTGGACATGCCGCGCACCAACCTCGACGATCCGGGCACGGGCCTGCGCGACAACGGACGCCGCGTGCTCACCTACGCCGACCTGCACACCCTCGGCGGCTCCATCGACAAACGGGAACCCAGCCGCGAGATCGAACTGCACCTCACTGGCAACATGGAGCGCTACATGTGGTCGTTCGACGGCGTGAAGTTCTCCGACGCGAAGCCCATCCATTTCCGTGCCGGAGAGCGGCTGCGTATCGTGCTCGTCAACGACACCATGATGAACCATCCGATCCACCTGCACGGTATGTGGAGCGAGCTGGAAAACCCCGACGGCCAGTTCCAGGTACGCAAGCACACCGTCAACGTGCAACCCGCGCAGCGCGTCGCCTACGGGGTGAGTGCGGACAACCTCGGTCGCTGGGCCTACCACTGCCACATGCTGTATCACATGGAGGCGGGCATGTTCCGCGAGGTGGTGGTGTCATGACGACCGTTCATTGCATCCGCCCACCGCGCGCGAATCCGCCGTTGCTATTGGCAGCGCTCCTGCTGGCGTTGCCCCTGGCGGCCACCGCGCAGAACACACCGGCGTCCAGCAGCACGTCGCCGATAAATATGAGCGCCATGCCAGGCATAGATCACGGCAGCATGCCCGGCATGACCATGCCGGCGCCGGCGAGCAGCACGACGCAGCCGGCGGCGAAAACGCCCGCCAAGAAAGCCAAGAAGAAACGCCGCACCGCGCCGTCGACTCCGCTCTCCCACCCCATGGATGGCATGAAGGGAATGGATCACAGCGCCATGAAGGGCATGTCGATGCCCACCCAACCGGCTTCGTCGGCGGCACCCGCCAGCGACATGCCGGGGTCGGACCACGCGTCGATGCCCGGCATGAGTCCGCAAGACATGTCGGGGATGGATCACGCCGGCATGAATCACGGCGCAATGCCGACGAAGGATCAAGGCGGAGCGGCAAGTATGGGCGCGATGCCGGGCATGACGATGGGCCCGATGCAAGGTGGCAACCCGCCGCCTAATGCACGCAGCCCCGATTATTCCGACGGTGTCGGCTACGGTTCCATGCAGGGCATGGACATGGCGGACGACACGCCACTGGGCATGTTGCTGATCGACCAGTTGGAAGCCTTCCACGGTCGCGACGGGAATGGCCAAACCTGGGAGGTCGAAGGTTGGTACGGCAACGACACGAACAAACTATGGGTTCGTACGGAGGGCGAAAGCCGTCGCGGCAAACTCGACGATGGCGATCTGGAGGCCCTCTGGAACCACGCCATCGCCACCTACTGGGGCACCCAGCTCGGCGTGCGCCAGGATCTTGGGGTAGGCCCGAAACGGACATGGGCTGCGTTCGGCTTGCAGGGCCTGGCGCCGTACTGGTTCGAGTTGGAGGCCACGGGTTACGTCGGCGCCAACGGCCGCACCGCCGCGCGCCTGCGTGCCGACTACGAACTGCTATTCACCCAGCGATTGATCCTGCAGCCCGAGGCCGAGGTCAACCTGTACGGCAAGGACGATCCGCAGCGCCGTATCGGCAGCGGCGTATCCGACGTGCAGTTCGGCCTGCGCCTGCGCTACGAGTTCCACCGCCAGTTCGCGCCCTACATCGGCGTGAATTGGGTACGCCGCGTCGGCACCACCGCCGATTACGCCCGGCAAGATCATCAACCCGTACTCGACCGGCAGATCGTGGCCGGTGTCCGCATCTGGTTCTGAGGGGGATTACCCATGAAAAAGCACACTGCACACGTCATCACGGTCGCCGTCACCTTGGGTGTCCTGGCCATCGGCGCCGGCGTCTTCGTCTATTCCGGTCTGTACAACATCGGCGCCGACGACCACCACACCAAGCCCGTGTTCGCTGTGCTGCAAACCCTGCGCAACCGCTCGATCCACCTGCGCTCGGAGGACCTGACCGTACCGAACCTCAACGATCCGCAGTTGATCCTGAAAGGCGCCGGCCAGTACGCGGCGATGTGCACCAGCTGCCATCTGTCGCCTGGCGTGAACGACTCCGAGCTGAGGGTCGGCATGTACCCGCAGCCACCCAACCTTTCCAAGGTGCATGTCGATCCAAAAGACGCCTTCTGGGTGATAAAGCACGGCATCAAGATGAGCGCGATGCCGGCCTGGGGCAAGGCGGGCCACGACGATCCCACGATCTGGAGCATGGTGGCCTTCCTGGAGAAGCTGCACGGCATGACACCGGCCGAATACAAGGCCATCGTGGCCAAGGCGCCGCCGGATGAGGACATGGACATGGACGAAGCCAGCAGCCACAGCCACGGGAATGGCGATGCGCGCGCATCCGGTGCGCCGATCATGAAGGGCATGAACATGAGCGGCATGGATATGCCCGGTCAGGGTGCCGCTTCCGCACCACCGCCCGCGAGGGCTAGCTCGGTCGGCTCGAAGCCGTCCAGTGACGGGCACGCCCATCTGTAGTGGCACGCGATGTCGACGCCGGCTCTCTACGGCGTCGACCGTGCCATTGGGGGAATGCAGTCGGTGCCGCTAAGGCTTGCTGAAGCCGAGGTGCAGGGTGATTTTGTCACCGGCTTTCAGGTGCGCTACCGAGGCCGGGGGAAAATGCAGCGTGAGGCCCATGCCGGCGGCACTAACCTTCATGATGCCGGTTTTCGCATCGATGGACGTCACGGTGGCGGGCATGGTGTGCATACCTTGCATGGCGTGATGCATGCCCATCATGCCGCGCATGTTGCCCTGCATGCTGCTCATCGAACCCATGCTCGACTTGGAACTGCTGGGCGCGGTGTTCTGGGCCAGTGCAACGCCGCTCAGTGCAAGCCCACCGAGTGCTGACATCACGACTTTGGAAAGCGTGTTCATCGCAACCTCCGTAGTAATAGCGATAGCAGTCACTGGAGTATGCACCTTCCCGGGATGGATACGGCTTGGCTCTTGAGTTGATTCGGGATCGGGCATTCCCTTGACAAGTAAATGCGAACAATTATTATTTACTCAATCGTCATCCTCTTTGCTGCATGCCTGCTCTCATGAAACTGTTTCTGCCTGCGATCCTGCTCTGTGCTGCACTCCCGTGCGTGGCGGAGGGTGCCGTACCCGAGTACACGCTGGTTATCCACAACCATACCTATCAACCGACGACGTTGAATGTACCGGCCAACACCAAGTTCAAGCTACTGGTGCGCAACGAGGACGCCACGCCGTCCGAGTTCGAGAGCAACGACTTCAACCGCGAGCAGATCGTGCTGCCGGGCACCACGGCAACCGTATTCGTCGGCCCGCTGGATCGCGGGAGCTACACCTTCTTTGATGATTTCCATCGCGCCACCGGCAACGGCGTGCTGGTCGTGCAGTGAGCCGCTGACATGCTTGGCATTGCATTGCTGGTTTTTCGTGAAGTGCTCGAAGCGGCGCTGATCGTCACCATCGTGGCAGCCGCCACCCGTGGCGTACCGCGGCGCGGCTTCTACATCAGCGGGGGCATCTTGCTGGGTGTGGTCGGTGCGGTGCTGGTGGCCGGCTTTGCCGGCTTCATCGAGCAGGCGGTGAATGGCGCCGGGCAGGAACTGTTCAACGCCGGGGTGTTGCTGACGGCGGTGCTGATGATCGGCTGGCACGTGGTGTGGATGTCCAGCCATGGCCGTGAACTGGCGCAGCAGATGCAGGTTGTCGGGCATGCTGTGAAGACTGGCTCCAGCTCGCTGACCATGCTGTTGGCGGTAGTGGCGCTGGCCGTACTTCGCGAGGGGTCGGAGGTCGTGCTGTTCTTGTACGGCATGGCCGCGGGCGGCGCTGGCACCGGTGATCTCGTGGCCGGGGTGCCGCTGGGCTTGATCGGCGGCGTTGGTGTTGGTTACGCGCTGTATTTCGGTCTGCTGCGCATTCCGCTGCGCCATTTCTTCAGCGCAACGAACGGGCTGCTGGTGCTGCTCGCTGCGGGGCTTGCTTCTACCGCCGCGCGTTTCCTGGTGCAGGCGGACTGGCTGCCGGCGTGGGGGGCGCAGTTGTGGAACAGCTCGGCGCTGCTGGATAACGGCTCGGTGCTGGGACAGGCGCTCCACATCCTGGTCGGCTACGACGCGCGGCCCAGCGGCATCCAAATCGCGTTCTACCTGATTACCGTGTTGCTGCTTGTGATGGGCATGCTGATGGCGCCACGCTTTGTAGCAAGGCCTGCGCCGTCGCCAGTTGCTGCCAATCAGCCTTCCTGAATCTCCGTGCGGTCGTGCGTGCCTGTCGTCATGGGCGATGGGCAGAGCCGCTCGCGTCCCGAATCCTGTGTGAGTTTCCCGATGACCCGTCTGGTCCGCTCAATGCCTTCCTCATCCTTGCAGCACAAACGCCTCCTTACCGTCGCTTGTCTCACCATCGCCTGCACGGTCGGTGCGCAACAGGCGCATGCCGACGACTTCGTCGTGTATTCGCCACACGTGGTGGCGACGCAGAGCGAGATCGAGCTGCGCGGGTACCAGTACGACGATCCGCGCGCCGACTACCACGACGGAAGCGCCGCCGAGCTCTCGCTTGCGCACGCCTTCAACAGCTGGTGGAAGGCTGAGCTGTATGTCGCCAAGTACCAGAAGGCGCCGGGCGAGGGCGAGCACCTGCTGGGCTACGAGTTCGAAAACACCTTCCAGCTCACGCCACCCGGCGAGTACTGGGCCGATTTCGGATTCCTCGCAGCTTACGAGCACAACACGCGACCCGGCACGCCGGATACCGCCGAATTCGGCCCCCTGATCGAAAAAACGGCAGGCCGTTTCACCCACACGGTCAACCTGATCTGGGAAAAGCAGCTGGGTGCCGGCGCTGCAGGCAAGTACGAGTTCCGTTACAGCTACCAAGGCACTTACACGGTGTCCTCGGCGTTTCGTCCGGGTATCGAGGCGTATGGTCGCCCCAGCGACCATGCCTATCAGGCGGGCCCCGTCGTGGCCGGCGATTGGCACATCCCCGGTACGACCGGCGAGATTGAATACCGACTGGGCATGGTATTCGGCATCAATGCCAAGGCGCCGCGCCGCACCGTGCTGGCGCAAGTCGAATACGAGTTCTTTTGAGTATTTAGCGTCCGTGAGAAGCACCTTCTGGGCGTTCGGCGATCGGACTAGGCTCTGGCCTGCTGAGGCGCAGCCGCTCAAGGTGATTCCATGTTCTCAGGCATGGAGACGTTCGTGGAGAACCTGCCAAGCAAGAAGGACGTCGCGTGCAAGTCCATTGTGGCGATGCCACTGTCGGTCGATGGCATGGACGTAGATGGCGGCTACCATCCGCCAAGCATTCGATTGGCGCTGTTTGGCCCATCGGGTGACGGTGGCGACCGACTTTTGACTTCAGTCAAACGGTTTGTACGCAGCGCAGTGGTAACCTACCCATAGAAAGCAGCGAATGGATATCGCGGGATCCCCGCCACTACCTCGCATGGAAACAACGACGTGACATGGCTTGATCGACCTTCCCGTGGTGGCCGCCCCTGGCGGCTGAACGTGTTGCGTCGTCGTCGGTTCGTCCGCTGGCTGCTCGCGTTCTCGGTGCTGGTCATGCTGGGCCAGCAGACGGCCATGGCCGCCTACGCCTGCATGGCAACGCCATCGGCGATGCAGGCCATGAGTGCGACCAAGGCGATGGGTCCTGGTTGCCCGGCGATGCATCCGCGGGCACAGCGGGCGGTCTGCCTCAACCACTGCAGCACCCAGGCCACGGCACCCGTGGATGCGCATGTCACGTCGGTACCACCGAGCGGATTGACTGCGCTGCCGCCCCTGTCCCTGGAGGTGGCCTCCAACGGCGGTCCTTCCAGTCGCGCGTCCGAGCGGTGGTATCGCCAGCAGGCCTCCCCGCCACATCCCCCCCGTCTATTG
>Ga0207433_10011098_pt1 | contig 13817 bp, 11 predicted proteins | sample YelNatPaOPGAMG01_FD_187559 | JGI IMG/M metagenome (GOLD analysis project Ga0207433, IMG submission 187559) | Hot spring thermophilic microbial communities from Obsidian Pool, Yellowstone National Park, USA - OP-RAMG-01 (SPAdes) (version 3) | ecosystem: Environmental > Aquatic > Thermal springs... | reverse complement strand
ATAATCCTCGCTATTGTTGAAGCTGATGGAGCTTTTATCCCTATCTCTTTGCAAAACATATCCAATTCCTTCTTTAAGGGAACTTGACCTAAACGAGGGCATTCTTCTCTTCTATCCTTTATATATTGTATCACTCTTCTATCCCATTCCCTTTTTCTTGGATTTTTAGGTCTTCTGGGGAGAGGTCGTAGCGCTGCGGGGTTATAACCTGAGTCTTTGTATATCTTTCTCCATCTGTATATTGTGCTTTTTGAAACGCCAAAAGCTTTCTTTGCAGCTTTTATTCCGCAACTCTCAAAAAGCTCTATAACTTCCAACCTAAACTCAACTATCTCTTCTCCTTTTAAATCTTTCCTTAAATAAAACTTACTTCCTTTCATATCTTCTAAGCTAACTTTTTAATTTCAAAAAATCAACTATCTTCCTTCCTCCTATCTTTATCTATAAATTCCAATATCTTTTTGAAATTATTCACAAAATGGTATCGTTGTGTTATATAATTGTATCATAAAAGAAGGGATGGCGGCGAAGCCTGTGGGTCATTTGTCATTTTGGGGAAAAGCGCCCGTTCTGTCATTGTGAGGAGCGAAGCGACGAAGCAATCCCTTTGAGATTGCCACGCCCGCCTTCGGTGGGCTCGCAATGACAAAGGGAGAGATTGCCACGCCCGCCTACGGCGGGCTCGCATCTATGGGTATAGGTTTTTAAAAAGGTATTAGTCTCCTCCACTCTTAGGGGACCATCCTCTTATCTCCAAATTATAAAATCTTTTTTCTTAATTTGGTTTGATATTTTTGACTTATACGATGCCTCCTTTTTCCTCCCTCAAAGAGAGAAGAATTAAATTTTATACACAATTGCTATTTCCTCTTTTTATTCCTTATCTATTTCAAAAACCTATACCTATGCCAGCAATGACAAATCTCCCACTGTCATTGGCAAGGGACGGCTTCGCTATAAGTGCGAGATTGCCGAGCCCGCCTAGGGTTTATTTATCTCAACCAAGCACTTCCGCTGGCGAAGAAATAGGCGCCGATGAAGATGAGGATTATTCCACCCACTTGCGTTATGATTCTCTCATATCTCTCCAGTTTCTTCCTTCCGCCCACGGTTATCGCTCCCACGAATAAATACCAAACCAAATCCGCCAAGATATGACCTATGAAGAAAAAAGCAACTCCCAGAATTCCCCTCTTCACTCCCATAAGGAGAAAATTCAAACCAATTGCAAACCACCAAAGATACCAATAGGGATTGGACAATGTAGCTATTGCTCCTAAAATGAAGGAATGCCCCGTCTTTTCCTCTTCGTCTTTCTTTTCTCCCTCGCTCCTCCACATCCCATAGCCGAGATAACCGAGCACTATCCCACCTATTATCCCTATTAAGGAAACAATGAAATTGTTATGAGATATCATTTGGGCAGTGAAGAGAAGTATAGTAAGCATAACGAGCTCCAGAACTCCATGTGCGGAAACGACTATGAAGGGCGTTTTTATTCCTTCTCTTAAGGATTTCGTGATGGTCACTATTAGAAGCGGACCAGGGCTTGCTGCTCCCACGAAGGCGACCGTGAAGGAGAGGAAAAAGATAGTGTAAAGAGAAGGCAAACCGCTCATTGGGATATAATCACCATATCCCTTCTCAGGGTGATAGCCTTGCCGCTTTCCGCGTCTATCTCCAAAAAGAGGCTACAAACCATTGCTGGTCCCTCCGCTACCTCAAATTTCCTGGGCGTTGCATAAAGGAATCGCTCCAGCACTTGCTCCTTTTTAACCCCTATTATTGAATCAATCGGTCCTGTCATACCGATATCCGTGATGAAAGCCGTGCCATTGGGTAGGATGCGCTCATCCGCTGTGGGGATATGCGTATGAGTGCCTATAACGGCTGATACCTTGCCATCAAAAAATACGCCCAATGCTCCCTTCTCCGAGGTAGCCTCGGCGTGGAAATCCACTATTATTAACGGCGTTTCCTTTCTCATCTCCTCAATAATCCTTTCCCCCACCTCAAAGGGGGAATCTATCGGCTCCATAAATATCCTCCCCATCAAATTTATCACCCCTATCTTAAACCCCTTTCTCGTAGTGAAAACACTCGCTCCTCTTCCCGGCACGCCTTTGGGATAATTTGCAGGGCGGAGGATGCGTGGGTCGGTTTCTATTATCTCAATCCCCTCCTTCTTGCTCCAAGCATGATTGCCAAGCGTTAGGCAGTCTATACCCAGAGAGAAGAGCTCTTCCGCGACATTCTTGGTCAAGCCGAATCCCCCCGCAGCGTTCTCGGCGTTTACAAGCATAAAATCCACATCTTCCTTCATCTGGCTGATATAACTCCTCAAAGCCTTCCTCCCACTTCTCCCCACCACCTCCCCCAAATGAACAACTTTTATTCTACCCATACGCAATCCTTCCCCAGTAGAGAGGAAACCTCATCCATAAGCCTCGTTGAGGGTTTCACCTTCAGTTCCTCCCCAAGAGTGTAAATTTCCTCTCCCTTATTTGTAGGAATATGAACGATGACCTTCGTATTTCCCTTATGATATAAAATCAGATTGCGCAATAACTTAAGGTCGTCCTCATTTAGGTGTTTCCTCTCTATTCTGATGTGGAAAGTGGCGGCGGGTGGAAGCAGCAAGGGCTCCCCTCTGGAAGAGAGGGGGATTATCTCCTCCGCTACCACTTCGTTTTCCTCTTCATCGCCTTTTATCACGGAATGCACTTTCCCCTTTACAACGAGGATTGCTTCTTTATGGAGGAAGCGGGAGAAATCCTTATAAAGAGAGGGGAAAACCGTTACGGAGATGCTTCCATATGTATCCTCTATCGTTAGTGTCGCCATTTTTTCTCCATTTTTCTTCGTATCAAAGTGTTTGGCTTTGACCACTATTCCCGCAACACAGACCTTTTCATCCGCCTCCATTTCCCCAATCTGTATTGAGGGTATAGGACGATATTTTTCCAAAGCCTCAGCTATCTGGGCTAAGGGGTGTCCGCTTAAATATATACCTATGAGTTCCTTTTCCATCGCGAGGATTTTCTCCAAGGGATACTCATCAACTGCGGGCAGTTCTATGCTGATGGGATGTATATCCTCTTCCTGGAAGAGGAGGCTTTGGCTTTCCTTATCCTCAGCTTCAAGCACAGACAAAATATTGGGAAGCCCCTCAATGAGCTGTTGACGCTTATAACCGAGACTATCAAAGGCTCCCGCTTTAATTAAAGCCTCAAGGACTGGGCGGGTAAGTTTTGCTCCTTTCATCCTCATACAGAAATCCTCCAAGGAGCGGAATTTGCCCCTTCTCTCCCTTTCCTTCACTATCTCCGCTACCTGTCCCTTCGCTACTCCCTTTATGGCTGTTAAGGGCACTCTTATGCTTTTTCCTTCCACGGAAAAATGCAGCTGGCTCTCGTTGATGTCGGGAGGAAGGAGCTTTATATTAAGGGAGCGGCATTCATCGGCGAAGAAGGCGAGCTTGTCCCGATTTTCCATATGGCTCGTTAAGAGAGCGGACATATACTCCAGGGGATAATGGGCTTTCAAATAAGCGGTTTGATAAGCGAGGAGGGCGTAAACGGCGGAGTGAGATTTGTTGAAGCCGTAGGCGGCGAAGTTCGCCATCTGGTTATAGATTTCCTCGGCAACCTTCAAATCCACTCCATTTGCCTGAGCCCCCTTCAGGAAATCCTCTCTCATCGCCTCCATAACATCGGCTTTCTTCTTGCTCATCGCCCTCATAAGCGTCTCTCCCTGAGATAAGGTGAACCCAGCAAGCCGCGCCGCTATCTGCATAACCTGCTCCTGAAAAACAAGCAGCCCCCTTGTTTCCTCCAAAATATCCTTTAAAGCGGGATGAGGATATTTCCCCTTCTTCCCTTTCCTCTTAAGAAACTCCTCCACCATCCCCGACCTTAATGGTCCGGGACGATATAAGGCAATGAGGGTTATTAGGTCCTCATAGCGAGAAGGTCTCGCTTCCCTCAAAAGGTTCTGCATACCTGCGCTTTCCAATTGAAATACACCCACCGTGTTTCCCTTTGATAGCAACTCGTAAGTCTTCTCATCATCTAAGGGGATATCCTTTAGACTTATTTTCTCCCCTCTTAATTCTTCCACTAAGGAAATGCAGTTTTCCACGACTGTAAGGGTGCGCAGACCGAGCAAATCCATCTTCAGAAGCCCAACTTTTTCAAGGGCGTCTTTATCGAATTGGGTAGTTAGCCCAAGCCCTTCGGTAGAGCGCTGTAGGGGAACGAGCTCTTCCAGAGGTTCAGGCGCTATCACAACTCCTGCAGCGTGGGTGCCGGCGTGGCGCGCTAACCCTTCCAATGCGATTGCCATCTTCAGCAGTTGCCTCATTCTCTCATCGTTCTCGTATAGCTCCGAAAGCTCTTGATTCCTAGCTATCGCTTCCTCAATCGTCACACCCTGCGGGATGAGCTTTGCTATCCTGTCCACTTGGGAAAGGGGAATCTCCATCGCCCTCCCCACATCTCGCACGGCAGCACGGGCAGCCATAGTGCCAAAGGTTATTATCTGCGCCACCTTGTCCTGACCATACTTTTTTATAACATACCTTATTACCTCTTCCCTCCGCACATCGCAGAAATCCAAATCTATATCGGGCATACTCACTCTATCCGGATTGAGAAATCTCTCAAAAAGGAGCCCGTATTTGAGGGGGTCTAATTGGGTGATACCAAGGACATAAGCGACCATACTTCCCGCTGCTGAACCCCTTCCCGGTCCCATAGGAATCCCCTTTTCTCTCGCCGCTTTCACTATATCCCAGACTATAAGGAAGTAGCCCGCATATCCTTTCTCATTTATAATTGATAGCTCATATTTGAGGCGCTCCTCCGCCTCCTTTGGACGAGTGGGATAACGCTTGGGGAAATTTTCCCAGCAGAGTTTCTCAAGATAGGATTCCAGGGTATAGCCCTCTGGAACGGGGAAATTGGGGAGATGTGGTTTCTCCAATTCCAACTCAAGATTACAACGAGCCGCTATCTCAAGGGTGTTTTCAATTGCTCCCGGGATATGAGAGAAGAGATTATACATCTCCTCTGGGGTTTTGAAATAGAATTCAGGTGTGCTGAAGCCGAGTTTCTTCGGTTTGCTGAGGGTGCTTCCCGTCCCTATGCAGAGAAGGACATCGTGGATTTTCGCATCGCTTTTGCGAAGATAATGAACATCGTTCGTTGCCACAAGAGGGATGGAAAGCTTCTTCCCCAAATTTATCAAGGCTTCATTGACCTTCTTCTCCTCTGGTAGATTATGGTCCTGGAGCTCAAAATAAAAATTCGTATCCCCAAATATCTCCTTCAGCTCACGAGCTGCTTTCTCCGCTCCCTCTATATCATCATTCAATATCCTGCGGGGGATTTCCCCCGCGAGACAGCTCGTGAGGGCGATAAGCCCTTCGCTATATTTTGCGAGGATTTCCTTATCTATCCTCGGCTTATAATAGAAGCCTTCCGTATTCGCGAAGGAAACGAGCTTGAGAAGGTTCTTATAACCCTTGTAATTCTTCGCTAAAAGGAGGATGTGGGTTAGATTTGCATCTATTTGTCCTTCCTTATCGGTAGCCTTACGGGGGGCGAGATACATTTCACAGCCGATGATTGGTTTTATTCCCGCTTCTTTGCATTTAAGATAGAAGTGAATGGCGCCGTAAAGGACGCCGTGGTCTGTAAGGGCAAGGGCGGGCATACCGAGCTGGGTAGCATAATCCACCAACTCGTCAATCCTGCACATCCCGTCCAAAAGGCTGTATTCCGAATGGGTGTGGAGATGAACGAACTGCATAGCCCTTCTTATATAGATTATAAAGGTGAAGAAGAGGAAAGCAAGAAATTAGCTAGCGCAAATAGAGTTTACCACCCAAGAGCTTGAAAAGGAGAAGGGTAAAGAAAGCAATGAAAACAAGGACCAATGTCGCCGCAAGGGCTATTTCTATTCTCCCTATGCTCAAATTCATAAAAATCGCTATTGAGAGGACCTCCGTTTTGAAGGGAGTGGCGCCGGCTACGATGATTATAGGGGCGAACTCTCCCATTGCTCTCGCCCAAGTCATTATCAATCCCGCTATTATGCCATTTTTTGCAAGAGGGAGAGTAACCTTCCAGAAGGCAAGCGGTCTTGAGCAGCCGAGAGAACGAGCAACATCTTCATAGCGTGGGTCAACATCGTCAAAAGCAGCCTTGCACGCCCTCACAGCGAAAGCGGCCGCAATGGTGAACTGGGCAAGGACTATCCCATAGACCGTGTGAACGAAGCGAATCCCAATTCCCTCAAGCCATCTGCCAATAGGCGTTCCGAAGAAAACGAGAATGCTTATACCAGCCACCAACGGAGGGAGGACAATCGGCATATCCAAGATAGTATCCCAGAGGGTGGGGAAGGGAAACCTATAGCGAGATAGGGCATAGGCGGAGGGGATAGCTATGATGGCAGAGAAAAAGGTCGTCGCAAGAGAGGTAATGAGGCTCAGCTTAATCGCGAAAAGCATCTCATCGGAACGAAAGGCTTTCAAAAGGTCTCCTGGCTTAGGGTAAAGGGCATCGGCAATGAGGAGAGCTAAAATGAAGGCGAGATAGAGAAAAAGAAGGGAAGAAGTAGAAGTCTGAAAGAAAAGTTCCTTTTTAGCCGCTTGCGAGGCTCTCATTTTCTCTTTTTATCATTGTTGTTCACGGTTGCGAAACCGTGCTTAAGGAAAATCCTCTTCCCCTCAGGGGAGGAGACGAAATTGAGGAATTTCTCTGCCTCGTCAATATGCTTACTGAACTTGAGGACGCCCAGGGGAATAGGAGAATCAATCCTATACTTAGGGTCTATTTGGATGACATCAATGGAATCCCTAATTCTGTGGGCGGTAGCGTTCCAAATTATCGTTGCATCCAATTGTTTAAGCTTGATGGAATTGCCCAGCTCCGGCTCCTGCATCGCCATATAGGCGGTCTTCTTCCAAATGCCCTCCGCTATCCCCTTTCTCTTTAGCACCTTCTCCGCTTTTTTGAAAATCTCATCGCTTATATGCCCGATGGCACAGGCATCCTTATTGCCCAAGCCGACTTTCACATCTTTTCTCAGGAAATCCAATATGGACTTCACTTTCTTTGGATTCCCCTTCTGAACCGCAATCACGGGAACGAATAGCGCAACGACTTTCCAGCTATGGATGAATCCCTTATCAATTGCTTGGTCCATATACCACTGCTCTCCTGGCATATAGAGGTCTCCGCTTTTCGTGAAGGTGATTTGGGAGAGAAGACAAGGGGAGCCTGCAAATGTATATTCAACTTTTATGTTGTATCTCTTCTCAAACTCCTTGCCCAGCTCAAGCATAGGTTGGCTGATAGCCGCTCCACAGTAAACGAAGAGCTTCGTTCCCTTCTCCTTTTGAGCAGAGGATAGAGAAGTTAGGAGAATGACAAAGATTAAAAGGCAGGGAAGAAAGGTTTTTCTCATCATTTCCATAGAGAGATTTTAGAGATTTTTTGTGTCAGGAAAGTGAATTTAGTTTGTCAAAATGGGGTTTTGGTGCGGAGGGCGGGATTTGAACCCGCACGGACGAAAAGTCCACTGGATCCTGAGTCCAGCGCGTCTTCCGTTCCGCCACCTCCGCAGACATTAATAATTATAGTTAAAAAATAGATTTTGGAAAGTTTGTGAATGTGATAGCGTTTCATTACTTTCGGAACGCTATCGTGAATGTTTTGAAGATTTCAAAAAGATGTTTTTGTCATTGCGAGGCTTCCCGAAGGGAAGCCTCGCAATCTCGTTTTTATGAAGGTGGTGGCGTTTCCCTCAACCTGGGACATCATTAATTTTGCCACAAATTCTCTTTTCCCGTTTCTTAAGATTACTCTTGACTTCTCAGCGATTTTGTTTTAAAAGAAAGTATTCATAAATTTTTTAGGAGGTGTTTTATAATGGCAAAAGTGGTAGTTATTGGTTTTGATGCTCCCATTACCAAATCGCTCCTCAGGCTTATGGAGGAGGGCGCTCTCCCCAACCTCGATTCTCTGCGTAAAGAAGGAGTTTGGACGGAGAACTGTCTCGTTCCTCATCCCACCATCACTCCTCCCAACTGGACGACAATAGCCACCGGAGCTTACCCCGGAACTCACCAAATAACCTGTTTCCATATCCCCAAGGAGGATGGCTATCCGGGTGCACCCCAAAATTGTATGCAGGCTTTCCGCTCAATTGATGTCAAGGCTGAGACGATTTGGGAAGCAGGGGAAAGAATTGGGAAGAAGGCAATCGTCCTCAACTACCCTACCACCTGGCCCCCGAAGATGAAGAATGGAATCCAAATCGGTGGTTTCGGACTTCATATAACCGATTGGAGAATGAAGGAGGATGGGGAAGGGCTAACAGGGTGGAAGTGGCTGATAAATCTCGCCGACCATCAATGCGCTACAACTGAGGATTTGCCTCTTTCGGACAAAATTGCCCCTATGCCTTGCAAGGGATGGAGGAATTACCCCGATGGTGAGTTCCTTGAAGCGGAGGTCGAGGTCGGCAAATACAACAATCTTTTCCCCGTAGAACCGATAAAGCTGTTTCTTTTGATAGATACAAAGGGAGGTGTAGTGAGGGGGTATATTGATAAAAGCGAGGATAAGCCAGTTTTTGAGGCGAAAAGAGGGGAATGGAGCGAACGGGCTAAGCTGACTTTCCAAACGGAGAAGGGAGAAAGAGATGCCTATTTTAAGGTCAAATTGATGGAGCTATCGGAGGATGGGAAAAAGGTGAAACTCTATTTCACCACTTTCTGCTCAATAGTTGACGCTTGCTATCCACCCGAGATAGCGAAGGAAATAGAAGATAAAATTGGGGAAGGATTGCCTCTGCGTGCGATGGAGGACGCAGTGACATTGGGTTGGATTGATTATGAGAGCTATGGTGATATTTTGGATATGGAGAATATTTGGCTTGGTGAGGTAGCCAATTATCTGATGAGAAATAAAGAATGGGACATATTCTATATGCACGCTCACGCTCCCGACCATACTTACCATTTAATCCTCAATAGGCTTGACCATTCAGAGGATTTACAATTGAGGAAGAGATTAGAAGAATTGGAGAGGAGTTTTTATCAATCTCTGGATAGGATGGTTGGGAGGATTAGGGAGGGGGCGGGAGAAGATGCGATAATAGCCATCGTTTCCGACCATGGCGCCTGTCCAACCCATCCCCAATACAAGGGTTTGAGCATAAATAGAATTCTCGCAGACAATGGACTATTGAAATTCAAAGAAGACGGAAGCATAGATTGGGAGAACACCCTCGCCTTTGAAGACCGCTCAGTTTATATTTGGGTGAATTTAAAGAGCAGATTTCCCTTCGGCGTTGTTTCTGATGAGGATTATGAGGATGTTAGGCTGAGGATAATAGATGCCTTGTTTTCTTATAGGGACCCGGGAACAGGAAGATGCCCCTTCGCCTTCGTCTTTCGCAAGGAGGAAGCGATACTTTTGGGTTTAAGGGGTGAAAGGGTAGGTGATATAGTTTTCGGGACTTATCCCGAGGTGCCGGGAGAGCATGGTCGCCATATCACTTCGGGGGAATATTCAATGGGTTCTATGAAGGGTCTATTGATGTTAAAGGGTCCGGGTATAAAGAAGGGCGTTGTTTTGGAGAGGCAGGTGAATATAGCGGACCTTGTTCCCACGCTTTGCTACATCACGGGTCTTCCCGTGCCGAAGCAGTGCGAGGGAGCGGTTATATATCAGGCGATAGAGGACGAGGATTTACCGTGGAAAGAATATCGGAAGTTGGAGGAGAAATATAGGAAGCTGGAGGAAACGATAAGGGTTATGCGTTCCCTTACCCACTCATATGAATAAAACCCGCATTTAGTAAGGCGTATCCGTCATTGCCACTACCCTGTTCATTGTGAGCCCGCCTTCGGCGGGCGTCATCTATGTCATTGCTGGTATGGGTATAGGTTTTGGAAACGGAGGGGGATAAAGAGTATAAATAGCGATTTTATGTATAAAACTTAATCCTTCTCTAATGGAGGGGGCAAATCCCTTATTAAAAACCTATACCCATAGATGCGAGCCTCCCGTAAGGGAGGCGTGGCAATCTCTCCCTCTGTCATTGCGAGGGCTCCCGCAAGGGATGCGTGGCAATCTCTGTTTTGAGATTGCTTCGTCGCTTCGCTCCTCGCAATGACAAAAAGGGTAAAGTCGCTTCGCTCCTCGCAATGACAATTGGTTTACCATCACAACCCTTCCCCTTTTTCAGAAAACATTGACATCCCCCCTTTAATATCTCATACTTTCTTATGGTTAAAAAAGCGAGGTGTTCTCACTATTGCGTCTGGAAATAACATTACAATCGGAAAAAGCTATAGAGCTTCCCCTTCACTACAACTACATCGTTCAATCCTTCATATACGCCAATCTCCCTTCAAAGTTAGCCCATAAACTTCACAGTGAGGGTTTTCCCTATGAGAAGCGTAGTTTCCGTCTCTTCACCTTCTCCCGCATAATTGCGAAAGCCCAAAGGGATGGCGATAAACTCATCTTCCCTTCTCCCCTAACCCTCATCGTATCATCGCCCTATCTGGATTTTCTTGAAGGGTTAGTGGAGACGCTCGTGCGTTTACAGACATTCCGATTAGCAAAGAACGAGATATATTTGGACTGGATAGCGGTAAAGTTCACTCCCCAGGTAAGGGAAGAAGAGACGATAAGGATGCTTTCCCCTATGACGGTTTATTCCACGCTATTGACGCCCACAGGAGGGCGGAAAACATACTATTACAATCCAAGGGAGGAGGAATTCTCCCGATTGATAAGGGACAATCTCATAAAGAAATACAAAGTGATATATGGAGAATACAAGGGTAGCGAGGAATTCGCGATAGAGCCGATAAAGGTAAGGAGAGAAGATGAGAAGATAATAAACTACAAGGGGACATGGATAAAGGGATGGATGGGGATATACAAGATAAGAGGGGACCCGCAGTTGATAAGGCTTGGCTGGGATGCGGGATTAGGAGCGAAGAACTCGCAGGGCTTTGGCTGTTTTGAGATACTGAGCGAAGAGAGGAAATTTCGTCGGTCGTCAGTAGCCAGAAAATCCCCGGGGACCGACGAAAAATTCAGCGGTTAGTCTTGACAATTTTCAGTTTAATATGGAAGAATTAAAGGAAAATTTCAAAAAATTTCTTAAAAAATGAAAAAAATCCTTGCCAAAATATCGCTGTTATGCTATAAATATATACAAAAGAACGGGTTTGAAGCCTACCTATGAGGAATTGAAACACGGTCTCGGAAATGGTGGAGAAGAGCTTGATTACGGTTTGAAGCCTACCTATGAGGAATTGAAACCCCGCCGGCAGCTCTTTAGTGAGGATAATTCTATAACGTTTGAAGCCTACCTATGAGGAATTGAAACTTCACTTTTCACCTCCCAGATAGTAAAGCCAGACCAAGTTTGAAGCCTACCTATGAGGAATTGAAACCCAGATATATCACGGCGAAATATTCCCGACGTGGAAGTTTGAAGCCTACCTATGAGGAATTGAAACAGCATTCGCTGGTATGACCTCCACCAGCGAATGCCAAGTTTGAAGCCTACCTATGAGGAATTGAAACATCACCCATCTTTTTCCTTGACCCGCTCGTTGAGAAGTTTGAAGCCTACCTATGAGGAATTGAAACTCCATCAGCGAGAGGAAAGATATATTGAGGCGATGAGTTTGAAGCCTACCTATGAGGAATTGAAACTACCATCTAATACGATGCGTTTGATTTCTTTTCTCGTGTTTGAAGCCTACCTATGAGGAATTGAAACCTTGGTTGGAGCCGAACCTGTGGAGGTGGAACAAGAGTTTGAAGCCTACCTATGAGGAATTGAAACAAGCCCCAGCCCGTGACAGAGCTTCTCAAGGAAGTGGGGAGTTTGAAGCCTACCTATGAGGAATTGAAACTTTCAAATGCGAAGCTGGTGGCGACATCATTTCCTTGTTTGAAGCCTACCTATGAGGAATTGAAACTGGCATTCCTGTGGCTGGGAACAAAGCCGACTGTCCGTTGTTTGAAGCCTACCTATGAGGAATTGAAACCTATCTTCTCAGCTCCCATACGCTTCGCCATTTGGAGTTTGAAGCCTACCTATGAGGAATTGAAACTTCTCTTTGAATAGCACTGGGTAATCTACTACATCCGTTTGAAGCCTACCTATGAGGAATTGAAACAATCAAATGGCAAGTGGCAAATTAAAAATTTTTAAAAGTTTGAAGCCTACCTATGAGGAATTGAAACTGGACATCACGGGAATTTTATGGCTGGGGGTGGTTCGTTTGAAGCCTACCTATGAGGAATTGAAACTGCGAATACTCACAATTCCCTTCGTGAAAGAAGGGTGTTTGAAGCTTACCTATGAGGAATTGAAACTCATTCCATCTCTTCTTTCACTTTTCCAAAAGATAAGTTTGAAGCTTACCTATGAGGAATTGAAACATAGGGGTCGGAAATAAAGAATTGTTCGTTCATTCAGGTTTGAAGCTTACCTATGAGGAATTGAAACCCTTGAGGAGGTGAAAAGTGAATAAGGTTTTTGAGCGTTTGAAGCTTACCTATGAGGAATTGAAACAGATAAATGGCAAGGAAACAAGAGAGATATTTATACGTTTGAAGCTTACCTATGAGGAATTGAAACTCAAACAATTCTTTCTCTGATTGAGACAAGTAATCTGTTTGAAGCTTACCTATGAGGAATTGAAACTGCGATTAACACCACACCACCGATATATCGTTTTAAGTTTGAAGCTTACCTATGAGGAATTGAAACTGGCTGTGATAAAGAACGGCATAATGTCCTTCACTACGTTTGAAGCTTACCTATGAGGAATTGAAACTAATATTGGCTAATCTCCTCTTTTCTGATATGGTCAGTTTGAAGCTTACCTATGAGGAATTGAAACTTGGGGTCATACCTTCGCCTTCTCTGGAGGAGGTCATGTTTGAAGCTTACCTATGAGGAATTGAAACAGGAAGCAGAGTTTATGACAACGGAGGAAAGAGTGGAGTTTGAAGCCTACCTATAAGGAATTGAAACTACAAAATGAAATTGTGGTATAATGTATATAGAAATGTATTTGAAGTCTAATTAGTAGGAGTTGAAAAATGGTTTTCCTTGAACAGGGTTGTGTTATAATCTAAATAAAAGGTTTATGGATGTTTACAAATTTTTTACTTCTTTTGAAATTAATTTGTGGTATAATATATATAGAGAGGCTCGTATAAATACAGTATAGAGAGCTATGATTTGCCTGAAGGTGAATTTATATGATTAAGGCTATAAAAACTCTCGGCGAGTTGAAGGAGCCACCCTCTATCCAAATTGAGGACCCCATAAAGGATGGCTATACCCACGCCTTCGCTATCCTCCTCTCAAAAGATAACCTCCATTTCTCCTATCAGGGTATCGCCCTTGAACAATTGGAAAGCGATAAACTCCCCCTCTACCTCTATAAAAGAGGCACCTCAGGCGGACCCGACCGCACTCCAACCTCTAAATTAACAGAGCCCAAAAAGACTTTTGAACGCAAAATCCTCAATTGGTTCAGAAAATACTCAGCCGATGAACCCTTCCTCATCGCCATCCGCGATGTTCTGGAGGCAAATGCTGAAACAATCATAAAAGATATTGAAAGTAAACGAGAAGAATATAAAGACGCTAAAAGAGCTCTGCTTATCTTGAAGATAGACGGGAAATATATCGGAGAGATTGACATCTTCAAAGAAAAATTGCAGGAAGTGGAGGATTCCGAATTCCAAAGGAGCTCC
>Ga0207433_10011090_pt1 | contig 13824 bp, 14 predicted proteins | sample YelNatPaOPGAMG01_FD_187559 | JGI IMG/M metagenome (GOLD analysis project Ga0207433, IMG submission 187559) | Hot spring thermophilic microbial communities from Obsidian Pool, Yellowstone National Park, USA - OP-RAMG-01 (SPAdes) (version 3) | ecosystem: Environmental > Aquatic > Thermal springs... | reverse complement strand
TGCTGAGCGCCGTGGTGGTGTGGAAGTTCGGCGTAACCTGGGCGGCCCTGGCCGGGCTGATGCTGACCTGGTCGCTGGTCGCGCTCGCCGGCATCGATTTCCGCACCCAGCTGCTGCCCGACCAGATCACCCTGCCCCTGCTGTGGGTCGGCCTGTTGCTCGCCCTGGTGCCCGTGTTCGCGACCGCGCCGATGGCCATTCTTGGCGCGGCCATCGGCTACCTCAGCCTGTGGAGCGTCTACTGGCTGTTCAAGTTGCTCACCGGCAAGGAGGGGATGGGCTATGGCGACTTCAAGCTGCTTGCCGCGCTCGGGGCCTGGCTGGGGCCGTGGAGCCTGCTGCCGATCATCCTGCTGTCGTCCCTGATCGGCGCCATTGTCGGCGGCAGCCTGATCGCGCTGCGCCGTCACGGGCGGGAAGTTCCCATCCCGTTCGGCCCCTTCATCGCCGCGGCTGGCTGGACCTGGTTCGTGGCGGGGCCGCACTTGCTGCAGGCCTACCTGCATCTCACCGGGATGCGATGAACGCGCGGCACCACCCGGTCATCGCCCTCACCGGCGGCATCGCCTCCGGCAAGAGCACGGTGGAGCGTTGCTTTACCGATCTCGGCATTCATGTCTACGACGCCGACCAGGCCGCGCGCGAAGTGGTCGAACCGGGCACCGACGGGCTGGAACAGATCATCGAGGCGTTCGGCCCGGAAGTGATCGGCGAGGACGGCCGCCTCGATCGCCCGGCCATGCGCCAGCGGATCTTCGCCGACCGCGATGCCCGCCACACGCTGGAATCGATCGTCCACCCGCGCGTGCGTCAGCGGCTGCAGCAGCTTGCCCTTGCGGACACTGGCCCCTACTGCCTGCTGGCCATTCCGCTGCTGGCCGAGCACATCGGCCACTACCGCTGGGTCGACCGCGTGCTGGTCGTGGACGCGGACGAAGCCACCCAGGTCGAACGACTGATCGCCCGCGACGGCATCGACGAGGCGCTGGCACGGCGCATTCTCGCCAACCAGGCCACGCGCGAGCAGCGCCTGGCGGTCGCCGACGACGTGATCGACAACCGCGGCGGTGCCATCGCACTCGAACCACAGGTCGCCGCGTTGCACGAGCGCTACCTGGCGCTGGCCGCACACGACCGCTGACCCCGCCGCGGCTGCGGCCCATGGCCGCAGCACCCCGCACACGGCGGGCACTCCAGCTACCCTGCCAGCCTAGCCGCAGGAACCTCGACTTGGGACAAGGTAAACTTGACGGTCTCCATCACGTCTGCCGGTCCCAGCCCCGATGTCCAACGATTCCGCCGCCAAGCCCGTCGCCGAAGCCACCGCCGAGCCGCGCGACTTCATCCGCCAGATCGTCCGCGAGGACTTGGCCAGCGGCAAACACTCGGCCATCCACACCCGCTTCCCGCCGGAACCCAACGGCTACCTGCACATCGGCCACGCCAAGGCGATCTGTCTCAGCTTCGGCATCGCCCGCGAGTTCAATGGCTGGTGCAACCTGCGCCTGGACGACACCAACCCCGGCAAGGAAAACCCTGAGTTCGTCGAGGGCATCAAGGAGGACGTGCGCTGGCTGGGCTACGAGTGGCACGAACTGCGCCACGCCTCGGATTACTTCGAGGTGCTTTACCGCGCCGCGACCAAGCTGATCGAGGACGGCCTGGCCTACGTCGACGACCTCAGCGCCGACGAAGTGCGCGACTACCGGGGCACGCTCACCGAGCCGGGCCGCAACTCGCCCTTCCGCGACCGTTCCGTGAAAGAGAACCTCGACCTGTTCCGACGCATGCGCGCCGGCGAGTTCGCCGACGGCAGCCGCACCCTGCGCGCGAAGATCGACATGGCCGCCGGCAACATCAACCTGCGCGATCCGGCGCTGTACCGCATCCGCAAGGTCACCCACCAGAACACCGGCGATGCCTGGCCGATCTACCCGATGTACGACTTCGCCCATGCTCTGTCGGACGCGATCGAGGGCATCACCCATTCGCTGTGCACGCTGGAGTTCGAGGACCATCGCCCGCTGTACGACTGGTGCGTGGCCAAGGTCGACCTGCCGAACCACCCCGAGCTGTGGCAGTCGTTGGTCGATGCCGGCATCCGGACCCAGCCGGCCGCGCCGCGCCAGATCGAGTTCTCGCGCCTCAACCTGAGCTACTGCATCACCAGCAAGCGCAAGCTCGCGCAGCTGGTGAACGAAGGTTTCGTGGACGGCTGGGACGACCCGCGCATGAACACCCTGCGTGGTCTGCGCCGCCGTGGCTTCACCCCGGCCGGCATCCGTCTGCTGATCGAGCGCGTGGGCATATCCAAGCAGAACAGCGTGATCGACTACGCCGTGTTCGAGGGCTGCATCCGCGAGGACCTCGATGCCGGCGCACCGCGCCGCATGGCCGTGCTCGATCCGCTCAAGCTCGTCGTCACCAACCTGCCGGAAGACCACGACGAAATGCTCAGCTTTGCCAACCACCCCAAGGACGAGAGCTTCGGCACCCGCAACGTACCGTTCTCGCGCGAGGTGTGGATCGAGCGCGACGATTTTGCCGAAGTCCCGCCCAAGGGCTTCAAGCGCCTGGTGCCCGGTGGCGAAGTGCGTCTGCGCGGCGTGGGCATCGTAAAATGCGAGAATGTGATCAAGGACGCCGACGGCCAAGTCATCGAGCTGCACGTCAGCCTGGATCCGGAGTCCCGTCACGGCCTGCCCGGCGCCGATCGGAAGGTGAAAGGCACCATCCACTGGGTCGGCGCGCGGCATGCCGTGGCCACCGAAGTGCGCCTGTACGACCGCCTGTTCAACGTGCCGGCACCCGACGACGAGAGCGAAGGCCAGCCGTGGACCCGCCACATCAACCCCGACGCCAAGCGCGTGGTGCGGGGCTGGCTTGAGCCTGCGGCCGCGGCGGCCGGGCCCGAGCAGCGCTTCCAGTTCGAACGGCTGGGCTACTTCGTGGCCGACCGCGTCGACCACCGTCCCGACCAGCCGGTGTTCAACCGCATCGTCACCCTGCGCGACGCCTGGGCGAAACAGGCCGGAGACTGACGCGGTGTCGCTGCTGCCGCTCCAGCTTCACCTGACCTTGCCGCCATGGATCGGCGAGGTGGCCGACACATCCCGCCGCTATCACACCGACGAGGAGCGGGTGGGACTGGCCATCGAATTGTCCCGCCGCAACATCGCCCATGGCAGCGGCGGTCCGTTCGGCGCCGCCGTGTTCGACGAGCACGGTCGCCTGATCGCCGCGGCCGCCAACCGCGTGATACCGCAATCCTGCTCGGTGGCGCACGCCGAGATGCTGGCGTACATGCTGGCGCAGCAGCGCCTGGCCAGCTTCCGGCTCAATGCCGAGGGCACCCGCTACACCCTGGCTTCCAGCGCGCAGCCGTGCTGTCAGTGCTACGGCGCCACCGTCTGGGCCGGAGTCGACGAACTGCTGATCGGCGCCCGCTCCGAGGACGTGGAAGCGCTCACCGAATTCGACGAGGGCCCGCTACCGGCCGACTGGATCGGCGAACTTCAGCGTCGCGGCATTGCCGTGCGCCGCGACATCCTGCGCGACCAGGCGCGCGCGGTCCTCGCCGAATACGGCGCCAGCGGACAGTCCTATTGAAGCGGCTGCGCGCCGCGCTTCCGCTCCTGCTGCTGGTGCTTGCCGGCATCCTGCTGTTCGCCTCGGGCATCTTCGACCGGCTGCATCCCGCGCAGCTCGTCGCCCACCAGCGCGAGCTGCACGCCCAGATCGCCGAACATCCCTGGCTGAGCCGGCTGGTCTACATCGGCCTGCTGACGCTGGCCACCTCGACCGGCGTTCCCGGCACCGTCGTGATCATCCTCGCGGGCGGATTCGCCTTCGGCACCGTGGACGCCACCTTGTCCTCGTCTGCCGGCCTGACCATGGGCTCGCTGATCCTTTACCTGGCCAGTCGCTACGCCTTCGGTGCGGACAGCAAGCATCCGCCGGCGATCATTGCTCGTCTGCATCATGGGTATGAGCGGCACCCGGTCAGCTACACCCTGTTTCTCCGGCTGGTCCCGATCGCGCCGTTCGGCCTACTCACCGTGGCACTGGCCTGGCTGCGCTGCCCGCTCTGGCTCTTCCTCGCTGCGACATGGTTCGGTGGCACCCTGATGCTGGTGTTCGAGTGTTCGATCGGTGCCGGGCTGGGCAAAGTATTGAACCGTGGTGAGCACTTTGGCATCCGCCTTTTCCTCGATCCTGTTGTGCTGCTGCCGCTGGGCGCGCTCGCATTGCTTTCGCTGTTGCCGCTGGTGCTGGAGCGCCTACGCACCCGCTGAGCGACCACCACAGCGGACGCCAGCAGATCATCGCCGCCTGGTCGGCCCAGGCCAGTTGCCCCCCGGGCCACGGGACCCGGAACTGTTCCAGGATCGCGCTGGCAGGACCTATCGGTACTGGGACGCGTCCAACATCTATCCGCTGTACGGCGCCGAGATCGACCTGCCGCTGGACGATGCCGCCGCCGGCGAAGGCAGGCGCATGGCCTTCCTGGCGAAGCCGCAGCCGCGGCTGCACGCCGACCCCGACCAGCATGCCCGGGAACACGTCGGCCGCGACCACACCGACAGCCGAATCGCATCCTGCGTCGAGGGCGGCTGGATGAATCGCCACCCCGGTCGCTGCGACCTGCAGTACGCTGCGCCGGGAACCGAGTACAACGTGTATGCCACGGGCGTCTATGTCGGCGACGGTCCACCCGGGCCATTCCGCTCCATCCAGTTGGCTACAACCCCAGCAGATTCGCCACCGATGCCGGCCACCGCTCGACCTTGCGCGATGCCTACGGCAACGACCGGAACACCGGCACCTCGTGGATCGGACTAAACTGGAAGTTCGAGCGGCGCATCGACCCGTTCCCCGCCGGCTTCGATGCCGACGGCCAGATGTGGATCGACACCCGTTTCGGCGACTTCCCGCATTGCATGCCCGACCAGTCGCTGCGTCCCGGCGAAAGCACCTTCACGGCTGGATGCTGCGGTCCTGCCACAAGCGCGCCTTGGCGCTCGCCGGCGATGCCGAGCCATCCGGCCAGCGACGCCTGCGACGACGACCCGTGCAGCTTCCGGCTTGCCGCCGGCACCGCGCCGGGACAGATGCTAACCGTCGATCTCGGTGGCCGCGCACCGTGCACTCAGTGCAGGTCGATTAGCCGATTACATGTCGGTACTGTCGCGCCGGATCAGGCTCTGAACCTCGGCGGCGCGAAAAAAAAGAGAACCTGCGCGACGCAGGTCCTCTTTCACTGGTGGGCCGTCCGAGACTCGAACTCGGGACCAATAGATTAAAAGTCTACTGCTCTACCAACTGAGCTAACGGCCCGACAACAGGGCAAGCGGCGAATTTTATGGGCTACGCGCCGACGGCACAAGCCAATGCCTGCTCAAGCGTAACGGGTGGGGTCAGGCAGGCCGGCCTCGCGGAAACCCTGCGCGCGCAGCAGGCAGGCATCGCAATGGCCGCAGGCGCGTCCTTCGGCGTCGGCCTTGTAGCAGCTCACCGTCTGCGAGAAATCCACGCCGAGGCGCTGTCCCTCGCGCGCGATGTCGGCCTTGCCCATCGCCATCAGCGGTGCGTGGATGCGGATGCCCGCACCTTCGACACCAGCCTTGGTAGCGACGTTGGCGAGTCGTTCGAACGCCTCGATGAACGCGGGCCGGCAATCCGGGTAGCCCGAGTAATCCACCGCATTGACGCCGCACCAGATGTCCGCCGATCCGAGCACCTCGGCCCAACCCAGCGCGATCGACAGCATGATGGTGTTGCGTGCCGGCACGTAGGTCACCGGAATCGCGTCCGTGCCGGCGGCGTCCAGCGGTACGTCGATGTCGGCGGTGAGCGCCGAACCGCCGATACTGCGCAGATCGACATGCACCACCTTGTGCTCGACCGCGCCGAGCATGTGCGCCACGCGCTGCGATGCTTCCAGCTCGGATTCGTGACGCTGGCCATAGGCCACGCTCAGCGCGTGCACCTGGAAGCCCTGCTCGCGCGCGATGGCGACGGTCACGGCCGAGTCCATACCGCCGGAGACGAGCACGACGGCCTTGCGGGGAGATGTTTCAGACATGGTTTTCATCCACTGAGGTACGGCCGGTCACCGGCCGGAATGGCGCCACCGGCAACACAGGCCGGCGCGCGCAAGACGTGGGCGGGCGACGCCGGCACATGGCTCGCGCCGGCCGATGCCGCCCACCCGCTTCAATGCCCGGGAGCGTCGTTCCACAGCAGCTTGTGCAACTGCAGCTGGAAGCGCACGGGCAGCTTGTCGTCGATGATCCATTCGGCCAGCTCGCGCGGCTCGATCGCGCCGTGGACCGGCGAGAAGAGCACCATGCAGCGGCGCTCCAGCGCATGCTCGGCAACCTTGTCGCGGGCCCACTCGTAGTCGGCGCGGCTGGCAATCACGACCTTCACCTGGTCGTGCGGCAGCAAGTGGTCGAGATTGGACCAGAGATTGCGCGCGCTTTCGCCGGAATCGGGTGCCTTCAGGTCCATCACCTTACGCACCCGCGGGTCCACGGCGGCCACCTCCAGCGCCCCGGACGTCTCCAGCGACACCTCGTAGCCCGCATCGCAGAGACGCTGCAGCAGGATCAGGCAGCGCTTCTGCGCCAGGGGTTCGCCGCCGGTCACGCAGACGTGGTGTGCTCCGTGACTGGCCACCTCGGCGAGAATCTCATCGATGCCACGCCAGCCGCCTCCATGGAAGGAATACTCGGTATCGCACCACACACAGCGCAGCGGACAGCCGGTGAGGCGGACGAAGACGGTACGCCAGCCGATGGCATCAGCCTCGCCCTGGACCGAATGGAAGATTTCGGTGATGCGCAGCCGCTCGGCCACGGGAAGCGTCTGCGCGTCAGGCGCCGGTTCGGGCTGGTTGCCACTCATGCCGGAACCTCAACGAGCCGATGACGACTGCGCGATCTGGTGCAGCCTTTCTTTTGCGAGCTCCGCCACGCGGGTTCCCGGATACCGGGCGATCACCGATTTCAACGTAGTCACGGCAAGCGCCTGCTGCTTCAGGGCCTGCTGGGTGTAGCCCAGCTTCAGCAGCGCAGCAGGAGCCTTCTCGCTGTGCGGAAACTGCTGCAGCAGATGCTGGAAGGCCTGCAGCGCGACCGGGTAGTCGGTGGTGGCGTAGTACGACTCGCCCAGCCAGTAGAGGGCATTCGGCGTGAGCGTATTGACCGGATACTTCTCGATGTAGTCGCGGAAACCGCGGGAGGCATCCACGTAGTGACCGGAGGTGACGTCCTTGAAGGCCGCTTCGTAGGCCCGCTGCATCGCGGCGGTCGGCCGGCTGGGCGCGCTCGCGGCGCTGCTGGATGCGGACGCGGCCCCGGTTGCCGGGGAAGACGACGACGAGACTGGATGGACAGAGGCACCGGCCGCGGACGAGGCCGCCGCTGGCTGGCCCGCTGGCGCGGCTGCGGCGGCCTTTTCCAGGCGGCCGACGCGCGAATCCAGGTCGAGGTATTGCGCCTTGCTGGTGTCCTGCATTTCCTGCAGCTGGTGCTGCAGCACCTCGATCTGGCCCTGCATCTGCCGCATCTGCGATTGCATCTGATGCATCTGGTTGAGCAGCTTGAAGTTGGTCTGGTCGCTGCTCTGCGCCAGCTGCTCGAGCCGGGAAACCCGGTCGGCAAGGCTCAGGCGTGCATCCTGCGCGTGCAGGGGGGCCATAAACAGCACGGCGGACGCCAGGGCGCCCGCCGTGCCGAACCTGGCCATGAAACGATAAGCCAGAGGGTGTTTCATTACTCGGCCGTGTAGACGATCTCGACGCGGCGGTTCTTGCTCCAGCAATCCTCATTGTGCTCGCGGCACACCGGCTTTTCCTTGCCGTAGGAGATCACGTTGATCTGGCTGGCCGAAGCACCGTCGGCTTCCATGGCGCTGGCCACGGCATTGGCACGACGCTCGCCCAGGCCCAGGTTGTACTCACGCGTACCGCGCTCGTCGGTGTTGCCTTCGAGGCGCATACGGGCGGTCGGACGGTCCTGCAGGTACTTCGAGTGGCAGGCGATGATCTGCTGGAATTCCGGCTTGATCTCGGACTTGTCGAAGTCGAAGTAAACGACGCGCTGCTTCAGGCAGGCATCGGTCTCGAGGTCGGCAGGGGTGTACTTGCCATTGCTGACGGGAGCCGGTGCCTGGGTCTCCTGCACGGGTGCCGGCGGCTGCGGCTTGACTTCCTGCTTCTTGCTGCATGCGGCCGCGCCAACGCAAAGCAGGGCGACCAGGGCGACGCGAACGGTCTTATTCATGGTGAACGTTCCTTCAAACGGGTTGAGTTCGGACTGTCAATGACGATTGCGGTTACGGGACAACGATCGCCGGTGGACCGGCTGTAGTTTTATGGTTCAACAAACTTGCTTCCGGTCGCGCGGTACATTGCGGCAACCAGCACGACAGGCCACGGCGAAACCGCCGTGGCCCGACAACCGGGGACGTATCGAACGGCCTCGGGCCCCTTCCTAGGACACCCGGCGGCGTCCTTCAGCCGCCACCGGGCCTGATTCAATGCGAGCGGTAAGGTCCCCAGGCCGGCTCACGCACGTCGCCATCGGAAAGCACGAGACGCTGCCTGACCTTGCCGTCGTCGGAGACGGCATAAAGCACACCGTGACGCCCATCACTGGAGGCGTACAGCAGCATGCTCGCGTTCGGCGCGAAACTCGGCGACTCATCCAGTGGGCCGGGCGAGATATAGCGGACTTGACCACCCAAACTCATGTCCATGATCGCAATACGATACACGTTCCCATTCGCCTGCACCATGGCAAGTTGCTTGCCGTCGTAGCTGATGTCGGCGCCGTAGTTGCTCTGCCCCTGGAAGGTCACCCGGGTCGGGGTACCGCCGGTAGCGGGCATCTTGTAGATCTGCGGGCGGCCGGAGCGATCGGACGTGAAATAGATGCTCTTGCCGTCGGGCGACCAGTCCGGCTCGGTATCGATCGCCAGGTTGTGGGTCAGCCGGGTTTCCTTGTGGGTGGCCAGATCCATCACGTAAATCTCGGGATTGCCCTGGTACGAGAGCGACATGGCCAGCTTGGTCCCATCCGGCGACCAGGCCGGTGCGCCGTTGATGCCCTTGGGACGCCCGGAAATCAGGGTACGGGCACCGGTGGTGATGTTCTGGACGTAGATCGCCGAGTTGCCGCTCTCGAACGAGACGTAGGCGATCTTGTTCCCGTCGGGCGACCAGCGCGGGGTCAGCAGCGCCTCGTGCGAGCGAGCCACCACCTGCGGGTTGTAGCCATCCGAATCGGCGACCACCAGCGAATAGGTCATGTGATTACCCAGGCCCACCGCCGTGATGTAGGCGATACGGGTCCAGAACGCACCGCGCACGCCAGTGATCTTCTGGTAGATGATGTCGGCGATCTGGTGCGCCACGCCGCGCAGGTCACCCACCGGGGCCGGCGGCATCTCCTGATGCAGCAGGCTCTGCTGCTTGTTGACGTCCCACAGCTCGTATTCGACCTGCACCTTGCCGTCGCCGGCGTCGGTGATGCGTCCGACCACGATGTAGTCCTGCTTCAGCAGCCGCCAGGTGGCGAACTTGATCTCCGAACCCTTGGTCGGTTGCTCGACGATCTCGCTCTTGGCCAGTGCGCGGAACTTGCCGCAACGGTTGAAATCGTTGCGCATCACGTCGGCCACGTCAGTAGGCAGCGGCGCCCCCGCCGGCTGCGCGAACGGCACCACTACGATCGGGGTGGCGGTCTTCAGGCCGCCGACGATGTCGACATTCAGTGACTGCGCGGATGCCGGAATCGCGACGAACGCCGCCAGGACCAGCAGAACGAGGGCAAACAACGAGCTGGATTTACGCATGGGCAGGATTATCGCGGCATGAAAGTGAGGGTGATGTTGCGGCTGAACACCTTCTCGAACCCCTTGTACGGCAAAGTCCGGGTCCGCAGCACCGCGTTCTCGATGGAGCGTCGGCCGGCAGCGTCGTACGGACAGCTGGGGTCGACATTGGCGCTCATCACCTGGCCGCCGGGCAACTGCACGATATGGACCTTGCATGGAACATCCGGCATGTTATCCGGCCTTAACCAATTCGGTGTGACTGCGTTCTGAATCGCCGCAGCGTAACGGTCGAGCAGCGAGCTGTCGGTCGCCCCGGTGCCGCTCTGCAGCTGCTCGCCCTTGGGCAGGTCGGCCTGGGCCTTCTTCAGGTCGGCCTGTTGCCGTTTGGCGGCGGAATCGAGCTTCTGCGTATCCTTGGCGGCCGCATCCATCTTGGCGAACAGCTGGTCGACCTTCTTCAGCTCTTCCTTGCGCTTGGCCGCCTGGGCGTCCAGTTCGGCCTGATGCTGACGCTCGCGCTCCTGCTGCACGCGATCGGCTTCGGCCTTCTGCAGCCCCTGCTCGACGACGCGCTCCTGATCCTTCACGTCCGGGTGCACCGGCGGTGGCGGCAGGGTCTTGATCTTGGGCGCAGGGGTGGGCGGCGGCGTCGGTGGCGGCAGCTTCGGCGGCGGCGGCGTGGAGCGCGGCGTGGGCTTGGCCCTGGACGCCCGGGGCGTCGGGCTGGTGGTCGGCCCAATCAGAGTCGCCTCGATCACCGGGCCCTGCAGCTGCAGCGGCGGCGAGCAAGTGATCCGGTTCATCCATTGCGGCAGGTGCAGCGCCTGGAAGAAGCTTTCGTAGCTGGTGCACGGAAGCGTCGCAAGGAACAGGAACCCCACGATGCCCAGGTGCAGGATGGCGGAGACGACCACCGCCATCGGGGTCGCATGACGGTCGCGCATTCTATTTGCCCGACTCCGGCGTGCTCATCAGGCCGACCTTGGACACGCCCGCCTGCTGCAGGTCGGTCAGGGCCTGGTAGACGCCGTTGTACTTGCCGGACTGGTCGCCCGCCACCAGCACGCTGACGTCGGGGTTTTCCTTGACGATGGCGCCGACCTCGGCTTTCAGCTGGTCGGGCGTCACCGCATCACGGTCGTTCTTGCTCTTGCGCAGGAAGAAGTTGCCATCGCGGTCGACCTCCACGATGACCGGCTCGTCCTTGGTGTGCAATGCCTTGGCGTTGGCCTGCGGCAGGTTGACGTCGACGCTGGCGTTGATCATCGGCGCCGTGACCATGAAGATGATCAGCAGCACCAGCATCACGTCGATGTAGGGGACGACGTTGATCTCGGACTTCAGTTTGAAGCGCTTTTGGCGCCTTGTGGGTCGGGCGGAACGCATGCGGGTCGCTCCTGCTCAGGCCGCGTCGTCGGACTGGATCTGCCGCTGCAGCACGGAGGAAAACTCCTCCTGGAACACGTCATAGCGCGAGGCCACCCGCTCCACCTTGTTGGCGTAGCGGTTGTAGGCCCACTGCGCGGGAATCGCCGCGAACAGGCCCATGGCGGTGGCGATCAGTGCCTCGGAAATGTGCGGCGCGACCACGGCGATGGTGACGTCCTTGATCTGGCCAAGGCCCTGGAACGCGCCCATGATGCCCCACACGGTGCCGAACAGCCCCACGTAGGGGCTGATCGAGCCGACGTTCGCCAGGAACTCCAGGTTGCGCTCGAGCAGGCCCACCTCGCGTGTCACGGTGACCTGCATCGCGCGCTCGGCCCCCTCGATCACGATACGCGGATCGTGGATGCGGCGCTGGCGCTGACGGGCGAACTCGCGGAAGCCGGATTCGAAGATGTTCTCCATCCCGCCGTTGTCGGCGCCGCGCCCGTTCACCTCGCGGAACAGCTGGGCCAGGTCGGCACCGGACCAGAAGCGCTCCTCGAACGCCTCGGCGTCGGCCATCGCGGTTTTCATCTGGCGGTACTTGCGCACGATGATCACCCACGACATGAAGGAAAACCCAAGCAGTACCAGCAGCACGGCCTTGACCGGCCAGCTGGAATCCGCGATCAGCGAGAAAATGTTCATTCCACCGTTCATTGCTTGGGGGTGCTCCGCCGCGAGGGTTGTGTTCAGGGGTCGAGTCCAGGGATCGCACCGTCCGGAATACGTGCCGGCTGCATGCGCCGCAAGTCCACGCATGCGACCCGCACCCGGGCACGGATGAGTTCCGTGCCGTCCGACCGGGAGATCGACTGGGCGAAAAGGATACTGGCTGCGCGCCGTTCTTGGACCCCAACCGTTACCTGCAGTTCATCGTCCAGCAGGGCCGCGCGCAGGAAGTCCAGGTGCATCTCGCGCACCATGAAGGCCAGCCCGGTGGCCTCGCGCAGCGCCGATTGGTCCACGCCCAGCCCGCGCAGCCACTCCGTGCGGGCCCGCTCCATGAAGCGCAGGTAGCTGGCGTGATACACCACGCCGCCGGCGTCGGTGTCTTCCCAGTAGACGCGGACAGGCCAACGGAACGGTTCGGACGGCTGGACGGATGCAGGGGACATGGAGACCCAAGGACAGCAACGGGCGGGAGCCGGGCCATGCGGCCCGACGCTACAGGATAGCGGTAACTGCCGGGTTTCGCCGCGTGGCTGTGCCGGGTCAGTCCTGTCCTTCGGCGAACAGGTCACCCGGCGCGGGCTGGCGCGGCGGCGGCGTCAATCCCAGGTGGCGCCAGGCCCGGGCGCTGGCCATCCGGCCGCGCGCGGTCCGGACCAGGAACCCCTGCTGGATCAGATAGGGCTCCACCACGTCCTCCAGCGTTCCGCGATCCTCGCTCAGCGCCGCCGCCAGCGACTCCACGCCTACCGGGCCGCCGTCGAAATTCTCGATGATGGTGGCCAGCAGGCGACGATCCAGCTCATCGAAACCCTCGGCGTCCACCTTCAGCATATCGGTGGCCGCCCGGGCCGCCGACAGCGTGATGCGCCCATCGGCGCGCACCTCCGCGTAGTCGCGCACCCGACGCAGCAGGCGGTTGGCGATACGTGGGGTACCGCGCGAGCGGCGCGCGATCTCCTGCGCCCCCTCCACCTCGCAATCGATGCCCAGGATGCGTGCCGAGCGCCGCACGATCGCGGCCAGTTCCTGGGCCGAATAGAACTCCAGCCGCTGCACGATACCGAAGCGGTCGCGCAACGGCGCGGTGAGCAGGCCGGCGCGGGTGGTGGCCCCGATCAGCGTGAACGGCGGCAGGTCCAGCTTGATCGAACGGGCGGCCGGGCCCTCGCCGATCATGATGTCGATCTGGAAGTCTTCCATCGCCGGATAGAGCACTTCCTCGACCACCGGCGACAGGCGGTGGATTTCGTCCACGAACAGCACGTCGTGCGGCTCGAGGTTGGTCAGCAGCGCGGCCAGGTCGCCGGCGCGCTCCAGCACCGGACCGGACGTGGAGCGCACGTTGACGCCCAGCTCGTTGGCAATGACGTGGCTGAGCGTGGTCTTGCCCAGTCCCGGCGGACCGAAGATCAACACGTGATCGAGTGCGCCGCCACGCTTTTTCGCCGCCTCGATGTAGATCGAAAGTTGCTCGCGCACCGCCTGCTGGCCGAGGTATTCGGCCAGCCGCTTCGGGCGGATGGACGCCTCCAGCGCCTCGTCGTCGAACTGGGCGGCGGCGGTCACGATGCGAGTGTCGGTCATGGGAGCATTATGGCGGCACGCGCCAGGAAATGGACGGACTGCGTGCCAAATCCGGCTTGCATCATTGTCGTCGGGAGAATGCGTCCGCCACTTTCCTCACTCGCCTGGCCGGGCGAGACCGGCCGGGCCCCGCTGACCGAACGCATATACGTTCGGCCAGCGCGCGCCCCATCCAGGGCCGCGCTGGAGATCCGATCCTCGAACGGATCAGATCTCCACTTGCGCCCCCAGCTCGATCAGCCGGTTGCCGGGAATCTGGAAGAAGGCCGTGGCCGGCAGCGCATTGCGCGCCAT
>Ga0207433_10011089_pt1 | contig 13827 bp, 13 predicted proteins | sample YelNatPaOPGAMG01_FD_187559 | JGI IMG/M metagenome (GOLD analysis project Ga0207433, IMG submission 187559) | Hot spring thermophilic microbial communities from Obsidian Pool, Yellowstone National Park, USA - OP-RAMG-01 (SPAdes) (version 3) | ecosystem: Environmental > Aquatic > Thermal springs... | reverse complement strand
TTTTTACCTTTTTAATCATTCTTACCTCCTTAAATTTTTTGATTTTTAAAAGCCTTGTAGAACAAGGTTTAGTTTTAAAGAAACTCTTGCTCTGCAAACTTTCTGAAAGCGTCTCTAAATTTTACACCAGTAGTCCCAGATTCTGAAACCCGAAACTTCCTGCATGAGATTCTGCATTTTTACACAAACTCCATCAGTCACCAACATTTCATTTTACTACCCTCATATTGCACCATCTCCTTTCGGAGAGTTTTCTTTCTCTCACATAATAGATAAAGAAGTTGAAAATTTGTACCCATCATTTTCATAGAATTTTTTGAAATTCTTGTGTAATTTAATCGTTTCAAATTCCATATTCAGCTGAGAAATTTTTCATCGCTCTAAAAAGTTTAGCCCTTTTTTGAAAAAGCAATTTTTATAAACTTAAAATGATGGATTTTTCCTCAGTCTAATGGTTCGGATAATAAACATAAGTAAAATTAACAATTAATGAATATCCTGGTGGAAATTGATAATCGGCAAGAAGGTCGGTCAATGTATGTTTTTTCATATCGTAATCGAATAAACTAATATAAAGAGGACGTTTCATAGGTTCCTTGCTTCTACCAAGAGTATGCAGATGTTCTCCACTTTTATCTGGAAATACGGATTGAGGTTCGATCAATCCATCAATATTTAACTTTTGCAATCTATTATTTTTAAGGTCGAGAACCTGCAGTTGTCGAGGTCCTCCAGAACCCATATGCTTGTCAGTTATCATTATAATATGATCTGTGTCTAATTGCCTTGTTTCTCTTATTTCAAAGGCTTCGGTTGAGTAAATCGTACTGACATCTGAAAAATCTGGATTCATAAGATTTACCTTTTTAGGGCAAATAAAAGTTTGCGTAGCTACACGATCACTTCGCATTTCTTTATCAGAACAAGTTAGTGTAAGCAATTTACCAGTAGCTGCATTATATGACAGAGAATGAAACCAGGTATCGTCGTCATTGTAATTATAAAACTCAACTTTATTTTGTTCTGGGTAAAAAATAGCTGGTCTGAGACAGGTTTTTCCTTCAGGTGCTACATTGCCTATTATTTTATCACCAACCATGAATAAATCATTAAATAACATTTTGTCGTTAGTTAATTGCTTTGATTGTTTTGTAGAAATATCATATACATAAAGGTTATCATAGAGATTATTATCACTTCCTGAATAATAAATTTTATTGCGAGCGAAATCTATACAAGCAACCGGGTATAAAGCAAACTTACCAAGCGTATAATTTGCAATGATTTTATGCTCATCTATAGAATATAAGGAAAGTATGGATTCTGCACCATCTAATCTATTTTTCCCATTAAGGAAACGGGCTCCAACAATTTGTAAATATTCGTGAGGTTGATTTTTTTGAGATGTATATATTTCTTGATTTGATTTTCTGAAGTTACTAATAGCGACACTGATTATCCCTATTACTAATAATCCCACAAACAAGAACAACAAAGTTCTTTTATTCTTCATTTTTATCTCCCTTCGTTTAAAGTATCATTAGAGGGAAGGTAAGAAGCATCCCATCTCAAGATAACTTAGATTCATTTTTTAAGTGGGTATTTTGCCTTCCCTCAAAATGTTTTAATTAAACGCTTACCCTTTTCTAAATCTCTTGGTCTCTATTATATACTGCGTTTAAGGTCTTGTCTGGTCAGAGAAACGCTTGTGATAATATCTTGCTTTATAAACTGAATATACAGAGCTATTCCCAGCAAGTCTACGAAGATTATTCAGACCCCAGATGTCAATTACCGCATCGGGCAACCCGCCCACATCTGCCTGGTGAAATATAAAGACTTGATCAGTATTCAAATTTCTAATGTATACATCTTTGTCTCCAACTTTTGAACAATCAAGGTCTTTTACTGTTGCACAGTCACCATCTCTTAGTATGTTGTTCCTATTTCCATATGTGCCTGTAAAATAAGTTGCCCTTCCTTCACCCAAAAAACTGTCATCGGAGTATTGGAAGTAAATTACATTATTGTGTGCTCCATAAGGCACGCCTAATTGTCTTGAAGAACTTGATGAGGTTTCTCCTACAATACCTTCGTTATTTAACGCGTTATCCTTATTTTGAGATGGAATGTTATGTATAGAATATCCAGAAGGGTCATCTGGGTCTGGGTAATAAATGTTATCTATGTACCCATCATCTTCGTTATAGACAACTTTAGCGCCTGGACATATAGGAGGAGAATAAGGTTGTGTAGTTGGAACACCATTTTTCAAAACATCGTCTTTAACATCTGAAACAAGTTTATTTTCCCACTCTGTTACTGCCTTTTCTTCAGGGCTCATATCAGCAGTAATTGTAATTTCCCTAAGACCATCAAGAATAGATGTAAGTATATCAGATTGAGGTGTTGATGCAAAACTATCCTTTACATATCCTCCTTTTACCACTATTGGTTGAAGTTTATCGTTGTATATAATAATAGAGCCTGGCAGCATCTTTTGAGGGACTACTGGTTTAACTATAGCATTGACATTACTCTCTCCAAGACCAGAATTGGGTAAATTTATACCAAAACCTAAAAACGCTGCTAGTAAAACAACAAATAAAACAAGAGTTACCTTTTTTTTCATTTTTTCCCTCCTTGGATAAATTTTACTTTTATTTTCTTTTTCTAAAAGTTTTTTCTTCCTTTGTCCTTTTCTTGTCTTTTTCCAGTTATCTCACCCCCTGCTCTACGAGGCCTTTGCCCCGCTTAAGATTTACTACTTACCGCTCTCAATACAATTACTCTCATATTGCACCATATCCTTCCTGAGAGTTTTTGCTCTCATAATATAGATACAAGTTCCCCAAAAAAAGTTCCACATTTTTTAGAGAATTTTTGAAAATAAGATGAAACAAAAAAATAAACTCAATTTTTTAACCTCCTTCTTATATTTTCTTAGTATCAATTATTGATTCGTATCAGGCAACAACGGCAAAGGATTAATGGGAGTCCCATTGTACCGTACTTCAAAGTGCAGGTGCGGGCCTGTACTCAGACCTGTTGAGCCGGAAAGCCCCAACACTTGTCCACATTTAATAAATTGCCCCTTGTGCACATCAATACAGGAAAGGTGGCCATAGATAGTAGAAAGATATCTCCCATGCCGTATCACAACACAGTTCCCATACCCTAATTTATTACCGTGCCATACAACAATACCATAAGACGCTGACATAACTAATGATCCTTCCTCTGTGGCAAGGTCAATACCATTGTGATGTTCTTCTTTATGAGTAACAGGGTTGATTCTCTTCCCAAAAGGTGAGGTGATAACAGGTGGACCTATAAGAGGAAAAACAAGTTGTCTGGGTGTTGGAATGAATAAAACTTGCAACCTGTATGCCCGTGTTGTAACACGATGAAAAAAGGCATCCTCAAGAGCAAGCTCTTTGCCCACCGCAGAAGGTTCCCTATTTATTACCGCACTCCATTCTGCAATTTCGCTATCCCGTGCCTTTATAGAAGCAATAGGGTGAAAGATATCAAAAGGTGTATTAAGAGAAGGAGTTATATTACTTACAGGTTCATTGCGTATTGATTGGCGATATATCCAGAAACCACATATAATTATTACTATAAGAAAAAATACAAGTATTTTTTTATGTTTCTTTATTCGAAATTTCATACATTTGTCTCCTAAAGCAAGTCTATGTGCTGGACAGAATAATACCCTGTTGCTATCCATATAACACAAAGGGCACAGAACACAATAACAGACGCTATAACCGGAAAAGGATAAATGCTTGGATATTGATAGTGAGCCATATAAGCAAGTTGTGTGGTAAAGAAAAACCTTCCGGCACCTGGATATGAAAGTACTCTTAGTAACATAGATAAATCCAACATTAGCCATGCAGCAGGGAGATATACAGCAAAAGTTTTTTTAAAGATCAAAGAGGCTACAATAGAAAATAGCGCTATGCTCAATAAGGCGCCTGTTAAGTATCCAATGACACCGAAAAAGAATGGGATTGGTGACGGCGGTGATCCTGGTATAAAATTGTAACTCCTTAAGCCAACGATAGGATTTGTTTTGCTTGTAAGGAATAAGCTCCAGGAATTACTGCGGGGAAGAAAGAATAAGGCAATACCTAAATTGACTACAAAAGTGAGTATTAAAAACACGAAAGCTGATAAAAAAATTGCGGGTATTGCTGATACAAACCATGTTGTTCTATTCTGAGTGCGGGAAGTAAGCATAGGAAGACGACCGGCTTGCATATCCCTCAACAGAACATCACCCACAAGAAATATAAAGGCCACAATTAAGATGTATATTGATATAGATTCTGTAGAACCTATAGCCAGCAGTGAAAAAGGCACATCCCAGATATTTGTAGAAAAAGGAATGTGGTAAGTTTCTAAAATATAAGATGCCATTTCTTTCATTCTAAAAGACGACATAAATGAAAGAAATATATCTATTCCAAGTACCACAAACCACCGTTTGCTTGAAAATAGTTGTTTGCAATGATATCTGGTTAAGCCAAACAGAGTGAAAAGTTTTTTTATTTTCCCCATTTTTACCTCCTATACCTCTTCTCTTTTTCCGTATACAACGATAGCAATAGTTGCAACTAATACAAGCCAGGTAGCAAAAAAGAGAAAACTGTGGAACATTGTTCCATTTTTTCCTATAAGGTTAAAATAAACTTCAGGATTTACTGCTGTTTCTGGAAGAAGGATTATTGTTCCAATATAAATTGCATATGGAATAATGCTAACGGCAATCGGATTTGCTACCCACACAGATAGAAGAAGGAGGGTAGTTAAGTATGATGTGGATGCAAGCATCTGAAGCAAAGCATAAAGCAATGTGAAGATCCAGGGGTGAGCAAGATAGAAAGCACGGTCACCCGAATTTAGCATACCCAAATCATCTGCTCTAATAAAAGATGACAATCCTTTTGTGCTTAAGGCTGTTATTATGGCAATAAGCATAGATACTGTAAGAAGCAAACAGTTAGAAATTGCCATTCCAATACCTTTAGCCATTATATATTTTTGTCGTTTTATACCTCTTGTGAGCACAAAAGTGGAAATGGACGATCGGCGATCTATTGCGAAAGAATCACCAACAGATACTCCTACAATGGCAGGCATTAACCAGAAAAAGGTGTCCTGAATGGCACGCACAAAGGCTGCTGGAGGTGACGGAGGGATGTCGAGCATTAAATCACCCACTCTAATATCGTAAACAAGGATTGCTGTAAGTGCGGATATAAGAATCCAGCTCCTTTTACGGGAAAGCAACCGCTTTACTTCCTGGATTACTATGCGAATGAGCATTTTACCGTCTCCTTTCAAAAATAGAAAATCGGAAATAAGTAGTTTTCATAGTTCTTCTCTAATTGCTTGAAGAAATGTTGATTCAAGAGTGTCTTTGTCAGGTATAATAGATTCAATATTTACTCCATCCTCTACTAATTCGCGAACAACTGCTGGTACTGGAATTGTTGTCTCAACCTTCCCTTCGAATACTCCGTTTCCTTTTGCAAAGGAAGCCCCATGTTTATTTGCCCATTGCTCAACGATTAGCAAATCATTTGCACTGCTTACCTGTATATGGAAACCATGATACGGAACGGGATCACCTTTTCTCACATCTTTTAAAATTTTGCCATTCTTAATAATAGCTATTCTATCACAGACCTGTTCTACTTCATAAAGAAGGTGGCTTGCAAGAAAAACAGCGGTTCCCTGTTCTGCAATTTGACGGATAAGATCACGTAATTCTATAATACCTTTGGGGTCCAATCCATTTGTAGGCTCATCCAACAGGAGAAGTTTTGGTTTTTCCATAATTGCCTGTGCAAGCCCAAGCCGCTGTCGCATCCCAAGGGAATATTTTCCTGCAGGAATTTTATTATCAGGGTCGAGCCCAACAAGCCTCAAGGTGGCATCAATTTCAGAATCACCAATAATACCACGGATGGATGCAAGTAACCGTAAATTTTCTCTTCCTGTAAGATCAGGAATAAAGGAAGGATTTTCCACAACAACTCCTATTTCTGCTGGCAACTGTGCATTCATTTCCGTAAGTTCTGACCCAAGGACTTTTACACTTCCTTTCGTTGGACGGACTAAACCGCATATTATACGAATAAGCGTCGTTTTTCCTGCCCCATTTGGACCGATAAGCCCAAATACTTCGCCTTGGTTGAGCGTCAAGTTAATATTATGTAAAACTTCGACACTCTCCTTTCGAGAGTGACGATATTCCTTACAAACATTACGCAATTCAACGACATGCTCCATAATAACTCTCCTTTCAGCAGAGGATATTTTCTGTTTTGTCCCGGGGTGTTACACCCCGGGATTGGAATAACTGCGTTATCTCAGAACCATCCAAAAATTAGAGATCCTGTTGCATGGACATTAAAAGGGACAGCTGCACCAAACCTAATTTTCACATACTTTGTTGTCCCTGTTGTATTGGTCCATAAAGTTTTCGTTATGCCTTCCTGCGTAAATGCTACTTCATCTCCAAGTGGCTGATTAGTATAATAATCTACTACTGTCATATAAACATTGTGTCCTCCTGAATTAGTGAGGTGTGCCTGCACATATTTTCCTGGTGTCATTGTATATGGTCCATCACTATATGCATAACTGAATAAAGGAATTATTACATCAAATGGATATGTTTTAACATAATCTGGTGAAATTACGGGAGTCCCTACATTTGTTTTGACAGCAGGGACAGTATCTAATGCGGTAAACGGTTCATCAGCAAAAACAAACATTGGATGAACTGTGCTTAAAAGTATAAACAAAACTACAAAAACACTGAGACCACTTTTAAAAATTTTTCTCATAACTAACCTCCTAATTTAATTTTTATTGCTTTAACTTGCAAAGCATTTTTTAAAAGTTTCTCTTTTGTGAATCTGTAGGATTCACATACCTTTTTACCAACAGTCCCTTGAGATTCTGCTTTCAAAAACTTCTTGCTTCTGATTCTGCATTTTTTTACTAAAACCGCCAAACACCAGCATTTAAATTAGTACTCTCATATCACATCATCTCCTTCCTAAGAGTTTTTCACTCTCATAAATAGAATCCACTGATAAGGACTGTGGATTACAAAAGATTAAGATACAAGAACCCCGAAAAAAGTTCCACAATTTTGGGAGAATTTTTAGCGTTTTTGAAGGTTTTCCATATGCAAAAATTTGTAAGCAAAAACTTTTTCTCAAATGCATAATTTCTTTTGAATAAAAAATTCGCATAGAAAATTTCCAGGTTTTTGAAAAAATTTGTATAATCTCATTGTGAAAGAAATAAGCGACGAAGAAGCGTTAAAAGAGAGCCTTGTTCATCCCGAAGTGTTCAAAATCATATACGAGAGATATCACGATAGAATATTCCGCCATATTTATAAACTTACTCAGAATGTTGAAATTACAAGGGATTTAACAGAAGAGACATTTTATGAAGTGATAAAATATAGAGAAACTATTATTAAAAGTGGGGTTCCATTTGAAAAATATATCTATAGGATTTCAACAAATGAAGTATATAAGTATTTCAATAGGGAAAAGAAGCTTAGAAAATTTCAGGGTAAGTTGTATGAAAAAGAAGAAATAAAGGGAATCACTGATGATAAAAGTGAGGAAATAGATAATGAAAAACTGAAAGAAGCAATAAATAATCTTCCAGAATTAAAAAGAATTTGCATCATAATGTACTACTTTGAAGATAAGAACATTGAAGAAATTGCAGTAATTTTGAATAAAGGCAAGTCCACTGTGTCAAGAATATTAAATGAAGCTCGTAATGACTTGCGTGAAGTCCTGCGGGAAAAATTTGAGGGAAAAGAATAATATATTGTGAAGGTGATAATATGGATGAAGAAAAATTAGAGAAGAAACTTAAAGAAATTAAATGGGATGAAATTGATAATGGGATAGTTGATGCCCATAGAGAGAAATTTGAGCAATCTCTCTTGATGTATGTAGAAGAAGAAAATAGAAAGCAGGTTACGAAAAGGAAAATGCGTCTTTCCTTTGCCTTTGCATTGGTTGGCATATTGGTCTTTACTTTACTTGTATCAATAAGTAGGTTTACTCAGGGTGAAACATTTGAAGAGCTCTTAATGAAAAATCCTACAGAGTTAAAGATGTATAATGACATAAAAGCACTTTTACCACCTAATTCACCGCCACTTGAGATAAAAATAAACAAAATAGAAGAGGATAAGAATCTCGGGATAACAAATTTGTATGTAAATTTAAAGAATTCGATTGTGATTATAGACTCCAAACAGAGGAATATAATAGGTGTAGGGTTTCCTCTGTATCATGCTGAACAAAGTGCATACAGATCTCAAATAATTAATCTAACTGAGAGGGAAATAGAAGAAGCAAGAGAAATTGCCCTTGGTAACTCCTTTATTAAGAGACTGAGTGTTAAATCGATTGAGGTAGAAAATCCAACTGTGTTTGTGGATAGTTATGAGGATAATCTCCCCTATAGAGTTGGGAAAGTAAAAGTTGTTACTGTCAATGGAAAAGTTATTACTGTGTTTGTTGATCTAACACGAAATAGAGTGCTTGATATTACCGATACACAAAATGTCTTAGGAGAGCATATAACAAGAGATCCAGAGATACATAATTTTTTCTATGATTTAGGAGTATGATTACACTACTCAGATATTCAATGTGATTTTGATAATTTATTGAGAATATTTTTAATCAAGTGAACAATTTTATCTTTCGTTTTTCCTATAATCAGTATTATTCTAAGGTGTTTATAAAAAACAAAAATACAAAAGATAAATAAGAATAAGAAGATAATAAGCAGAATGTTGAGCCTCTTAGCTGGACTTGCTACATTTAATGTATAAACAAGCACCTTGTTTTTGTCATGGCTTGAAAAAGATAGAAAGAAAGCATCATCCGAAATGAAACCTCCATATACTGGGTCTCCTTCAATTGCTGGGATATCCGCAATATGCTCACAATTTCCATTTGAGTATGAATAAATTTCACCGATTGTTCTTTTGCTATCTAAACCTCGTGTAATAGGGATAATAATGCCTTTTGTTTTCTTGCTAAAAAATAATGCTAATATATAGGGATGGATATAATATGGTAACTCTGCTACTGTCGTGCCTTTAAAGTCATAAACTTTCCCCTTGTCTGTAACTATGGAGAGTGGCATCTTTGTCAACATAACAACTTCTTTTGTAATAGGATTATATGCAAAGCGATAAAAGAAGCTTTCAGGGCAATGCTCAACAAATTGCCAGGTAATGCCACCATCCTTTGAGTGCTTTACGCCAGTCCAATATCCCATTGAACTACGCCACGCCCACATCTCTTTAATATTATTTGGGTTGAATATTATTCCTTCAATATCATCGGGCGTTGTGCCAGGAAGAGAAATTTCTTTGAAACTCTTTCCTCCATCCTCTACTAAGGTAATTTTTTGAAGATTTAATTTATATCCGTATTGCGTATATGCCGAAGGAATTATGTAATACCTCGTGGGATTCAGTAGGTCCTGAGTGACCTGCATGTGCGAATTCGGATCAAAGAATGGTGAAATTGGGGAAAGACTTTCAGAGTTAGGAACTTTATTGATAATTTCTCCCCTTCCATTGATTATATAAACTGAATACTTATTTTCGCCTTTTAGTTTTGCAGATACAACTACAGGATAATCTCCTGAGGGGATAACTTCATTTAGCACTGGTTCTATATCTTCAAAAACATCAATTGGAATAAATTCGGACTCTAAATCTTTTGCGAAAAGCAATTGATTTTTAAAGGACATATATCCTGTTTCTATTGTCTTAATACCCAAAACTCCATCTTTACTAATGTGGAATACTCTTACATCTTTTGGAATTTCAAATATCTTTGGTTCAGCTTGAGCCCCGGCGACTGGGACTAAAGGAGACAAAAACAAGAATAAGATTAGTAAGGCCAAAAAAATCTTTCGCATATCTCTAAAGGTATCAAAAATATTTTTATAATCCATAGTTATGGAACAGGAGTCCTTTTTCTTTTTTAAGATCTGCATCTGTAGGCCGTAAATCTTCGATAATATCGCCTCTATAATTTTTAACCAATCCTTTTTGTTCCATTTCCTGTTCTATCTTTACAGAGGCACTTTCTTCAACTGTCCCAAAACCGAATCCTTTTTCAACAATCACTCTATAGGATGGGACTACAATGCCTTCTATTTTCCAACTGCCATTTTCTTTTTTCATAATAATAACCCTGTAGTTTACTCCATTATAAAGCCATTTCTCTTCTTTATCAACTCTCATCTTTATTCCGCAATAAAAGAAGCGTTCTCCATCCAAATCACCGTTCCTTGAAACAGAAGCGCCTATTGCTGGAATAATTTCTTTTGGAAGTTCTTTAATGTTGACAAGTTTATATTCCTTCTCCCTGAATAACTCTGAAGGATAGTAAGACAAGAAATCTTTCATATCTCTTCTCTCATTTTCTACAAAACAATTCATATAAGAAATAAAATCGTTACTATTCACAGCGTTTGCCATCTTCTCAATTACCGCAATACATTCGTCAGTGTCATTCCCTTTTACAGCAACTCTTGAATTGGATAAAGGAAGTAGCACTGCCACTATTATTGCAATAATCAAACTAACTATAATGTACTTTAGAAATTTCATTTTAACCTCCTTGTATAAATTTTGTTTTTATTTGTCTTTTCTGTCTTGTATTTTTCTTTTTCCTTTTCTTGTCTTTTTCCAGTTCTCCACCTCCTGCTCTACGAGGTCTCTGCCCCGCTTAAGATTTGCTGCTTACTGCTTTTAATACTCTTACTCTCATATTGCACCATCTCCTTTCCAAGAGTTTTCACTCTCATAATATTAGATACACAACCCCTGAAAAAATTCCCACAATTTTTGAAGAATTTTGGAAGAATTTTTTGCATATAGAATTGGTAAAACGGATATTAGTTAATATTTATCATTAAAAGTGCCCCTGGTTTTCCTTAGAGCAGAGGCACAAAAAACCTACGAAAATTTAATTAGTTTTTCCAGAGTTTTGCACAAACTTAAAAAATCTGTATTGATATGTCGTACTATTTACTTCCGGTTCAAACTTTGATATAAGAAGCCCATCTTTAGTATATAGCATCATATAGTAATAATCATCATCGCCAAGAACATAATCTTCTTTGTAGTAAAAAGGCGGCGGAAGAACTTCTTTTCTTTCTTGATCTCCCACAACCATAACATAGTGCTCTTCTGTCTTTGGATTCAACCCAAATATTGCAATATGAGTTGTAACAGTTTTTGCTTCTTCATTCCATGAGTCGGCAGTGTGATACATTATAATAGCCTTTTTCCCATTGAACCTCATATGAAACACATCAATTGGTGCACCATTTTCTAAAGGTTCAGAAACAAAAATATCTCTTCCTGTCACAGGGTCCTTTACTTCAATCCTTGTATCCTCATAAAGAGAAGTATCCTTATATCTTTTATACTGGAGATTAATTCCAGGTGTTACACCATCATAACTTCCGTTTTTAATTTCGTTAATTACTTTTGTTTTACCTTGATCGTCTACAATAACAGCTTTTGGTCCTTTCCACAAAGGTTCATCCTCTGGGGGAATGCTTGGGACAAGAACAATCCTGTCATTAGCAAGTCTTTCCATAAGTACATCTATAGGACGCCCAAGAAGTTCGGAGGCATTAAGAGTCTTTATATCGTTATCTTTAATTATGCTTACATAGTAGGCAGTGGGATCTGAAATCGGAACTGATAACCTATAACGATATTTAAGGAACATACACTTATCAGTTACAATAAGTTGAACAGGCAGAAGATTTTCTGGGTCTTCGCCAAATAGGAGCTTGTCGATATTTACGCTCTTTAGCACTTTTCCATTTTGGTTTACCTCTATAATTCTCCTGTTTAGTTGGTCAACGATGTATACATTGCCTTGCTTGTCTACATCAAAGGTCGAAGGACCGAAATACCAATAACCCTCGTATGGTCCCTTGAGTCCGACCTCGTTTTCTCCGTTTCCCCACTTTAGCAACAAATAATTGGTAGATTCTGCTTTTCCTACAGAAACTTTTGTAAAATGCGTTGAAAAATCAAACAAGAATGTTAATAATAAGACAACAACAATTAAAATTATTGTAATCTTTTTATTCATTTTATACCTCCTAATTTCCACTTCCAATTGCTATCCAATAGTAAACAAAAGGTGGATAGAAATAACCTTGATAATAAAATGAAGGAATAACTTCTTCATAAACTCCGTTATTGGCAGCAGATGAATGTATAATAAACCATCCATTGGCAGAAGTTTTGTATGTTGCAATAGTTACATGGTCATTGACACCATCACTTTTCCTCTTCCAAACAAGTATATTAGATTGTTTAGTAAGAGTGTAAGAGCTTGGAGTATAGTTTGTTTCTTGCCCTACATATTTTAAATAAGGACCACCTCCCCATGAAGTGTTTGTTGTTAGTACATTTACACCATCAGCAGGGAAATTACCATAGTATAGGTTATACCCCATTTCTCTGAACACAGATGATACGAACCCAGTACAATTTGTTCCTCTTCCATTATCTCTTGAAACAGTATTAGCACCACTTGCAACATAAGGGTATGTCCCTATCCATGTTCTTGCTTGTCTTATATATGCAAGCCAATCTGCATTCCACTGAGTTATATTGACAGGTGTAAATACTGTATATTGTGGGTAACTTTCTGGAATTATTTTGAAATAATATTTTCCTCTTTGACATAAGTTAGAAGGTGAAGTACCTTTATCAGTCGTACCATCCCAGGATACATAGTACGTTGCATTTGCATAAGCATATATCCTTGCAACTTGAGCTTTTACAATCTCGTTATAGTAATAAACAGTATCTGCACTATTCCATACATTCTGGTATGTATAACTATTATAGGTACCGCTCTGAGCTGTAAATTGATTCACAATTTGAACAGTTACATATTGTGAGGTATCAACAGAGAATGAAATAGTTGTTTGTTGGCCGGCTCCGGGATTGAAAGGATTAGGATATGGCGCTCCAACAATCATCGCATTTGCTTTTTGTGCAAATAAAAGAGAAAATAAAGATAACAGCAAGACTAAACTTATTCCACCAAAAACTTCTAAAACAACTTTTTTCATATTTTTCACCTCCATTCTATAAAATTTTTTGTTTTTCTTTTCGTATTTTTCTCCAACTCTCTCACCCCCTATTCAACGAGGTCTCTGCCCCGCTTAAGATTTACTATTTACGACTTTTATTACACTTACTCTCATATTGCACCATCTCCTTTCCAAGAGTTTTCACTCTCATAATATTAGATACACAACCCCTGAAAAAATTCCCACAATTTTCAAAGATTTTTTTAAATTCCCCCTACAATTTCTCCTCCTTAAGCTTATACCTCAACTAAGTGGTTTTTTCACTTCTCTAAAAAGGTTGTAGTACTTCTTTTAAAAAAATCTAAGAGTTTTAATACAGTTTGTGGTTTTAAGTAAAAGAATTACATGGTTATAGAATTAGAAGTTTACTACAATCGTCCATTTTAGAGCAATATGAAAATTATTTTTTGATATGGAAGATTTTGTATATAATTTTCCAAGGATGTATATATGAGCAAAAGAATTTTGTTTGTATTTGCAGTAATATTGTTAGTCTTATCTGGTGCTTATCTTTGTAATGTACTTAGAAATAGTCCTATTTTTAATAAAGAAATCCAGTGCGAAGTTGCAGGTTGGGAGAAGGGAGACTTAGATATCGGAATATTTTTA
>Ga0207433_10011086_pt1 | contig 13829 bp, 10 predicted proteins | sample YelNatPaOPGAMG01_FD_187559 | JGI IMG/M metagenome (GOLD analysis project Ga0207433, IMG submission 187559) | Hot spring thermophilic microbial communities from Obsidian Pool, Yellowstone National Park, USA - OP-RAMG-01 (SPAdes) (version 3) | ecosystem: Environmental > Aquatic > Thermal springs... | reverse complement strand
TAATTTTTAAACCATAACTTTGCAACTTTTTATATGGAATATATTGGTCCTGGCCATTCATCACGTTTTGCCCGTAGATGTGGTCTTGATCTACCTTGTCGACCCAGTTTTTCTGATTTGGTCCATCAGGGAATTGGGTAGTATGGGATATCTATGGCGGTAGAGTAATGCCGCTTCTCCCATTTCTCCCTCTCAGATTTCATTGTAGGTGGATCGGTCAACCTTTCCATTAAAAACGCATAAAGAGAATTTCAATCTGTAATTAAGGTCGCTGCGTGTGCGGAAAATACCTTTGTTTCAATCCGGTCAAAGTTGAAAAGGCTTTAGGAAAGTGTCTTCAACGGATAAACAAATTACAAAAAATGAGAGTATTGGGATTCAGGTTGCAGATGCTATGAAGGATCACCGGGATCTCCTTCTTACGAAGTAAAATGACAGTGCACCTATCACAGCGACTACTATTCCCGCAATAACATAGTACAGAATATCATTAGCGCCAGTTACTCGCGAGAGAGAAATATTGACGTATTTAATTTCACCTGCCGTGAGCGTGAGGTTGACGGAATCTGTATTATATCCAGAATGCTCGAACTGTATGGAGTAGTTACCAACAGCGAGACTTATGTTAAAGCTCCCATTGTCTGTGCCGTAAGAGTGTCCGTTGATTACTATGGTTGCATTCTGCGGCAGGACTTTTATATAGAGATGCGCGAATGCGAGATACGTTACATTTTCGGTAAACCCATTACCCGAATAGTTGAAAATTCCAGATTGTCCTCCGCCAGTGTAACCAGACAATGTCTCGACAGAATACGTATATCCCTGGTATGTTGCGTTGAGGATAGGGAAGGAGATCACTTGCTGGGTGGTGACCACTGTCTTACCATTGAAAGAAACAGACCACTGCTGGCCAGGAACTAGCCCGGACTCAGTAAATGTTGCCATTGGGCGGGTCCATGGTTTCATTAATGGGTAGTGATCCTTGAGTGTAGCGTTGAGAATGTAGGGTGTATCTCCGATTCCGTCAGACCCAGGAGTATTCTGATCCGGACCGGAATTATGGTCAACCCCTGTGTAGTTTGACCAGTAATTTCCCCCAACAGGATAAGACGCGTTGAATGACAGATTCGTGGAAGCGAAGAAAAATGCCGTGACATTGAATTGCTCGAAGTCATTATGATAGAAGATTGCATTATTTACACCAATAAAGGATAGAGCTTTATATTCATCAATCACGTAATTCCCATAGAAAGTAATGTTCCCGTCAGAAGTTAATGAAACGGAAGTGTTAGCGCCTTCGAATGTATTGTTAGAAACAGTGATTCCTCGACCATTTTCTATCTGTAACGCATACGACCCCTGTTTCATGCCTGAAACTCCCATGCCATGAATCATGTTACCGCTTATGAGAAGAGCATTAGTATTCATTGCGTTAATGCTCAACCCGTTAAATGATCCAGCGTGCAAAGGCGAATATATTATTGTGTTCAGGGAAATTGATACATTGCCTAACAAACCACCGGCGAAACTGATACCCTTAAACTGGGAATCATTAGAATAAATGTAATTTGACTTTATTCCCAAGTGCTGACCGCCATAGATAAAGTACATGCCGAATATCTGGCCTGATGCACTTCCTGTTATCATAACTGTGTTGTTGGAGATATTTGAGCCATCAATGCCAACATTAACATTACCGAAGAAGTCCCCCAGGCCTGCGCTTGAAATGCCCGATTTGATATCAACGCTGTTGTTGAAAACCGTCAAACCTGTTCCGGAGAAGACTATTCCATTGGGTTCAGATCCGTTCAGGTACAGAGTATTCTGAGAAATGCTGGTATTATCTCCACTAAATAATATGCCATATGCGCTGGAATTATTGCTATACAGGTGGTTGCCGTTAATGGTGTTTGCAGTACCAGACGGCCTTCCCTGGCTCACATAAATGAGAGCTGAACCAGAGAGTGCATTGTTCGCGAATATTGAATTGTCGTTGAGTCTAAAATTGAAGGAATCGTAAACGAAAATGACGTCACTAGACTGAAGGGGGGAATTCTGGGTATAAAGGATAGAATTAGAAACCATGGTAACATTTGTGAATTCGGAGTAAAAGACACCAGCATCTGAAGAGTTCATTATACTGATCGTGTTATCCGTTACATTAACGTCCCCAAGAATTAGGTACAACAAGGTAGATTCTGTCATATTTTTAGCATACATATGGTTCTCTGAAATGGTCAGATCGGTTGACACAGACAACAATCCTAGGTAGTGATTTTGGGCAGGAGAGTTGATGGTAAGCGTGTTTCCATTGAACACCTCCCCTGTATAAAGGAAACTTGGTTGTAGGTTAAAGTTCCCAAATACGACCCCAAACGTGATATTAGTGGCATAAAGGACGTTGTTCTCAATACTGGTATTATTCTGGTCAGCTAATATGAGGGTATTGGGATTTGATGAGGTATATTTGCCAGTCATCGTGACCGTGGAATCTCTGAGTGAGGAATTCTGTGAATTTATCAATGTGCCAAATGCTCCTCCTGAATTGCTTATGGTATTTTGGTAAAGGGAGATGTTTCTTGATCCAGAGGCAGGAGCTAGAACGTTGTTAGCGCCTAAATAGCCGCCGGTAACAATAGCTGCCACCGCTGGGCCATGGCTCCCTCCAACGGAAACGCTGGAGTATGAAACATTTACATCAAAGGTAGAGTTTGACACAACAAGTCCAATTGATGGTGCAGCCACATTGATGTCACGGATACTGTCCTTTGAAGTGTTCACCACTAGCAACCCCGCAGCGGAAAAGTTATATGAAATGATGGTAAGATTCGCGACGCTTACGGCGCTGGAGTTTGATATCAGGAGTGCAGGATTACTTCCGTTATTGCCAAAGATGCTGAAGTTGTTGCCGTTCAGTACTGCATCGCTAGCCTTAAACCTCAGGGAACCATTGATATCTCCTTTCAGTGTATAGTGCAGCCCTGATTTGGAAATCGGCGCCGATGGTAGCGATATTGTCCCATTTGTATATACCGTTACATTCCCGTGGAAAACGCTAGGACTACCAGAAAAGTGGAGAACCTGGCTGTTCCCAGGGGCAATGGGAGTCGCAAACACAGACCCGGATACTGAGATCATCGCGGAAACAAGCAATAATGACAAAATTGTTTCAAACTTCATTGGTAATGAATGTTTGTTACCTTATTTGAAGTTTTCCCAAGACATAAATCATGGCATGCTGTTACAATGTAAACCACTGTATTGATCTAGTAATGTGACAGAATTCAAACCCATGTGCAGATCCTAGGAACAAATTCCTTCGCTTTTTCCGCAGCCTTCTCAATATCTTTGAAATTAAACATCGGTCAACTCCAGCCATGAACTTTCCTGCTGGAAACAAATACTTTCGACCGTCATTTTGTGAATGCAGGTAATCTTATGAAAACCCCCTCAGTTCAACGGCGAAAATGCTGTTACGCCTTGAATCCTTCCCAAACCTGAAGCTATCTCTCTCCAGGTTTCACCCAGATCGGTGGAGGCATAAATCTCACCCGTACTGGTACCGAAATAAATACCCGGTTCCTCAAGGCTATCATGAGACATGGCGTCCCTGAGAACTCCCGTGTGAACTGAATCAGGAAGGCCATGACGAACGTTCTTCCATGAGGATCCACCATCGTTCGTCCTGTACACGGACAACTGTCCCTGTATGCAGGAATTATGAACCTTGCATAGGTCCTGCCTGGCGGGCACAACGAAAACAGAGTTCTTCCTGTTTTCAATAATGTCTATGGGAAAACCATGCCTCTGTTCGTTTCCGGGGCTTATGTCTTTCCAGCTGTCTCCATGGTCTCTTGAAACAAAGACGCCACAATGATTCTGCTGATAAACTGTTCCATCACTTCTTTCTGAAAGCACTAATTTGTGCGAACATGAATGTACCTGTGAGAGATGGCTCCTGGCACGCTCCTCAGGGTCGTTGCTCTCACCAGGGTAGTGGTTTTCTCTGGAGGCTATGGGGCAACTTCCGTCTATGCCTCCCTTGAGAACCTGCCAGGTTTCACCTCCGTCATCACTGCGGTAAGGTCCATTACCTGAAGCAATTATATACAGTCTTCCCTTCCTGTTTCTGTCGGGAAGGACGGTATGTATGGTCAATCCGGTTGTTCCGTATCCCCAGTCTATCCCCCAGTTTTCTCTCCCCGGTGCTCTGTGCAGACCCGTAACCTCTTCCCACGTTTCACCGGAATTGGCGGATCTGAATAGGTGACCGTATTGTGTTCCAGCATACACTGTGCCAGGTTCCAGTGGGTCAGGTGCGACGCTCCATACCTTTCTAACGTGAAGCCCTCTGCTTGACTGTTTCCACTTATTGCCCATACTATCAGAGGTGAATATACCCTCCGTAAGCGTAGCTGCAAAGAACTTTCCTGCAGAATCCATTGCGATCTTGTTCACATCCTCCTCAGGGAGAAAGCGCTTTCCAACAAGCCACTTTTCTCTGTCCGGATCCGCAGAAAGAATATACCCGCCACTCTTTGTTGCCACCCCAAGCGCCACGTTATCCCTGGTCACGGTGAATCATCTAGGTTGGGTATTTAAGTTTTACCCTACTATCATTTAATATCTACTACGTTTTACATTCCTGTGTAGGGTTTTAACTGTTAATGAGAAAAAATTCACATCCTCATTTCTCGGGTCAACTGAAGTACGTGGTTTACGAGAAATGAGTTTGCCGAAATGTGCAACATTCACCTTGGCTCTATTGGTTCGGGTGGAATGGCTTCTTTGACCACAACGGTGCTGTATTAGGGTGGATAACCGGGCATCAGATCAGGTTCACAAGAAATCCCAAAAAGAAGCCAAGGAAGGCGCCCATATATACGCTCTTTATCGCAGCGCTTTCTGAATTCCTCAAGAGGCTCCTTAAAATTGGAAGAATGACATAGAACATGGCTCCAATCGCAAGCCCGTCAAACATAAGATCCAGAACTGTTGATGAATAGAAGTAACCAATACCCCCGCCTATTATTGTGGGCAAACCGCCGATTAGAAACAGCAGAACCATGGGAATCATTCTCTGTCCGGTCTTCCCGATGAACGGGGCTGCTATTGGAAAACCCTCTGTCATGTTCTGCAGGATGAACCCCACGAGTATAACGAGGGTTATACCAACAAGCCCGATGGAATTGTACGAGGACCCAAATACAAGCCCTTCGGTAAGGTTCTGGAACCCGATCCCGAGGGCAATGAAGAATGAGAGCATGTATGGAGATCCGGAATTCTTCCAGTGCGTCTCCGTAAAATAGAGGGCGACGAAGCCAGCTATGAGTGATAGTGAAAATACGGCATCATAGAAGCCGTTGGTACCGTAGCCTCCGAGCGTATTGTTGTACATTATGCCTGCGGAGTCGGTGAAAACATCAGCAATGAGAAAGATAAGTATCCCGACTGCAACCGATCCGAGGAATTTTGCCGTATTATCCCTCATCCCTTTTCCAGCGATAATAGGAAGGGTTATGAAAATCGAGAGGCCCATAATTGCAGAAAGCAGCAATACAAGCAGTATTGTTATCATTGTAAGGAAAGCCTTACACAGTATTTAATCCTTCTTTAAACGATAGCGATACAAAACACGATTCAACCGCGCAACTATGGCAGCGGTTTCCCATTGCAACACGCTTTCATTTGAAGCTTATGCCTTTGCCATATTCTGCACTTTTGTTGTTCATGTCCGGGGTCATGATACTGTGTTTAAATAACATCAGAACGTAACATGGTACATGAGTGGAAAGGTAGCGAATACAGTAATAGATTCCCTGGTGAACCTTGGCATAGATCGTATTTACGGGATTCCCGGCGACTCCCTGAACCCGCTGATGGACGCCATACGGCAGAACAGCAGCATAATGTTCATCCAGGCAAGGCATGAAGAAGGCGCCGCACTGGAGGCATCCTTCGAATCGAAGCTCACCGGAAAGGTCACTGTGTGCGTCGGCACATCCGGACCCGGGTCCATTCATCTGCTGAACGGGCTATACGATGCAAAAATGGAAGGCGCTTCCGTTATAGCGCTGACAGGGCAGGTTGAGACTGACCTTATAGGTAGTGATTATTTTCAGGAGATCAATACCAACAGGCTCTTTGACGATGTTTCTGTATTCAATGAAAGGATAGTTAATCCGGAAAATGCAGAAAAGATGGTGGTCAGGGCATACCGGGAGGCTCTTTTCAGGAAAGGCGTCGCTCATATCAACCTTCCAGTGGATGTGCTTAGACTGCCTGCTCCAAAAATGGATAATCTCTCTCCCGGGATTTTCCCGCGACTTGATTATGCACCTGATCTCATCGAGGCAAGGAAGGCAATAAACGAATCTAGCAAACCCGTGCTTTTCATTGGAAAGGGTTGTACAGGACTTGAGTCCGAAATTTATGCCTTTGCCGACGCAACAGGGTCTCCCGTAGTGTATGCCCTCAATGGCAAGGGCATAGTTGACGACTATGACCAGAGAGTTATGGGTAGCATAGGGCTGCTGGGAACAAAGCCATCTGTTGACGCCTTCAGGGAAGCTGACCTTCTGATAATGGTGGGGACATCCTTCCCATACATTCAGTTCATACCTGATGGAGTCAGGAAGATACAGGTTGACATCGACCCCGGCAAGATAGGTAAACGCGTCCCGGTGGATATCCCGATTGTCTGCTCAGCTAAGTATTTTCTTGATAATATCAGACCTGATGCGAAGAAGGCAAAATTTTTCCAGACTCTTGCAAATGGCAAGGAAAAGTGGATAAGAGACATGTCCGCAGTAGAGAACAGGGAATCGGATCCAATTCTCCCTGAGTCTGTTGCTGCCGAACTTTCAAAAAAAGCTGCAAAGGATGCGATAATTATCGGCGACACGGGAAACGTGACTGTGTGGACAGTAAGAAATTTCAGGACTGGATCGGGCAGGAGATTCATGTATTCCTCTTGGCTGGGTAGCATGGGCATTGGAATACCTGGGTCCATTGGAGTTTCCTTTGCAACTGACAGGCAGGTCATCGCACTGGTGGGCGACGGCAGCTTTGCCATGACTATGATGGAACTCATAACCGCAGCGAAATATAACAGGCCGGTGAAGATAGTAGTATTCAACAATTCAAAACTCGGAATGATAAAGTTTGAAGAGGAGGTAATGGGGTACCCCGATTTCGGTGTTGATCTGTATCCACAGAATTTTGCTGGAATAGCCAATGCCATCGGGATTAAAGGTATCCGGGTTGAGAAATACAGTGACCTTGCTTCAGGGGTGTCAGAACTGCTCTCAACAGATGGCCCTGCAGTGCTGGACGTAGTAGTGAGCCCCGATGAGAGGCCAATGCCGCCAAAGCTGCAGTTCTCCCAGGTAAAGGGATATGTTACTTCCATATTGCGGGAGAACCTGAATTTCCTGGATTAGTTCCATGGAAGCCAGCACTGATCCTGGCGCAGGAACTCAGGGTTGCCGTTCAGTTGTGTCGGTGCCTGTGCAGCAAGCTCTTCCTGTATGACTTCATGCATGCTGTGCAGACATAGAATGTGGCTGATCTACGCCATTGAAAGACTCCATAGGCAGCCAGCAAAATTGCTGCCATGGCTATGGTGTCATAGATCATTCCGATGCTGTATTCCGGAGCTGGCAATTTGGCTGTGTGTGACACAAAGTCCACCATCACGGTGGAATTCCCCTTAGAAACGGAGAAATTTAAGGTCTTTCCCGAGAAATTTCCATTGAAAGGAGTGATAATTGCGGTATAGTTTCCCTGTGGAAGCGATATGTTCTGGCTTTCCCCAAATCCCGTGGAAGTTATGTTCCCTACCGATACGGACCAAACGGTGTATGGAGGCAGGCCGCTCTCCACGAAGGTCACCCATGGTTTCTCTGCCATCTCGATTGCAACTGACTGGTCAAAGGTGAAATTATATGACTGGCTGCCGTTTATTTCAGGGGAAAAAAAGAGATTGAAAGCCGAGATATTATGCGTTGCGTTGAATGTCAGCAATACCCGGTATCCAGAACCGGGTGAAATGTTTAAAAACCTTGTCAGGGTATAATTATAACCTCCGGGGGACATCATTCTTGCATTAAGCATATATGATGCACTGTTGATGCCCCGGTTTGAAACCAGGAATGATGCCTCGACTTCATTGCCTGATGTTCGGGCCGAAAAATTGCTTACTGTGATACTTATGCTTGGATCCACAGATATGGGGAATTGGATGGAAAAATTCTCTCCCTCTAGTGAATAATTCCCGGATTTAACCATAACAGTGACTATATAACTCCCGGGCTTGGCTGAAACTGGAAGGGTATATTGTTCGTGCAGGGTCACTGGCGCTTCGGGTCCAAGTATCAGCATGTTTGTTCCTAACAGGTCCGCTGTCCTGGCAAACCCTCCAATATTCACTGTAAGGTTTCGCAGGTATATTGTGCCGGTTGAAACAACAGTCATGTTCAGATCTGAATTTCCCACTGTTACTGATTTCGTGTCAAGCGACAAAGAAAGGTCCGGTAGGTCCAGGTTAAATTTTTGTACCACGTTCGTCCCGATTGAAGCAGGAAACGGTTTGACGGAAAAATATGAGGTGATGCCGGCCATTGTTACTGAATAGTCCCCTACATAGGTCAGCTTATTGGATGAATTTAACAGAGAATTCGCAAGAGGGAAACAGAATCCCCATCCATGCAGGTATTGTAAGGAAAACCCCGATTCTCCCAATAGGACTGAAAGATCATGGTTCCATTGACCCGCAACCGCTGACAGTTGATCTGATATCATAGCGGGCATAACGGACGGAGTTCCATTCATGAAAAGGCCATCTGGAGTGTTGAATATCAATTGATCATAGGTATAAAGCATAACGGCAGAGTGACTGGAAACCATGAATGGCAAATCCACGTAAGCGCCATTGCTGTATTTATCGCTGACAAGATATGCCGTGGAATTCCCTTCCAGAATCAGCATGTTTTTTTCTGGATTGAGGATTTTCCCCGTGGTAAATGTGCGCTGGAAGCCCAGTGATAAGTTGTCCCTTATAGACAGGTAGGTTGAATTATATAGAAGGATGTTGAATATTCCTGTGCCATACCTGGCTTCCGTATCATTGGATAGAAGCGTAATTTCAACGCTCTTGATTTCTATCCTTGTATTAGAATTGAGCCCATACCAGGCAGTAAAACCAGAAGAGGAGTAGGCGTTTTCCTGATTTACAGGCACCGGAACGTTAACTGGGATGGAAACAAATTCGAGAATGCTGTCCCCTCCGGTGCTTGGAAATGTGTAGTTTTCAATGGTTGTCCCGTTTTCCATGACATTTATGAAGTCAAGCCCGTTGCTGTCGTTCCCGCTAAAGGTAAGGTTAAGGATCATCGAATCGTCATATGCCGCGGGTGAAGTTACATTTCCGTCTGTGAAAGTGATCTTGTTGTAACCTACCACCCCAAATGATCCGACATTCCCTGATGCCGTGGCACTCATGTATCCGTTTACATAGGGGCTGATGACAGACGTGTGGTAAAAACCATTATAGGTTGTGTTGCAGGAGTAAATGGTACTGTTTACAGCCTTGATGCTTAGGCTTCTCGCAAAGGAAGGAGAGGATGAATTTTGTGTGCCTATGGTGGAAGAAAGAAATCGCGTGACGGAGTGAAAAATGATCAGGGACCCGTAAAATCCAAGGGTAGAATTGATTGTGGAAAGGTAGGCTGTGCCTGCCGTTGACCTACTTCCAACGCTCATGTCAAGGGTAATGTTGCCTATTCCGTTTACTGTGGCAGTGCTTATGACTGAATTGTTGATCCACGCGGAACCGTAATCATCAATGCTCATGACCGATCCAGATGCCCCAACAAAAATCAGGTCTGTATCGTTGAGCACTAATTTTGAACCAGGCTTTATGGTAAGGTTCTGAAACAGGTAATAAGTGGTTCTCGTAACCCCATTTCCAATTGTAATCGGGCTGTTCTCAGCGGGAAATGAATTATTCGCTCTGATCACACCACCGTCTTCATTATTGACGGGAGTAAAAAGACCAAATAGGAATACGACCAATATTATACTAATGACAATAAGTACTCTAATTGTAGTATATCCAGAACGCATTCCTGGTCAAATAAAGACCGCATTTAAAAGTTTTTTAACCATAAGGTAGTGATTTTATGGCGCGCTAAGCGCAACATATTGAAATAATTGCATAATTGCGCTATCACACTTACCTGTCAACATGAATGTAGGCATTCAGGGAATCCTTGACCTGTTGCCATGTCTTGCTTTTTCTGGTTAGGTAGGCGAGTTCGCTTCTTGAGAGCCCAAGGGTGATCCTGTCCTCGGGCCGATCAAATCTTAGGTGATCCTTAAGGATAAGTGACTCTGCAAGGCTTTCCATGAATACCAGGTAGTTGTTTCTGTCGAACCTGACTGCACGGACAGACGAAAACTTGGTGCCAACGAAGCATGCTGTGAAGAAAACCAACAGGACAAGCCTGGTAAAGGGTCCGCGATGCCGGTTAAAGATCATCATGTCCCCTATACCATAATTGCATCCGATCATGAGGTCACGCATCGTGGTGAAATTTCTCGATGTTCTCCTGATAATATTGGCAGAAGGAGCGTGCTGTGATCCTTTCACGCATTCATAGTCCTCAAGTTCGCTGCGCGGGTAGGCTATTATCCCGGACAGAACAGCAATCCTGCTGTAAAGGTCCACGTCTTCGCCAGCTTCAAGTTCACGCCATCCTCCAGCCTCGTTGAGCAGAGACATCGGTATCACAGGTAGTTCAGTGAAAAGCATCTTCTTTTCCATAAGGTTGATGAATTTGAGTATGAGGTCTGCATGAGAATAGTCATAAATGTAATCCAGATCAAAGAAAACCATAAACTTCCCTGAGCATCTTTTGGAGACCTGCTTCTTGCAGGAACCGGAATTACCTGGGTCAAGTCTTGCCATAATTACCTGTGGGAATTTTTGCTTGATGGACTTAGCTATACCTGTAAGTGCATCAGAGCTTGGCTGGTAACCTATAACAATCTCGTATGGAACAGAAATCTCATCACCAATTTCCAGTATCCTTGACAGCGCCTGCGTGTAATGGTCCGGGTTTCCCTTTAGAACAGTAACAAAGGAAACCATGCGATCCTCCGGATCATGTTCCACAACCGGGACAATTCTTAGAGACCTTTCCCTCAGTTCTTCTGTCAATGTTGTAGTATCCTTATTCGAGTTAAATTCTTTTTTGTTTCAACCCCTGAACTTGATCATCTTCAGGGCAGGCTCCACGTCTCTCTTTATTATATCCTCTATACCGACTCCTTCCTCCTGGGCCTGCCTGCAAAGTTTCACTGTTGCCTCATGGTCAATTGTTCTCTGATCGCCCTTTTTTGTGTAGATAACCATCTCTCCAAAATCTTCGCAGTCTATCACAGATGACAATATTCATTCATAATTCAAACTTTATGTTCCGGAACTGAATACTTCAGGATAAGTGGACACCGGGAATGTGTAAATTTCGCTTTCACCTTCGTGCAGAGCGTCAATTGAATATATATGCTCTTATGTATATTCCTGTGATCAAATTGAGTCTTGACATCGATAGCTTCATGGATGAACTTAACAGACACATCTCAACTACCGGTATACTCACATATCTATCCGAAAGGGGAACCGAAACGTGGGACGTTACCAGGAAGGGTGAAAAGCTCTTTCTTGGGACAAATAGCTCACAGAATTCCCGATTCAGAGGGATTCTCACAAGAACAATAAAGAACAGCCAGATAGTATCCGTCATACTCAGATCATTCACCTCTGAGAAAGACCCCACGAGCGGCTTTCCAGTCAAAGAACTTAGGGGATACCTGCTGTCGGTGGAGAACGACCATCTGAAATGGTACATGATAGACGCGGAGGATCTCATGGAATCACACAACACAGACTCTCTCTCCGGAGACAAGCTCGAACCAGAACAGTCAGTAATATACTGCGGTCCCAACGATAGGTGCATCGACTCCGGTGGGCGCGAGATTCTCACTGTAACCATAGCTGCATCCAAATCGAAATGAACATTTCTTACGAAATTTGGAAAGGAATCCCCGTCAAAATTTATCAATAGAACATCCCGTGTCGGGGAGCAGGCTATGTCTTCTTCTCCTCGGTGTTAACTCTTTATGATAACTTGTGCTGCAAAGTATGCCATTACTATTATAACAGTATTTAAAACATTCAGGTAAGTTAAATAGAGAAAACGCGATAACCCCACCATGGAAATATCCGCTATCAACCTCACCAAGAACTTTGGTGCAGAAAGAGGGGTAACTGATTTGAACTTCAAGTTTACAAAACCGGGCCTTGTTGGGTATCTGGGCCCTAATGGTGCCGGTAAGACTACAACACTAAAGCTGTTCAGCAATCTCCTTTTTCCCACCTCTGGAAATGCTATTGTTAATGGAATAGACGTAAGAGAGAGCCCTGCAAAGGCGCTCTCCAATATATCCGCACTCGTTGAATCACCTGAACCGTACCCCCACCAAACGGCATCGGAATTTCTTGAATTTGTAGGCAGAATCAGGGGTATGAATCCAGGGGATACGAAGAAGAGAATTACTGAACTCGCTGACGAACTTCACCTGGAATCACTGGCAAAGAAAACGGGGAAGATGTCAAAGGGAAACAAGCAGAGAGTCATGCTTGCTGCTACGTTTCTTCCGGACTCTGATATTTTATTGCTTGATGAACCAACCGGTGGGCTCGATCCCGCCGAGGCAAAGGATGTCAGGGATGTGCTCAAGGAGATGAAGAAGGACAAGCTAATCATAATGAGTTCACACTTACTCTATGAGGTCACAGATGTTGCCGACGACATAATTTTCATCAACGGCGGGAAAATTCTGCTCATAGATACAGTTGAGAACGTGTCCAGTAAATTTGGCGGAAAAAATAACACCCAAGGGCTGGAGGATACGTATATCAAACTTATCCGGGAGGGGCAGCTATGATGTCTGCAGCCAAGGAAACAAAGGTGTTCATGGACCAGAATCTGCAGTTTTATCTGAGGACAAAGAGATTCATATTTTTCATAATACTCGTGGCCCTTATAACTGCCGTTATCTACGGACTGATAGCGGGAGGGGTTGTGGTTGCTCCGACCACAGCCGAGGGGTTTGACACATTCTATTTTACCTTCATCACGGATCTCGTAATCATACTTGGCGCCTTTCTCGGTGGAGATGCCATGGCTACAGATTTTTCTCTCAAGACAGGGTCCTTTGTGCTTTCCCAGCCAGTCAAGCGTGTGTCTATCCTCCTTGGAAGATATCTGGGTGCGCTAATTATAGGTGTGGCAATAGTAACACTTTATTACGTTCTGGGGGCACTCGGAATGCTTTACCTGTATAAGGGAGTGCCAGTCCAGGTAGGTGAGTCATATCTCCTTTCCTTAGTCTTTGTTGCTTCTGCAATAGCCCTTGGTTTCCTCTTCAGCTCGATGTTCAAGAACGGTTCTACTGCCATAGTAACAGCAATAATATTGATGTTGCTTGTCTTCTCAATTGTCACAGGTGTTCTGGACGTTACAAACATTGAGCCATGGTTTATCCTGACATACGGAGGGCAGGTAGTCACGGACATCCTCGTGGTGCCATACGGTGCTCACAAGACTGTTCTCGGGGCCGGTAGAATATCGGTGACAACATACACGCCATATGTATGGGAAGGGTTAGTGATAATGGTAGGATATCTGGTCATAAGTCTAGTCGTTTCCATAATAATATACAACAGGCGTGAAATTTAATTTCAAAAACCCCCTCTTTTTCCC
>Ga0207433_10011085_pt1 | contig 13830 bp, 9 predicted proteins | sample YelNatPaOPGAMG01_FD_187559 | JGI IMG/M metagenome (GOLD analysis project Ga0207433, IMG submission 187559) | Hot spring thermophilic microbial communities from Obsidian Pool, Yellowstone National Park, USA - OP-RAMG-01 (SPAdes) (version 3) | ecosystem: Environmental > Aquatic > Thermal springs >... | reverse complement strand
AGGTTACACAAGTGAATAATAAGTTTTTACGATACCTATGAGGAATTGAAACTAGATAAGGGCGATGACTATGAGGACTTTATTATGACGGTTTTTACGATACCTATGAGGAATTGAAACTCTTCCTTTCCATACAAACATATCTACCATTTTTGCGTTTTTACGATACCTATGAGGAATTGAAACACTCCTTCTCTTCTCTGCTTGTCTTTGTCCCTAGCGAGTTTTTACGATACCTATGAGGAATTGAAACGTAGTCTAAAACCGTCTAACATGTCTTGCAAGCTAAGTTTTTATGATACCTATGAGGAATTGAAACAGTCCTCTGGCATAATCTCAATTGCGGGAGCTTGTGCAGGTTTTTACGATACCTATGAGGAATTGAAACCAACGGAAATTTTCCCGTTGTAATAGCAGTAAACAACATGTTTTTACGATACCTATGAGGAATTGAAACGGATGTTCTATGGTGGGAGCAGATTTAAGAGATTTGAGTTTTTACGATACCTATGAGGAATTGAAACGAGCTTGCCACGCTCTCAGCTACTTGAGGCTTCGAGTTTTTACGATACCTATGAGGAATTGAAACTTTTCTAAGCGAGTTAATACAGATATTGATTTTGTGTTTTTACGATACCTATGAGGAATTGAAACGAATATGAAAACAGCCAGGGATAACTCCCTGGCTATTGTTTTTACGATACCTATGAGGAATTGAAACGGTAAAATACTAGCTCCTGCTGTAGAAAAAATTGGGCAAGTTTTTACGATACCTATGAGGAATTGAAACAGATTGGCAGAGGGTACAAAGGGTATCCCATTCTTTGTTTTTACGATACCTATGAGGAATTGAAACGCAAGGAAAGTCTTAAAAGGTGTTGTTTTACAGCAAGTTTTTACGATACCTATGAGGAATTGAAACATTTGGATGCAGGAAGAGAATATGATATACGATATAGTTTTTACGATACCTATGAGGAATTGAAACGAATGCTTTCAATTGATTGAATACTTCTCTCAGGATGTTTTTACGATACCTATGAGGAATTGAAACATTTGGATGCAGGAAGAGAATATGATATACGATATAGTTTTTACGATACCTATGAGGAATTGAAACGGGTTGTCTACAAGAAGATTTAGCTCGCCTCTTGGTTTTTACGATACCTATGAGGAATTGAAACTTGGCTGCATATATTTTGTTATTTCGTCATTACTTAATCGTTTTTACGATACCTATGAGGAATTGAAACCCGAATCCTATGGATCCTAGAAATGCTCCTCCTAGGTTTTTACGATACCTATGAGGAATTGAAACCTGAATAAGTGTCTACTTTCTCTACTTTTTGGTCAGTTTTTACGATACCTATGAGGAATTGAAACCAATTGATAACAGCAAAAAAGCAATACTGCGAAGCTTCCAAGTTTTTACGATACCTATGAGGAATTGAAACAAGATCTTGCTAAACAGATAGCGAGCGAAACAGCCGAGTTTTTACGATACCTATGAGGAATTGAAACGATTGGCTCTGGGACTGGTATCACGCCGATCCAGAATTGTTTTTACGATACCTATGAGGAATTGAAACTAAAAATCTTTTATTGTAAAAGTATTGACAAAATTGTTTTTACGATACCTATGAGGAATTGAAACAATGCACTTTCCGTCCAAATTAGTGTTCTTCCTACGTTTTTACGATACCTATGAGGAATTGAAACTGATCAACGTGGATAAACGTCCCCCAACAGGGAAAAGTTTTTACGATACCTATGAGGAATTGAAACTACGCGCTTTGTGTGCCTTTCATTTTAACTCCTCCGTTTTTACGATACCTATGAGGAATTGAAACGTGGAACATAATACAGTCTCCAATCATCTAAATCTTGTTTTTACGATACCTATGAGGAATTGAAACAGGGATCCCTTTTCTCTGGCTGGCTCTGTAGAGCCAAAGTTTTTACGATACCTATGAGGAATTGAAACAATATTCCTTGAACTTCGAATTCGTATAACTTCTTTCCTGTTTTTACGATACCTATGAGGAATTGAAACACTATGCTAAAATCATAGTATTATTTTTTAATGCAGCCGAAATGTAATGCATCTAATTGGTTTTTAAAAACAAAAAAGAGGGGTTTAAAGATGGGTAGTAAGGAAATCAAAGTTACTTTTGAAACTATCACTCCCTTATATACCGGTGATGCGTGGCAAGAATCCAAAGAAATAAGACCTTCTTCTTTAATTGGGAGTTTAAGATTTTGGTTTGAGATTATTTGTTATTTTGGTGGGGTTTGTAGTGAAGGTGAGTTTGATAAAGAAAAGGGTAGATTTGAGAAGGATATAAAAAACGATGAAATTAAGAGAGAATTATTAAAGTGTGGCCCTGATTTTGGGGGTCAAATTGAAGCTTTAAAAGAGCTTAAAGTCCCTTTACCAGCTGTAATTTTTGGAACAACTGGATGGAAAAGTTTGATTGAGATTAAAAGTATTAGATATTTAGACGATTATTGTTTTGGAAATAAATTAAATTTACAAAATAAGTTTTGTATAAGTAAAAATGAAAGTAGAGAGATTAAAGAAGGTAATGAATGTCCAAAGAAGGGATCAGATAATAATTGGTCAGTTTTTTACTTTAAAATTCCTTACTTCTGGGGTAAATTTGAAGTAGTTTTTAGAGTTCCTGAAGAAATAAAAGAAACCATCTTTTTTCCTTTGCTTAATTTTATGAACAAATATGGCTATTTGGGTGGTGGTTGGAATATTGGTTACGGTAGGTTGAGGATTAATAGGATAGAGATTGATGAAGTAGAAGTGAGCGATTGGAGAAAGGATAAATTTGATTTTTCAGAGTTTGGTAAAAATGAAAATATTTATATTAAATGTAACAATAGCCAAGAAAATAAAAGTGAATTAATTGAATGTATTACAGATAAAGGTGCTTTGAAAGGTAAAGATCTAAAAAAAATAAAGCATTGGAAATATAGTGAAGGTAATTTATCAGTTAGAGATATGTTAAGAAACTTAATTATTGAGAAAGCAAATTTGAGAAAAAGTTTAAACGATCGAAAGGAAAGGCATTATGTTTTTGGCAAAACTGGAAACGTTTCTCAGGAGGACTTACCTCAAGGTTCTAAAATTTTGCCTTACATTAACAGGTTAGATAATAGTACTTATGAATGTGGTTTGCTTTCTATAGCTGGTATTTTAAACCTGTATTAGGAGAAGAGAGATGAGCAATAATAAAACATTTGAGGCTTTGCAGGAAACAGATAAAGATCTTAAAAAATTAAAAACTATAAATGAATATGTAGCTTTTTGTAAGTATAATTTTAAACTTAGGAAATATGACAAGGTTTCTAAGTATAATGATAATGATCAAGAATTGAAAGAAAGTTTTCCATTTTTATCATTATTTCAAGAACAAGAAATTGAAAAATTAAAGAAGAAAAATAAAAATGCAGATACAACAAAAGACTTTCCTTTAGCTTTTCTAAAAGAAAAAGTTCTTGAATCATTATCAAAAATTTTTATAATAAATAATTCTGAAAATAATCCTGATAATACTATTCAAAAAATCCAAAATATCTCAGGAATTATAACTGATAAAAACAACATAAAAAATCTTATAGAAAATCTTCCTAAATATTCATTTACTGTTTGGGTTAAGTTTGAATTACTTGAGCCTTATTTTTCAAGAGATGATGATGAATTTTATATTATCCAAAATCCTATTTTAAAAGAAACTACCTTTAAAGTTCCTATGGTTAGAGGTTCATCTTGGAAAGGTGCTTTAGCTGGAGCATTTAAAAAGCTATTAAATGATGAAGATAATAACAAATCTAAAATAATTGAAAGCTATCTTAGAATTTTTGGAGCTGGTTCGGATAGTATTAAAGTAATCGAAAGCTACTTAAAAGAAAAGACTAAAGACTTAGAAGAGTTTAAAGATAAAGTTTTAGAGTTTATGCTATTTGAATTAGGAATGGAAATTAAAAAAGAAGATATAGATGAAATTAAGACTGAAAACGATGAGTTAAAGCTTATACAAAAATTAAAAAGTAAAATTTCTAACAAGCTTGAAAAATCTCAATTAAATTTACCAATAGAATTTCAAACGCACAAAGGAAGGGCTGTATTTTATCCAACATATTTTGATAAGATTTCTTTAGAAATCATTAATCCGCATGATAGAAGAAAAAGAACTGGAACAGTTCCAATCCATTACGAAGTCGTGCCAAAAAATACAGAAGGAATTTTGCAGGTTGTTTATATTCCTTTTGACGGAGTTTTAAAGAGAGATGATGAATTAGGGAAAGAAGTAGAGAAAGATTTAGAGTTGCTATGTAAGGCTATTGAAATATTATCTGATGAAGGTATTGGAGCCAAAACAAAGCTTGGTTGGGGAAGGTTTGAGATGTTAGAAAAAATCTATTGCATAAATTCAAATGAAAATTTTGATGTAACGGGGTGGAACAAATGTCAGGCTTAAATTTACAAAATTTAGAAAATTACAAAGCTGAAATACTAAAAGCTGAAATTGGAGCAATATTATTTAATCTTGGGAAAACTCACATTGGATTTTGGAAAGAAAAAAACGGCAATCAATATTTTAATGTTAATGAACAATATTTTAAAAGTAAATTTGGTTATGACGTATTTGATCATTATAAAGAGTATTATCAAGATAAAAATAATCAATTATCACCATTTAGAATAGATTTGGATAAATTTACAAATTTAAATTTAAGAGATTTTATTTTGGGGCAAAATCAAAAAGTTAATTTTCCTTTTGAAGTAGTAACAAATAATCAACCAAAAGCAAAGGAAATCCTCTGGCAAGAATTCTTTAAAGGAGATAGCTCTGAAGTAGAGTTTATCCAAAAAGTATTTTTCCGTGGGTGTGAAAATATAAATTCTGGAATAGATAAAGGAAATCCAGTAGAGCAGTTAAAACCACCTTTATGGTTATCAAATGCTTTTGGAAGTTTGAAACATAAAATTGAAGAGAAAGATTTTGACGATGCAAGAATTGAATTTTTTAGAGATTTTGACAACTTTCTACAGTGCAATAACTTTTATCAATCACCAAACTGGCAAGAGATTAGAAAATTTATTTTTGAGAGAGTAAAATCTTGGTATTCTAAGCTTTTAAGTGATAGCAGATATCCAGTTAATGATGTTAGCTTATGGGATCAGGCTTATATGACTGCTTCAATGTTTAAAGCTGTTTTATCAAATCTGATTTTAGACAATTCAAAGCTCCAAAATTTTCAAGATAATCCATCATCAATTAAATGGAGAATTCTTGGAATTCAATACGATAAACTCGGATTGGCTGAAAAAGGCCTTAAACCTGCTCATATTGATTGGTATAGAAATATATCAAAAGAAATTGATGATGAAATTAAAAAGCTTTTAGAGTATGAATATCCTATTGGAAATGAAGTTTACAGAGACGAGAGTGGAATTTATTTTATAGTTGGAGAGGATTTAGGGGAGGATAAAGATAATTTAGCTATCTTGAAAAGTGATTTAAATGAAATAAGAGAAAAAATATTAGAAATCTTTAAAGAAAAATCTATTGATGAATTTTATCCCACTATTTTTTTAACAAAGGCTTCAAGAGGTTTGATGAACCTTGCCTATCTTTTAGAAAATGCGAGGGGAAACTTTTTAAACTCTGATTGGAGTAAGAAAAATTTAGATATTTGTCTTGAAAAATCATTAAATGGAAGGGCAAGAGGTATTTGTCAGGTTTGTAAGCAAAGGTTGGTTTTTGAAAGTGATGAAAAAGATAAAAATAAAAATATTTGCTATGTTTGTTATGAGAAAAAAACAAAAGGTAGAATGGATGAATGGCTAAATAATAGAGCAGGTAAGACTATATGGACATCTGAGTTGAGGGATAAAAATGATAGACTGGCTCTTGTGGTTATGAAGTTTGAGTTAATGGATTGGTTAAATGGGGATTTGTTGAATTCTTTAGTTTTACAAATTGGAATAAATTGGAAAGATAATGTTGATGAATTAGCAAGTGAACTAAACAATATTTTTAAAATGGGACAAGATAAAAAAGTTGGGGATACGCTCTTAAAAAAATATACAGATAAAGCTCTTCATGATCTTGAAATTAAACAACATAATATAGTTGAGTCATTTCTTCTTGAACGCTCAATTGGTGATATATGGGAAGAATTTATTTATAAAGCATTGGGAGAGTGGGATGAACAAAATAAAAAACCATTAAAGAATAAAATAGATTTTGAAAATAGAAAAATTAATTGGCAAAATCTTGATGATAAAAATATAAACTTTCTATCAACTCTTTTACTCCAGTTCTTACTTAGAAAAAACCCGTCACCTGCAAGGCTTAGAAGAATTTGGGAAAGCACGAAAGAATTTTTTGAAGAAATAGAAAAAGCTCTCTTATGTATAGCAAACATTCCAAATAATAGAAGGATTAGAATTTTTTGGGAAAGAGTAAATGATATTCCTGCTTCTTATGAAGAAAAAGCTACTTCTGGTAATTTAGAATTTTGGGTAAAGAATAATAAAGTATATCTCATCACTTACGATTATGAAGTTATAGAGAAAAAATTAAAAGGCGAAGACCTAAAATTAAAGCTAAAACTTGAAAATGGACAAGAAATTGAATTAAAACTGCAAGATGCAAAAGTGGAATACTATAAACCATATATATCTATCATAGACCCAACACCTATAAGTTGGCAGTTTATTATTCCAGCAGAATACGTTCCAGAGTTAATTAAAAACACCCAAAACCTTTATGATGAATACTTTAAATATGTTTATGGAAAATTGCCACTTCACATTGGAGTAATCATTCAGGATTATAAGAAACCTTTATATGTTGGGATAAACGCCTTAAGGAAAATTAGAAGAGATGTTAAAGATAGAGAAAAGATATGGAAAAAAATAGATGCTAAAGATTTTAAAGAAATATTCAATGACAAAGTAAAAAAAGAAAAAATAGAAGAGCATTGCAATAGTCCTGTAGAATATTACTCTTTATACTTCGGAGCCTTAAGCAATGGAGATTATAAATTTTACATTACTCCTAAGGATGAAGCTTATTGGCTTAAAAATGTAAATAATCTTCAAGATAATGAAAAAATCAAATACATCCCAAACACCTTTGACTTTGAATTTTTAGACACAAATACCAGAAGAAACGATATTTACTATAGTGATGAAGAGTCTGAAAATTGTAAGAGAAAGGTAGATTTAAAAGTTAATAGACCGCTAAATATAGAAAAACATTTTGATATATTTGAAAAATTCAAAGAAGCATTTAAAGAAGGATCAAGCACATCAAAATTACATAACATTATCAATATATTCTATGAAAAAGTAACAGAAGAAAGAACAATAGAAGGAAATGAAAGAAAAGATTTAGACGGTGGAACTAAAAAGTTTTTAGCATCAGTTATTATTAATACACTTGATCCGAGAAAATCAGAAAAAGTTAAAAACTTTATTCAAAGCTGGCTTGGCTTTGGAAATAAAGATATAACTCATCAAGAAATAGAAAACTCAGTAACAAAAGAAAAAATAAAGATGTTTATAGATATGTTCGATTTTTGGCATAAAGCCTTGAAGGAGGTTTAAGAATGAATGATACTGTAAAAGACTATCAAATTTTTGCAATGACAACAGACCCAGTGTATATAGGAACAGGTGGATATACCATAGGCAGAGTAGATAATACTATTGTTAGAGATCCAATAACAAAAGTCCCAAAAATACCCGGCTCAAGCCTTGCTGGGGTATGGAGATATTATACTGTGCTGGAGATATTTAGCAAAATAAATAATAAAGGCATAAAATTTATTGATGATAATGGCAAAAGCATAAGGGAAAGAATAAAATATATAGATAAGAAAACCATTCAAGAAAAAATAGAAGAATGGATTGAAAGTTTTAATCATGATAATTTAAATAATAATAATAAATGGGATACTTCAAAATGGTATTTTTTTGGGGGTAATACATTATTAGAGCTTAATTGCGCTGGTCAAGATAATGTATCACAAGAAGAATTATCAGATATAACAGCAAAAAATAAAGAAGGTAAAACAGGACACTGTGGGCATTGTTTAGTCTGTAAAGGTTTTGGCTTTTCTAAAAAAGACATAAGCTGGCAAGGAATGCTTTATTTTAGTGATTTAAATATTTTGTTTTTTCCTGTTTTTACTATGTATGGAACAAGGTGGATAACAACGGTAAGAAGATTAGATGAGGCTGGATTAAAACCTAATGGTGTTGATAATCCAACTGACAATAAAGTTTTAACTAAAAATGGAAACGAAGGCCATATAAATCTTGGCTGGCTCTATTTAGGAGTTGACGAAACACATCATGTAAGCTTAGACGAGAATATTAAAAATATTAAATTTGAAAACTCTCAATTAAATGATACAGATATAGTGATTGTCCCAGAAAACCTATTCTCTCAAATAGTTAACTCAAATCTTGAAGTTAGAACCTCTGTATCAATAGACCCAATCACTGTTGCAGCAAAAGAGGGGGCTTTATTTACATCGGAGGCAATCCCAAGAGGAACTATTTTATATGGAAATATTAGAATCTTTGATAAGAATAGTTTTACAGGTATTGATGATAAGCTTGCGCCACTGCCAACTGTTGAAAGCTTAGAATGTGCCTTAAAAGAGTCTAAACATTTCTTCGAAACTCTTGGAATTGGTGGAATGACTACAAGAGGATTTGGAAGAATGAAAATTCAGTTTAGAGAAGAAATAGAAGAAAAGGAATGTGAAGAAGCTCCTGCATCCTCAGGTGATGCAGGTTCTCAAAATGACCTGCAGGAAAATACTAATGGAGGTCAACAATGAATTTAGAATCAGAAATATATCAGCTTTCTTTTGAACTTTCAGAAGCTATAGATAAAAATAATTTACAAAAACTTCTCGGAGTTCTTTCCAATGACGGAGTTTATGCAATGTGGGTTTATGCAATGGATAAATTGGATTGGAAATTTTCGGATAATCCTGAAGAAATGAAAAAAATGAAGTTATTTAAATTGCTTAATGTAGTTAGTAAGCTAAGTAGGTATTTACCAGAAGAATTAAATTTTGACGATCCTTTAAATGAAATTGCAGAATTGACAAAAAAAATAAATGATGCTAAAGAAAATAACCAAAAAAATGTAGAGCTAGAATATAAATGTAAGAGAAAGAAAGTTTTAAATCAAAACTTCCAAACCCTTGCTCAAAACCTAAACAAACTCCTCTTTATGAAAGAACTCTTAGAAAGAGTTTTAATTTATGCCAGATACCATGCAAAGGCTATAGGAGATCAAAATTGAAATGGTATAAACTTGTACTTAAGCAAAATCAACCTATTCATATCGGTTCTGCAAGGTGGGGTGTTGTAAACGAAACTGAGATTTTTATTCCCGGATGGACAATGTGGGGCGCTTTGACAAAAGCATATAATCAGTATTCAAAGAGTAAATTAAGCGATAATCAAAAACTCTTTGAAACTATTACTTGTTTTTACCCATCTTTTGAGGAAAATGGAGACAATGCACTATTTCCTAAATATGAAAATGGTTCATTTTACCTTGGAGAAGAATATTCGGAAGATAAGTTTAGATATGAATTTACTGATACCTTTGTCTCTACTGCTATAGTTCCAGGGACAAGAAGTGCAAAAGACGAAAGCTTACACGAAATAGAAATATTATTACCTCAGAGTAAAAAAGAAAAAAAGTCGTTATATTGGGTTGGAGTTTTAGGCATTGATAACGACCTGCCTGATTTCTTTAAAAAAGGTTTAAAGATCTATGTAGGTGGAGATATTAAATATGGCCTTGGGGAACTTCAATTACACTTAGATCCAGAACTTGAAAATGGCCTCTTTCTTGAAGGGTGGAATATTGATAATAATGGATATTTAAATCTCTCTAACGATAAAAATATAAAACAGTTCCTAGAATTTTCGCCTGAGATTAAATTTGAAGGTGAACTTAAGCTTCTTGCAGAATTTGATTTTACAAAAAACACCCCTAAGGTTAAGAAAGCAGGCTATTTTATAAACATAGGAAGCAAAATTATTAATGGCATAACTAGTGAATATAAACTTGTTAAGGGTAAATTTGAAAGGGTTCAATCATAAATTTTTAGCTTTAAGTTTTAACGGATCTACTAAGAGTAATTAAATGTTATTATTAACATATAATATTGGATATAATATTGGGACATGATAAAACTAATAAATGGTAGGATAAAATGGAAGAGTGCGTATCTAAAAAATTAAAAAAGGACGATGTAATTTCTGGCCCTTATTGGCCTGAAAGCGTTACTCTTAAAATTGTAGAAGAAGAAGGGGAATTTATACACATAGTTGGTGCCACTACCAAAAGCAAAAGGTATATTGATCAGTTTCTGACCTTAAACGAGCTTAAAAAAATTCAAATTTTGGATAAGACGTCATATTTTAAAGAAGAGGCATGGAAGGTTTTTCTTGCAGTAGAAGCATTAAGGTACAGATATGCCTCATTATACGATCCGCTGCTTGCAGTAAATATTTCTAAGGTTGAGCCACTCCCACACCAAATTGAAGCTGTATATGGATATGTGCTGAAAAATCCAAGAATACGATTTTTAATTGCCGATGATCCTGGTGCTGGTAAGACTATCATGGCAGGTTTAATTATTAAAGAGCTTAAGTTGCGCAGTTTAGCAAAAAGAATTCTTATAGTTACTCCGGGACACATAAAGGATCAGTGGAGGAGGGAATAAAAAGAGCGATTTGATGAAACATTTGAGTTGATTGATCGCAATCGACTTGACAATGAATATAAAACGAACATTTGGGAAAAAGAGAATCAAGTCATTACTTCAATCGATTTTGCCAAAAAAGATGATGTAATACGCACACTTAATGCTACAAGGTTTGACCTTATTGTTGTAGATGAAGCCCATAAGATGAGCGCATATAGATATGCTGGCAATATAGATAAATCCGATCGTAGATAAAAAGGTATCAGACCTTTCAAGGGCAAGTGATTGAAGTCGTAAACAAGGTTGCGATCCTTTTTTAGCATTACTTTAACTGGTTTGTACCGAATGTCTCCCAAGTTATCCCATCGTATCCTTTTTTAGCGTACCTATTTTGATTTTTTCCTTCATCTAATTTTAGATTCAAAGCTTCTAGTATTAATTTAACAGCTTCTATTTCCTCTTCTATTGTTTTTTCTGTTTTATTTATAAGATCTTGTATAGATCTATTAAGTGATATTTCAACTTTTTTTGGAAAGGCAAGATAGATTTTGTTTCCTATTATAGATATGTCAAAATCTTCTATTGTTTTCCTTAAGTTTATTAGTTTTTCCATAACTATCGGTGTTAAAGTTTTTCTAAGTTCTATTTGATCCTTTGTTGTTACACAAAAGAGTCTATCGAATGTACCATTTCCAAGTTTTACTTTTCTATACCCTTTTTCGTGCATTTTTTTACTTATTTCATTTAATTTAGGAAGATAATAAATTATCAAAATAATTGCTACAAATAGAAATAAAGAAAGTATTTTTTTTGGGTGTTGTAATAAATATTCTATTGCCAATACTAAAAATGCTAATCCTAATAGTAATTTTAATTTACGGATTAATCCTTTTGTTTCTGTTGGTTTTGATTTAATAACAATTCCTTCCTTGTTAAATGATGTTTCTAATATATAGAGTCTTCCCTCAAATATTTTGTATTTTGAGTTAGTGTATTCACCTGGTACTTCAATCCATAGTGCTATATTCGAAGCCTTGTATGGAAAGCTTAATATACTTCCTCTTATTAAGCTGCTAGATTTAAATATATCTGGGTTTGAAAATAAATTTGAAGATAAAACTTCTTCACGTCTTAATCCTTCATAATTAAATTCAATTTCTTTTTCTTTAAAGATGGGAGAATATACTGTTTTAAAAATATCTTTTTCTAGAGATTTCTTTAGGTTATCTTTGATATACATTGCAACTATAGTTAATAGAACAACAATAAACAAACTTAGTATTAACAATGATATAGGATCGATAAGTGCCCAAAGTACCCATACCACTGGTATCATTAAAATATCTACAATAGCTATTGTAATTAGTAGGATTATAGTACTATTTAGAAGTTTTATTTTAAAATATGTTTTCTTTCTTTTTTCTTCAGATTCATTGAGTTCTTCTTGATTCATTTTTATCTTCCCTTATCTATTTAAAATCTATTTAAAAGTCCTCCAAAGTTAATGTACTACAATATTACAATTGGCTATAAAACCCCACATAGGATTTTATAACCAACACTTAAATGCGATTTTGACTATTATAAACTTTTATATAATCCTTTTTGCCTTACCTTATTTCTTTCATTGTGTATTGTAACACCTTTTACAATGCTGGCTTTATGATACGTGTAGCCTTAAACTATTTGCCCATTTTTCGTTAGGATAATTCTTATAAAGGTCTTTAATTATAGCCTTTGCTTCTTTTTGAGTCATTGTTGGATTTTGATAATAGGGAATATTTAAATAAGACAACATAGATTTGAAAAGCTCTACATTTTCAATTCTCCTTGAAGGTATAAGTTGTTTTGCCTGATTGCCATAAGCTAACACGACCTGATCTTCTCCTGTGTGCGTGGTGGAGACGAAGTAAGCATTTCCCCTTCTCAAAATAGGTTTTCCAGTTTGATCGCCATCCTTAGTTAGATTATATTCGCATTTTGCAAGCACTGCACCAAGTGCACAAGATTCATATGCTCTATATAAATAGTTTCCTGTAATTCCTGTAAAGTCAGGCCTTCTTGAGTCAATAATAAGTTGTGCTTCGTCAGGTGTAATAGAAAACCCTGTATAGTAGGCTACAATATCCTGAACTTCGGCTGGAGTTTTATTGTCGATTTTATCTGCAATGTAAGGAATTGTTGCCTTAATATCTTTATATTTTAACAAGGCTTCTGTAGAATCATTATAATCTTGTCCTGTTCCATATACGCCAAATCCACCTGTTCCGTGGTCACTGGTAACTATAACTAGCGTTTTTGGATTTTTACTTAGGTATTCGTTAACTACGTCTAAAACCTGATCAAGCTCAACTGTGTCCATTAATGCGCCGTATGCATCGTTAGCATGATTTGCATGGTCAATTCTTCCAGCTTCAATCTGTAAAACAAAACCCTTTTTTGAATCTTGTAATTTTTTAAGCGCTACAGCAGCAAGGGTAGCTAATGAAGGCTGGTATGAGAGTTTATCATCATTTAATCTATCCAGGTAATAACTTATATGAGATTTGTTAAAGAGTCCCAATATCGGCTTGCTATAATCAATGCTGCTAATTTCTTGAGCTTTTGTAAGCACGTTATAACCTTTGTTCTTGAAATCATCGATTAAATTATTTGAAAGTTTTGGATTCACATTTTTATCAAAATATTTTAGTCCGCCACCCATCAAAACAGTAGGTTCTATCTGAAGGGCATCCACAGCTATATTTGCCTCATCATCTCTGTCTGGATTGTGTGAATACCAGGCAGCAGGTGTAGCATGAGTTACCCTTGTGGTAGTAACGAGTCCTATATCATAGCCATTTTCTTTTGCAATCTCACCGATAGTTTTCAATTTTTTACCGTTTGGTAAAGAGCTTAAAAAATGATTTGCAGTGTGAACGCCTGTTGCCCATGCTGCGCTTGCTGGTGCAGAATCAGTAACTACGCTTGATAAGCTTGCAGTTCCCATATAGGTTATAACGCTGTCAGAATCCTGAAATCTTTTATAGAATGTAGTTGTACGACCTACGCTCTCTCTTAATC
>Ga0207433_10011084_pt1 | contig 13830 bp, 11 predicted proteins | sample YelNatPaOPGAMG01_FD_187559 | JGI IMG/M metagenome (GOLD analysis project Ga0207433, IMG submission 187559) | Hot spring thermophilic microbial communities from Obsidian Pool, Yellowstone National Park, USA - OP-RAMG-01 (SPAdes) (version 3) | ecosystem: Environmental > Aquatic > Thermal springs... | reverse complement strand
CGGATTGCTCTGAATGAACTGTTCGGCTTGATTGATGGCACGAATATAGGCCGCGATAGCCTGTGATTTAGCATTGATGACACTTTGTCGGGCATAAAAAACACCGTGGACGTCGCCACGCAGGCCAGGGACATCACCACGCACTGGACTAATGAAAATATCACCGATACCTTGTGCCTGTGCCGTCTGTCCAATGGGCGAGAAGAACGATAGTGCGTCTACCTCACCCGCCTGCAAAGCTGCCAACGCCTTTGCGTTATTTGACCCCAGGCTGATTTGAATAGTATCTTTTAGCGCATCCAGCCCTTGTAAGCGGAACAGATAGATCAATAAAGCCTGTGTGCCGGTATTTGGGCCGGTAATACCGATCTTTTTGCCACGCAAGGCATTAATTTTAGCGGACAATGGACTACTGGCGGAAACATGCATCTGTTGCTCGAACTGCGTACTAACTACAATATCTACTACATAACCATTCATAAATGAGCCCAGAATTCTGGCCGAAGCATCGGTTCTTGCCCAGCCAAAGGCGTCGGTGATTACACCGTTGCCAATATCATAATGACCGCTTTCCAAGGCACTTATGATCTTTGTACCCACCTGCATCAGTGGAGGTTTGGGAATCACTAATCCTTGGGCTGTGAAAAAACCCTGCTGCTGGGCCACGTAGAATGGGAAGAAGTTGATCGAGGTATTCAGTTGACATACGTTTAGCACGGTAGGACTTTTCTGTGTTGTCAGTGCGTCTTCTGATAACGAGGCCATAGCAGTATTCGTGCAATTTGCGTTTTTTAGCGAAAAGGAAAGATTTGTGTGATTAAGGAGGGCTGCGCCTCCTACCAGAGCGGCAGCCCCTCCCAGGCATCCCCCCGCTACCATGAAGAATTGCCGTCGTGAGCGCTTTCTCAAATATGCTTGCTGTTGCTCTAAGCTCTGCCAAAATGAGTTATTAGGGCCAGGTGCAGGTACTGATTGCTGGTTCATTTGCATGGAATATCCTCCTCGTATCTTGTTTTATTCCTCATAAGCATACCCTGGTATTTTTCAGTGTGGAGGTAAGAAGGCAGCTTTTCTTCTACTAAGGTACAATGACTACTTTGATCGGGTCATCTACGCGCGCCTGCAGCATGTGGAAGGCTTCTGCGATTCTCTCCAGGGGAAATTCGTGTGTTACGAGAGCTTCGCCTTTGAGTTTTCCCTGTGCGGCGAGCGCAATTGCTCGCTTGACGTTATTGCCACCTTCGCCGCGCGTGGTATACATTGTAATATCATTTCTGACCACTGCGCTCAAATCGAATGTGATCGGAGATGGATAAAAGGCCAGGAAGAGTATCTTGCCACCGCGTTTTGTCACCTGTACGCACTGTTGTGGCGTATTGACATTGCCTGAGCATTCAATCGTCAGGTCAACGCCCTGCCCGGCGGTTAGTTGTCGAATCGCTGCCACCGGGTCGGTCTTGCGTGCGTCAATGATCACGTCAGCACCCAACTGGCGTCCTATCTCCAGACGCTTTTCGCGTGTGCCGACAAGGATCACCTGGGATGCGCCTAATTGTTTGCATGCCTGAACCGTCATTAAGCCGACGGGGCCGGGACCGAAAATAACAACATCCTGACCTGCGATATAGCCTCCTGTTGCCGCCAGACCGTATAATCCGGTTCCTGCTGTGGTGATCAACACAGCATCCTTATAAGAAAGAGGCTCAGGTAACTTATAGAGTGAACTGACGTGGTGGATGGCATATTCGGCAAAACCGCCATCAGTTGTCATGCCGCTGGCACGATGTCCTTTCGCCTGGTTGCCATAATTCAAGCAAGCTGTATATTTTCCTATCAGACAGTTATCACAACGTCCACAGCCATGATGGGCCTCAATTGCCACCCGATCACCGATGGCAAATTCATCGACCCCTTCGCCGAGCGCGACTACGCTTCCCGTCCATTCGTGGCCAGGAGTAAATTGCCCGAAGGGAGGTGTTTGTGGAAAATGTCCCGCGAAAATTTTGAGGTCGGTGCCACAGGTACCGCAGAGTGCCACTTTCACCAGCACCTCTCCTGCCTGGGGTGCAGGCACTGGACGTTCCACAACCTGTATATCTTCCGGGCCAAAAAGAACTGCAGCGCGCATTGTGTCAGGGATTCGAGCGCTGTTTTGCGTTATTGTTTGCGATGTAATCATATCTCTCACCATTTCTCAAAAGATGTGTCATTACGTGGGGCCACCGACGATACTTTGTGTACGTCCTGGCCCCAATAAATCCCGTATCTGAATGATGCGACTGTTTAGCCAGCTTCATCGTTCAGATGTGGATACTGGACTAAGATTGGCAGGGATTTGTTTTGATTCCCAGAGCGTTATCTGTCGTGCTGGTCGCGACAAGCTGGCAATAAGGCGGAATACTCTTGATCAGGCCGGCCTGAACATGAAACTGCCCGGCAACGTTATATGCTGCCTGGCTAATCGTTGGACTGGTGGCGATGCCTGCCGATGCCGCCGTGTACACTGCATCAGTTACACTCTGCCCAAGTCCCAGGTACTGGTTAAGGAGCGTTTTCGCCTCGCTCGGATTGCTTTGAATGAACTGCTCTGCCTGATTGATAGCACGGATGTAGGCTGCGATGGCTTGCGGCTTGGCATTGATGATGCTCTGTGTTGTATAGAAGACGCCGTGAACATCACCACGTAAGCCGGGAATGTCACCACGTACCGGACTGATGAAAATGTCGCCAACGCCGCGTGCTTCGGCGGCCTGCCCAATCGGCATGAAAAAGGATAGGGCGTCTACACGACCAGCCGCCAGCGCTGCCAGCGCCGCTGCGTTATTTGAACCCAGACTGACCTCTGTGACATCCTTCGCGGCATCCATACCTTCCAGACGAAACAGGTACGTCACCAATGCTGAGGTACCTGTATTCGGGCCAGTGATCGCAATCGTTTTGCCGCGCAGAGCTTTGATCTTATTAGCCAGTGGGCTGCTGGCTGAAACGTGCATCTCCTGCTCAAACTTTTTGCTAACAACGATATCTACGACGAACCCGTTCATAAACGCGCCCAGAATTCTGGCTGCGGGATCGACTTTGGCCCAGGTAAAGGCATCGGTCATAACACCGTTACCAATATCACAGTTACCGCCCTCAATCGCATCAACCACCTTTGAGCCGGTCTGGAGCAGCGGTGGGTTGTTGACCGTCAGTCTCTGAGCGGCGAAATAGCCCTTTTGTTGAGCCACGTAGAACGGGAAAAAGTTGATGGAGGTGTTAATCTGGCAGATGCGCAATGAGAGATTCCTGGTTGCAGTCTGCGTAGATGTAGATGCAGGTGAGGCAGAAGCGTTTCCGCATGCGGAGATGCACAGACAAAGAAGCAACAGGGGTACTAGCAGAAACGACTTACGTTGTGTGAACAAAGACACTGTTATCCTCCTGGTATATTTGTAAACAGTAGATACATCCTATATCTACTGAGGAATAATCTTACCTGCCATGCGCATCCCCGCCTTCCAGCGCGAGGTGCGGGCATCCATGAAATCAACAATGGCGTTCAAGATGCAGGCGATAATCGTTAAAACGACGAGCGCTGCGAAAACGCCAGCGGGATTAAACTGACTGGCTGAATTATTGATGAGATAGCCGAGGCCACGATTCTCGGAGATGACCTCGCCGATGACGGCCCCGATTAAGGCGTAAGGCACAGCCATATGCAAACCGGTGAAGACGTAGCCAGTGGTCGAAGGGATGACGACCTTGAACATGATATCGCGCGGCTTGCCGCCCATCAGACGAACAGCGTCGATGAGATTTTGATCAACGTTACGCACACCGGTCAAGGTATTGAAAAAGACGATAAAGAAGACGGTCACAGCGGCAACCATCACCTTCATCTCCAGGCCGAAACCAAACCATAGGATAAAGAGTGGGGCCAGTGCCACTTTGGGAATGCTGTATAGAGCCACCACAAATGGATCAAGTATCTCTCCCAGGACTTGCTGGAGGCCCAGCAGGAATCCGACCACGATACCGGCCAGCACGCCGAAGATCAATCCGAGGGTGGTCTCCTCTAACGTAATCTGTGTGTTGAACCACAGTGTACCATCTTTCGTCCAGGCTATCAGTTGCTGGAGTACCGTGAGTGGGCTACAGAGAAACAGCGGCCCGCTCAGGTTGGAGGCAATTTGCCACGCCAGCACAAACAGAAGAAAGAAAAGAATACGTCCTCCGATTACCAGTAGGCGATGCTGTAGACGCAGACGCCGTGCTTGTAGACTGGCCAACGAAGGAGAAGCCGCATTACGTACCGACCGGACAATTTCATCTGATGAGGCTGTTGTGCTCATATTGTTACCTCCTGTCGTACACGTGCCTCAAAAAGAGCCTGCCATAAACGCTCATGTAGAGCGACAAACTCTGGCTGAAACCGTGTTTTGGCAGCATCGCGGGGGCGAGGCAGATGAACAGGTGTATCAAGCACTACGCGCCCGCCTAAGCCAAGTACCACGACCCGATCTCCCAGGACAATTGCTTCCTCGATATCGTGTGTAATAAAGAGAACAGTCTTATTGCTGTCTGACCATAAGTTGAGTAGCTCAGCCTGTAATTCCAGACGAAGCTGCGCGTCGAGAGCCCCAAACGGCTCGTCCATGAGCAGGGTTTCAGGATCGGCGCTGAGCATGCGTGCCAAGCAGGCGCGTCGTAACATACCGCCTGATAGCTCATGTGGATAATGCTTCTCAAAGCCTTTCAAACCCACGCGCGCGATCAATTCCTGTGCCAGGCGTGTGCGTTCCGCCTTGCTGCGGCCCTGAATCTCCAGTGGCATCTTAATATTGCTCTCAACGTTACGCCAGGGCATTAGCGTATCCTTCTGGGTCAGATAGCCGATCTCTGGGTGCGGTTCACCCATGAGATTGTCCCGATAGAACACATGTCCACTTGTTGCTGGCAGCAGACCAGCAACAATATTTAACAATGTCGATTTACCGCAACCACTTGGCCCTACTATAACAACAAAGCTACCTTGCTCAATCTCCAGATTCACACTGGTCAGAACAGTTACTTCCCGTTCGCCGCGAATAAAGGTTTTGCTCAATTGTTCTATGCGAATAATCGCGGCCATCTCATCCTCCTTCTATGTTGTGCATACGCGATCTGTTTTACGTTCCTCTATCCAGAATGCAAGGATACAAAAACGTTTTTTCATAATTATGAATACCTCTTACTGTCGAGCGTACCAAACTGTGGTACTTGCAATCGATTACTGCTGATGCAAAGCGCGCTGGAGTCTCCTATTCTCTTCATAGGCCTGCTGGAGTGCGAATTTCACCTGTTGCAACTCAGCCGAGTCCCGCCGCCAGCCTTGCACACGGGCTAGCAGGTTATTCAGCGAGCCTGAAATCTCCCAGAGGATATTGTCCGAGGAGAGAGGGACGCGTGCGTCGTAGTCTCCATTTGCGACCCGTCTATGAGTTTCTATAATCTGGCGGATGCTCATCTCTAGTTGTTGCTTTTGTTGTGCAGCCATCTCGGCCTGGAGTGCTAAGTCATGCTCAAGTTTGGCCAGTTCCTCAGCTCGGTCGGCTCTCTGCAAAGCTTGTGTTGTACCTCGTACCCAGAGATAGGCCATAATCGATACAATCAATTGACTCAGAATAATCGGCGTCACTACTCCGGTAAAATTCACGGTGAGAAGCGCATTCAATTCTGCTGTCTGCGGTAAAAGCAGCAGAGAAGCAATCGTAAATACACTGTTCACTCCGGCTACCACAAATACCCAGATGGGGGGTAGAAATGATACTGCACATACCAGTGGCAGGACTAGCAGGCCATACAACAACAGGTCAATCATGTTCAGTCCACCAGGGGTCAGCACAATATTTGCCATTGGGCTAGCCATAAATGTCACTACAACAATGCTACCTGCAAGATTAACCATCCCCATGCGGTTAAAGATGGTTGCGATGACCAGTGCTAGCAACCCGGCGATGGAGACCACGATAGTTGATACCGATATACCCAAAAAGTTGGCGACGCTGACGGTAGAAGTAGAAGAGAAGGCTGTCCCAAAAAAACCTGTGGGCAGGGAAACAATGAGGAATAAGTAGAGTACTGGTAATAACTGGCTTCCCGTTCTTCCACGGTGAAAATGTGTTCTCTCCTGGAAAGAAGCAGTGTCGGGGGGAGCTGGTGGAGAAGCTATGCGATACCACCAGTTTAAAAAAGCTACTTCTCGATGCTTTGTTGTTAAATATTCAGGCACACGACTGCCTGGTGTAACCTCTATTCCCTGCGGTGAAGGATACTTCATACAATAGCCATCCTTTCTTGACTAAAGGTCATGCTCATATCTATCTTAATTACTAATGTTCCCTTCCGTTCCGATGGTTTCTTGATGTGTTTGTTCCCATTACAATCATCCCTTGTAGTTGTAAGTCGCGTAAGACCCGCTCGACTACCTCTGGTCCAACTGAAAGAATCTCTGCAATTTTCACCGAACTCCTTGTCCCATCTGCCAAAGCAAATACCGACCTGTGCAAACGGGGCCAGAATTGCATCTGACGTTGGTCCAGATATAGCGTTCGTTGTGGGAAGAGAGAGGTTTCATCTTGTGTTGGGGAGAAAGGCAGCACAGGTTCTGTTTCGCCTTGTGCTACGAACTCCCATTGCAGTCTTCCCAGCCGGGTAAGCCGTGAAACGGCTTCTTTCTCAGGTAGTTTTTGTCCATTAGCTCCCACTACGGCGCAAGAGATAACTTCACCTTTTGATAGCCGTATGTGTATACGGCAAGGGCCTTGCAATCCCCCGATTCCTGTTGGTACATTAGCATAAAGATATCCCGTTGCTCGATGTTCCCGCATCACTAGCTTTATGGTCTCAAAATCCAGATTATACATCGATACAAACTCATTTCACCTCAAAATACAAAGTGAAGAAGCGACAAGGTGAACACCGGGAATGGGAATATCTTGAATGAACGTGCCAATGGTCACCTGTATCTTTCGAGTGATATATACATTACCTAACATTCAAGCACGTTTCTTCAACAGTATACAAGTGGGATGAGAATTAAGTCAAGCTTTATAGTCTTTAAGGGTGTGCGTCAATTTTTTGCACGCGGCTCCAGGTGCTGGGTAAGCGCCGCCCACTGGCTCGGACGACCTCGCCAATAGCACTGATATATTCGGCAGCATGGGCAAAATCCAGGATACGCACGGCTTCGGGCCGATGCAGATCGAGAAAACTTTGCAACCACTCGGCCCCATCGGTGACCGCTGCTACTTGCTGGGCTTGGCTGACCCTGCGCCGTTGCATCTCGACTTTTGCTCCCTCGGCGAACGTCTCGGCATCGGTCATGCGAGAAAAATAGGACAGATGCTGGACGTGAACTTCGAGTTCGCCTTGCTCTTTGCATTCTTAGGGACTCAAGCTGAAAAGGATGAACTGATGGAGCATCAGACACGCAAACACCATCAGGTGCAAGCCAGCCAGCGTGCTGGGAAGCCGCTCATAGTCGTGGACCAGTCGCCGAAAGCGGGTGATCCAGGCGAACGAGCGCTCCACCACCCATCGGCGCGGCAGCAGGACAAAGCCGCGCTTGGCCTCAGGCAGCTTGATCACCTCCAGGTGAATGCCCTGTGCAGACGCGGCGGTTGCCGGCTCATCTCCGGTATAGCCCTGATCCACAAATGCCACCTCGACGGTTTCGCCCGTGCGTGGCTTCCTGCACGGCCTGCGCCAGTTCGCCTACCTGAGCGCGATCTTGCTCGTTGGCTGGCGTGACCAGCAGCGCAAGCAGATGTCCCAAGGAATCCACGGCGACGTGGACCTTACTTCCTTTGCGTCGCTTCGCCCCATCATAGCCGGCCCGCCCTCCGTTCTCTGGCGTCGATTGCAAGGTCCGGCTATCGAAGATGGCGGCGCTGGGATGGCCCTTGCGCCCTTTGATGCCGCGCAGCAAGAGGCGCAGATCATGGACAATGGCCTCAAAACAGCCTGCCGCCAGCCAGTGTTGTGTTTGCTGATACACCGCCCACCAGGACGGCAGATCATGCGGCATCATACGCCATGTGGCTCCGGTGCGCACCATCCAGCGCAACCCGTTGAACACTTCTCTCAATTCGTACTGGCGTTGCCCGGCATCTTCGGGCAGCAAGCTCAGATAAGGCGCGACAAACGCCCATTCATCGTCGGTCACATCAGAAGGATATGGTTTTCTGGTCGTCATGCGACCATTTTACCATCGGTTTTATCTTGAGTCCCTAACAGACTCTAGGCAGGATGGTGATGCCGTAGTGATCGGGGGAGCCAATCTATCTTGCAGGCTTAACAATTGTGCTGAACGCAAGTAGATATTTACGTCAGTGTATTGTGTAGAGTTGACTTTCGTAGTCTTTCTCTTGACTTTACATCATGGAAGATGTATGCTAAGAAAAAGAGCGGGTGATGTTTGTTCGGTGGTATGAGAAGAGAGGAGTACGATTGATGGCAAAAGCGTGGTTGCGTGAGCGGTGGAAGATGCTCATGCCGATGTTGGAGTCCTTATCTAGTGAGCAGGAAGCGGAGATCGCACGGCTGTGTGCGGAGGAAATAGCTGCCTGGAAAGCGCGTCCGTCCATGCAGTCGCCTAGTTCGCTGAAAGAGCCGATGACGGATACGCGGAACAGGATACGCGAGATTCCTGTGACGGAGCAGAATAGCTATCTCAATCCGCGCACGGGGGAGCGGGAGCATCTGGCCCTTAAGTATCTGAATTATAGTGAGCAGGAATGGGCGGAGATGAACCGGCAGAGTGAGCAGCGGTATCATGAACGCCTGGAGCAGCAGCAACTGTTGGAGCATCCTGAGAGGGTTGTGGAGAAGGCAAGGGAACTGCTGGGTAGTCGTTCGTGGGTGGAGGTAGTGGTAGGGCTAGCGGTGGTGACGGGGCGGCGTTTGTCGGAGATTCTCAAGACGGGTGAGTTGCACCCGAAGACACGTTATACAGTGATGTTTGCCGGGCATCTCAAGCGCAAGGATGTGGTGCTCAAGCCTTACGAGATTCCTGTGTTAGTGGAGGCGAATGTGGTGCTGGCGGCGTGGCATCGGCTGCGGTCGCTGGTGGATTGTTCTTGGATGGAGACGGAGGCTATTGGCAAGACTTATGGGGAGGAGATCGGAGCGGCAGTGGAGCGGCATTTTGCGGGGTTGGTGCCGGGGCGTCATGGTCGAGAGAAGCTCTTCGTGCATGTGTTTCGTGCGGTGTACCCACGTCTGGCGGTATATTATTTTTGTCCGCCAGGGGTGAGTGATCTGGCCTATGTCTCTACGATTTTGGGGCATTATTGGACTGCCACAGCGGATGAGGCACAGCAGCGTAATTATATGAGTTCTCTGCATTACTTTGATTACAAGGTAGGTGATGGGGCGGGCAATGTTGATGGGCGACAAGGCATCCGGCTAGGTGAGCCGGGCGTGGAAGTGTTAGAGGTGTTCAAGCCGAGGTCTGAGCAAGCGGGGGAGCAGGAGGTACGAACGCAGAGAAAGGAGTCCCAGGTGGAGCGCTTAGAGCGAAGGAAGGGCCATGCGGCGACGAGGTTACGGCAGCAGACTAAAGCGCGGCTTGACCAGATGCAGCGCGAGCTCGGAGTGCGGACGCAAGATGAGGCGATCTCGGCGGCGCTGGATAGTTATTATATCCTCAAGCAAGTAGCGGAACTGCTCCAGCCTACGTATGCGCGTTTGGAGATGGAAGATCCCTTGCGTGCGGTGCAGTGGCTTGTAACTGAAGGGAACACCGTGCAGGTGGATCAGCAGCTAGGAGAACGGTTTCATACGTCGTTTTCTGGTGTGCGTGCACTGTTGGAGGATGCGGCCAAAGAGAGCGAGTATCCTGTGACATATCTGCAGGAGTTGCTGGCTGCGAAGCGGAGTTTCAAGAAGAGCTATGAGAAGCGGCATCAGGGCAAGGATTATACACGTTTGTCGCTTACAGAGCTACGTAACACGAAGACACCGGGGGCGGCGCAGGAGCGGTATCGACGGGCGGTAGAGGCCATCATGTCCTACAATGACCGGGTAGGCATGCCAGAGTTGCGCTGGTATATTAATCCGGCGGTTGTGGTGGATTTGGTGGGGGGCAGGCCCGCCGATGTGAAGGCGTATCTGCAGAGTAGGCAGGAAGAGATTGCGGCGCACCATGCGAAGTACGGTTTGACGCCTGGCTATAATCGCCGTCCTATCTCGATTACCGCGCGTATTACCGTCCCTGAGCAGCCATTGGAGCCAGAGCGAAACGAGGAGCAGGTAGCCGAAGAGGTGCCAGCCGAGGCGGCGAGGGTGGCAGAGGAGGACGCCTCAGTCGAAATGTGGGGATAATCTTGTCTGGGCTGGGGCTGATCTGCACGAGGTCGGCCCTTTTTTAGTTAGAGAGAGTGTTCTCTGTATTTTGTGCGATATTCAGAAGAATCATACTCAAGGGGTGTTATCTGAGAGATACCTCATTCAGGCGAGAGAAGCATAAGAATGGTATTTAAGATATATTACTAGTATTTGATATAAAAAATATATTTATCTATAAAAGATTCTGCACGGTCTAAATGGCTCTACTTATAAGTCATCCCGAATTTTGGGGAAACCTGTCAAGCATCACTAGAGCCAGCAACTCTCGCAGGAACTGGTGCAATTGCTCGAAAGCTATCTTGCTCCGCTGCTGTTTGTCTTAGATCAGTTGCTGGATAAGAGGCTAGTACGAACATTTGTCCAGTGTTGTGTTGCCATTCTTCTGGCTTTACTGTAGGTTCTGCTATTTTCATCGGCTCTTTTTAGAGCGCGCAATCCTCATTGGGTTTATGGGGGGTTGTAAGGAAATGGTATGGGGAGATGGTTTTCGCCCAAACTGTACATAGCAGATTGAGGCGATTTCATGCAGGCTGAGGTCTGGATAGTCGGCGTGAGCATCGATGATCGCTTGCCGAAGAGGAGGCGGAAGCACGCGCTTATCCTGTCGCGGGGTATCTGCTGGCGGCATAGGCGGCAGCAGACTCGCCATGCCAGAGGCATCGAAAAGGTTGGCTTTGTAGTAGATCGAGCTTTTCGACATGCCTGTCTCTCCCGCACGTTCTTTCGGACTTACGCCGAACAGTAAGACCGGGCGAATGATCTCATACGTGATCTGGGCGGTATCTTTCAGGAGTGGTCGAATATCTTCCCAGTTGTGGCTCAGCTCACGACGTTCAAATTTAGTCATGCTCCACTGCCTCTTGAAAAACTAGTCATCTCCTTTTAGAGTATATTACCCGATCTGTTGTTAGCTGGGCAAGAGGGAAAATTCCAGAGGATACTGCACACATATGTCAAGCCTCATAGGAGTCGATGTCCTAGGCAATAACAAACATGTGCGGGCAGCAAGCGACGAAGAGGAGCCTCATGGCCACTTTTCTCTGGCTGAGAGTGAAAAGCCTGACAAGAGAGGACGGTAGTCGCCCTCGAGAACATTTTCGTCGCCTTGGAAATGAGGATGAAGCGTGGTTCTGCTGGATGAACTGACTCCAGGTGTGCTGGTCAGAGGAATCTTGCCACACGATGTCGGCCCAGCGCTACGCTAGCTGTCATGAAGCGCAAAGGAGAGAGTATTGTATGTTTGAAAGGGTGAAAAGAGTATTTCACCCTCTTCTTTCTGCATATTTTGGCCGGTAGACGCTCAAGAAGCGTATTGGCTTGCATAGAGAATAAGAAAAACATGCAACAAGTGCGCATATATAAGCATCTCTCGCTTATAAAATCATGTAGAATGACTCTACACCCTCTACCTTGCCCTTCATGACATCTTACGTAGCGCCAGGCCTCATAGTCCATGGAGAGATAGGTCGAAAAACAAATTTCTGCCTGGATGGACCAATGGACAACAATTGAGGTAGGACTAGGATCACTACAAAAATAGCTCATAGGGTACGAATGTTCTAGAAGACAAAGAAAAAAATCAATCAAGCGGTGGGAGAAAAGCAGTTTTTTCGTGGTTTTCGTGCATTGTTCACGCCGACTTTTCTTTCTGCTCTTCTCCTTTCGACTGGCCTGTGAAGCGACTCGACAAGCTTATGAGAGATTTTTGCAGTGATCCTAGTCCTACCTTTAGTTGGGCGTCAACTAAATAGTACTCGTGGTGGTGATTAGTCTTGCCGACAGCCTCTTCTGATCGAAGAGGGAGATGGCCTGACTTTTCGCCCCTGCGACAACTGCTTCTACCGGTTTTTGCTTCGCCTCTTCTTGTTGTTGACGGACCAGTTGAAGGCAGCTCTAAGAGCTCTACGAAAAGAGGCAACAGAGTACTTTTGTTCTAGAGAATCACCTCAGAAAGGTGATTTTGAGACAAGGAAAAAGAGAGAAAAAGAGCATCTTCTCTCAAGAGCTGGCAGTATACTGAGTTGTGTGTAAAAGCAGAGTCTGGTATCCTGAACTGGCACTCAGTTGTCAGTCAAAAGAACCAGGAGGATACCCATGACTCACGCGTCAGACAATAACGAACCGACCCAAGTAAGTCAAGAACCCTTTGAACAGATGGTGCGAGAGCGATTGCGCCAGGGGGTGCGGCAGGTGCTCATTGATATCTTGGAAGAAGAAGTGACGGCCATCATCGGCGCTCGGCCCTATGAGCGATGCGAGAGCCGACGAGACCAGCGCAACGGATATTACCAGCGGAGCCTGGAAACGACCGTCGGAGAGATTACGGACTTGCCCGTTCCCCGAACGCGAGGCGGACACCAAACACAGGTGTTCCAACGATATCATCGCCGTCGCGATGAGCTGGACGCTGCCATGATGGGGATGTTTGTGGGAGGGGTCAGTCAGACCAAAGTCGGAGAGGTGGTCGAGACACTGACTGGGAGCAAAGCCAGTCCATCGACCGTCTCGCGGGTCTTTCACAGCCTGGAGCAGCAATACGAGCACTGGAAGCGGCGTCAGCTGGCGCAGCGTTATGAGTATGCCTTTGCCGATGGCACCTACTTCACCGTGATCTATAACGGAGAAGGCTGTAAAATGCCCATCTTGGCCGTTGTCGGCATTGCCCCGACTGGCGAACGGGAGGTACTTGGCTTCTGCGTCGGGGACCGAGAGAACCAGCAGGCATGGGAAGATCTGCTCGAAGACCTCAAGCAGCGTGGGGTCAAGGAGATTGGCCTGTTTGTCAGTGATGGGAATCAGGCCACCCTCAACGCGATCAGCAGCAAATTTGCTCAGGCCAAACGGCAGCGTTGTGTGATGCATAAAATGGAGAACGTCCTCTCCTACATTCCCAACAAGCAACGAGACCAGGTGAGGCCAGAGGTGAAAGCACTGTTCTATCAAAGCAACCGAGAGGCGGCTGATCAAGCCATTGCCGCATTCGTCGAGAAATATCAAAAAGTTTATCCCACGGCAGTGGCCTGCTTGCAGCGCGATTTGGAAGCCTGTCTCACGTTCTATGCCTTCCCAAAAGAGCACCGGAAGACGATCCGCACCAATAACGTGATTGAGCGCCTCTTTGAAGAGGTCAAGCGGCGTTCACATAAAATGGCGGCAGCTTTTCGCAACGAAGGCAGTTGTCTGCTGCTCTTCTATGCCGTCATTCGCAGTTTGAAGTTCAACAAGCTGACCATGCCCGCGCCAACTCAGGCTCAACCAGACCCTGCACTTTTACACACTACTTGACATACTGCCGAGAACTGGATGGCTTTCTGACTTCGATAGAGACAAAATCTAAGTTGAATTGAGGCGGCTCATGAAGTCAAAAGGTGTTCTCTACCTGATATCCTGCGCCAGTTCCGGCGCAGACCGCGTGCCTGATTTTGTGAAGCTGGCGCAAGAAGCGGGCTGGGACGTGTG
>Ga0207433_10011075_pt1 | contig 13840 bp, 11 predicted proteins | sample YelNatPaOPGAMG01_FD_187559 | JGI IMG/M metagenome (GOLD analysis project Ga0207433, IMG submission 187559) | Hot spring thermophilic microbial communities from Obsidian Pool, Yellowstone National Park, USA - OP-RAMG-01 (SPAdes) (version 3) | ecosystem: Environmental > Aquatic > Thermal springs... | reverse complement strand
TCGCCGGAGGCCAGCATCGCTCTGAGCGCGGCGAGCAGGCCGTCGTGGTGGCGTTGGGCGGTGCTGCGGGTGTCGCGGTCGATGGCGTCCTGGCTGGGGGTGCCGTCCACGCAGGGTTGCTCGTCGAGGTTGTTGCACATGCCGGGGGCGGCCAGTTTGGCCCAGAGGGCTTCCAGGGTGGCGCGCAGTTCGGGGGTGATCCAGCCGCGCAGCTCCGACATCTTGTCCTCGCCTTGTTTGCCCAGGGTCAACCCGCGCCGCCGCGCGCGGTCCTCGTCGGTGTAGGTGCCGTCGGGGTTGATGGCGTTGGCGAGTTGGTCGGCCAGCTCGGCGAGGTGTTCAGGCCCGATTTGTGAGCCGTGGCGGGCCAGGTCGGCTTCGGCTCTGTCCCGGGTCTGCTGGTCGACCCAGCCGGGCAGCCGATGGGAGAACTTCTGGATCGTCGCGACGTGACCGGCGCCCAGTTTGCCCTGCCGTTGACCGGCGGCGGTGCCGGCCAGGATCGGCGGCAGGGGTTCGCCGGTCAGGCCGTGGCGGGGCCCCAGATCGGCCGCCTCGCGGATGCGCCGGGAGGCTTCTTTGCGCGACACCAGAGCCCATTCGGCGATCGCGTGGGACAGGGTGCCGCCCAGTTCTTCGGCGCTGGCCTGGCGGGCCAGGTTGTTGATCAGGGGATGCTCGAGCGCGGGCAGGCGGCGGCGCACCTTTTCCACCCGCTCCAGCAACACCAACTGCTCGTGGACGGTCAACGCGTCACAGGCGTGGTCGAACACGTTGTCCAGGGCAGCGTCGAGGGCATCGAAATCCGCCGTCAACGCCTCCCGATCAACACTCACACCGCCAAACTATCGGCACCCACCGACAAAAATCTCCGCCCAGTGACCACAGAAACCAAAGTGACGCAAGTTTTTTCAGACTGAGGCGAACCGCTACCTGCGTTGTGCCGCGGCCAATCTGCTTGCGAACTCCGGGGATTGGAGGGTGTGCGCCTGCGGCCCGAGCTCCATGCGCATGGCGAAGTCGTGGTGTTCGTTGTCCAGCGCCCCCGGGCTGGCGGTGGCGCGCATGGTCGCCTTGGTGGCCAGCACCACCTCGCGTGGGGCGGACGCCGGGCCGGCGGCCAGGTCCAGCGCGGCGGCGACCGGATCGTCGGCGACGCTGAGCGCCAGCCCGTGGCGCACCGCGGCTTCGGCGTCGAAGCGCATGCCGAACAGCAGGGCCGCGCGGGCCACCTGCGGGCCGACCGCCCGCTGCAGCATCCACGTCGCGCCACCGCCGGGATGCAGGCCCAGCTGCTGAAAGCGGGCGTCGAACAACGCGCCGGGCCCGGCGATGCGCACGTCGGCGGCCAGCGCCAGGTTCAGCCCCGCACCGACGGCCGCGCCGTTGACCGCGGCGATGGTGGGCAGGCGGCAGTTGCCGACGGCCATGAAGCCGTCGTAGAGGCGCTGCAGCCCGGCTTCGGCCGCCCCGGTGCCCGCGGCGCCCAGCGCGCTGAGGTCGGCGCCGGCGCAGAACGCCTTGCCCGCCCCGGTGACCACCACGGCATGCACGCCGGAGTCGTCCTCGGCCCGCCGCACCGCGGCGCGTAGCTGTGCCGACATCTCGCCGGTCACCGCGTTGCGGCGGTCGGGATCGTTGACGGTGATCAGCGCGATGCGGTTCTCGACGCGGTACAGCACGGGGTCGGTGGGGGTCATTCCCGTAAGAGTACTGGGCCGTAAGAGTACTGGGCCGTAAGAGTATTGCGTGCGCACCGGGCCGGGATGGATCGAATTGACCCGAATGCCGTTGCCCGCCAGTTCCACCGCGGCCGATTTGGTCAGGCCCCGCAGGCCGAACGTGGAGGCCGCGTTGCCGTTTTCGCGATCCCGGCGTTGCTCACCAGTGCGTCGAGCCGCCCGAAGGCGCTCAGCGCCGCCGTACCCAGGTTCTCGGCGACCGTCCGACCGGCAACGCACCCGACCCGGCCAGCTTGGCCCAGACGAAGGCGACGAGCATCCTCAATAACGCGCCACGGTGGTCCCATCCCGCTGGCAAGCGCCAGCCCAGCTCGGGTGTGTCCGGAAAGTCAATGGAAGACGACACCGTTTCGGTGCAGCCGCCGAGTGCATCGCAACCATTCGGTTCAAGATCGCCGGAAGGCGGCGGGGTCCACGAAGGGAAACTCGGCGAAATGAAGGCGCCGTGAGTTCGTTCTGTTGCATCATCATCGTCGCCTTCAAGGCAACCAGCGTGGCCGCTGGAACCGTTGAAGTCGACCATTTGCGCCGCAACGGATCCGATCCGTCGGAAAAGGTTGGCTGCGCCCAGTACGACGGCGCGGCAGGCGTTCAACCCCGCGGCTCGGTGACGATCTTTTTGGCAGGCTGTCGGGCGGCGCGAGCGTTCGAGGTGATGCACTCAACGGTCGCCGCAGCTACCTCGATCTTGAGCTTGCAAAGGCTGCATGAACATCACCTGCCCTCCGGGGATTGGCGCTCGATGCCCTGGAGCACTAACTTCCCTGGGGTGACGTTCTCAGCTGCTGGTGTACTCGCGCGGTGGATCGCCCCCCTACTCACGGTTGCCTCGGTCGCCGGCGTGGGTTTTCTCGGCCACCCGGTGCAGGTCGGTCCCGCCCCGGCGGTGCGGTTGGCCGACGACGCCAACCCGTTCGCCGGCACACCCTTGTACGTCAATCCCGCCTCGGCGGCTATGCGCGCCGCGCAGCACGCCGATCCGCCGAGTCCCGAGCTGACCGCCATCGCCAACACACCGCAGGCGTACTGGATCGTCCCGGGCTCTTCGGCGGCCACCGTCGCCAAGTACACCGGTGACGCACAGGCTGCCGGCGCCCTCCCGGTGCTGACGCTTTACGGGATCCCGCACCGCGACTGCGGCAGCTTCGCCGCGGGGGGCTTCGCGACGGCCGACGCCTACCGCGCCTGGATCGACGGCATCGCCTCCGACGTGGGTGCATCGCGCACGGCGATCATCCTCGAGCCGGATGCGCTCGCCATGGCCGACTGCCTGTCGGCTGACGAGCGCCAAGAGCGCTACGACTTGATCCGCTACGCCGTCGACACGCTGGGCCGCAATCCGGGCACGGCCGTGTACGTCGACGGTGGCCACCTGCGCTGGCACAGCCCCGAGGACATGGCCGCCAGGCTCAACGCGGCCGGCGTCGGACACGCGCGGGGCTTCAGCCTCAACACTGCGAACTTCTTCACCACCGCGGACGAAATCGGCTACGGCGAGTCGATTTCGGGACTCACGAACGGTTCGCACTACGTGATCGACACCTCGCGCAATGGCGCCGGACCGGCGCCCGACTCCAGGCTGAACTGGTGCAACCCCAGCGGCCGGGCGCTGGGCACTCCGCCTACCGCGGCGACCGGCGGCGCGCACGCCGACGCCTACTTGTGGATCAAGCGTCCCGGCGAATCCGATGGAACCTGCGACAAAGGAGACCCGCCGGCGGGCACGTTCGTGAACCAGTACGCCATCGACCTGGCCCGCAACGCGGGCCAGTAGCCGGCCCGGCAGCCCCGCGGTCCTTGCGAAAGGCCGCCCCGCCCAACCGCCAGCCACGGTCAGGTTGCGGGCGGGGCAGGTTGCTCGGGCGGAATCTCCCCGTCGCAGCCACCGGGTGGTGGCGGCCCCGGAACAGGTTCGTCGCCACCGACGCAGTCGTAGTAAAACTGAGGGCCGGTCATCCAGGTTTTCATCCACTGGTGCCAAAACGACCCGTCGGGGTATTTCTCGCCGTCGCAGACGGCCAATTGGCCAGCCCCAGCGGCCGCCCGGGCAGTAGCCTTTCGTAATGTCCGGCTTGTGAGGGTCAGGCGGATCGGCGGTGGCAACCGCAGTAGAAAGCGCAAACGCCGCAGCACAACCCAGTACCGCAGCCCCAAGGCGAGTGATCTCGAACTTCATTTCGACTCCCTTAAACCGTTGAATCGGTACAACCGATCCAAAGCGATAGGAGAACGCTAGCGGAAGCGGAACACAGGCGCTTTTGAATCCTCGTCAGTCACCGCGTGGAGCCGCGAATCGACCGGAGTTCTGCTGGCGGTGGGCAAAGCGCTGCAATGCCTGCGCCAACCTCGGGGCCCAATACCGTTGTCAAGCAGCGTGTTCGAAGCGCAGCGGGCGGGGGAGCTCTGGGAACAACAAATGGGGTAACGCTGAGGCGTTTGGCTGTCGCCCAGGTTTCTCGACGAAGGCCACGGAGGTTCCGCTGGCCTATCAGAGTGTGATTTGAGTTCCGCTATGGCGTCATTTCCCGGCCCGATCATGAGGAGCCGCGTACAGAACCTAGTGCGCGAGGCTCGCGGCCTCCTGTGCCCAGCCTGCTTCGGCGGCCTGGGGGAGAGCCGGTGAAAATCGACGGCGGTGGCAAACCACGACGGGGGAGGCGTGGTGGAGCGCATGCCGCCGACTATGCGTCCAAATTGGGAACGATTGCGAATAGAAGAATCGCGTCTGGGCCGCGTCGATTGGCTTTCACGCGGAGCCGCGGAACCGACCCACGTCGACGCGGGATTCCTTCGCCGCGAACACAACGCCCACATACAACCGGATGAGCGGAACTGCGGCCGGGCCCCGGGTGGCGGTCAACCGAATGAACCGGGAACTGTTTTGGGTCATCAGCATTGCCTTCTACGCAGATGTGGTGTCTATGGACCGAGCGGCCGCCCGGTTCGGGACCGTCGTCGCCGAAATCCGCCGCCGACGCGGCGCAGTCCGTAGGCCGCGACGCCGACGCCGACTACCGCGGCCCCGGAGATCACCGAGATCAGCGGCAGCGCGAAAGCCAGAACCACGCAGCCAAGAAACCCGACCACCGGGATCGGGCGAGCGGGGCGGCCCTCGTCGGTGCGCAGCGTGAATGCGGACGCGTTGGCGATCGCGTAGTAGATCAACACGCCGAAGGAGGAAAAGCCGATCGCGCCGCGCACATCGGCACTGGCGGCCACGACGGTCACCACCAGGCCGATCAGCAGTTCGGCACGGTGCGGCACCTGAAATCTGGGGTGCACCGCGGCCAACACGTGCGGCAAGTGGTGGTCACGCGCCATGGCCAACGTGGTGCGCGAGACACCCAGGAGTAGCGCCAACAGCGAACCCAGTGCCGCGACCGCCGCGCCGGCCCGCACCACGGGCACCAGCCAATCCGCCCCTGCGGCCCGCACCGCATCGGACAAGGGGGCCACCGCGTCCGCGAGTCGCTGGGGCCCCAGCACGGCAAGTACGGCGACCGCGACGATGGCGTAGACGGCCAGGGTGATGCCCAGGGCGAGCGGAATTGCGCGGGGGATCGTGCGGGCGGGGTCGCGGACTTCCTCGCCGAGGGTGGCGATGCGCGCATACCCGGCGAAAGCGAAGAACAGCAGCCCCGCGGCCTGCAGCACCCCGCCGACCGCGACATCCGCCACATCCAGTCGCGCGACCGCCACACCGTCAGAGGCCAGCACCGCGACGACCACCGCCGCCAGCACCAGCAGCACGACGGCGACGATCACGCGCGTCAGCCATGCCGACTTCTGCACCCCGGCATAGTTCACCGCGCTCAACGCGACCACCGCCGCCGCGGCGATCGCATGGGCCTGCGAGGGCCACACATAGGACCCCACCGTGAGCGCCATCGCCGCGCACGAGGCGGTCTTGCCCACCACGAATCCCCATCCCGCCAGGTATCCCCAGAAATCGCCCAGGCGCATTCGCCCGTAGACGTAGGTGCCGCCGGACGCCGGATACACGGCGGCGAGGCGGGCCGACGACATCGCGTTGCAGTAAGCCACCACCGCCGCCACCGCCAGCCCGATCAACAGCCCGGACCCCGCGGCATGGGCGGCCGGGCCGAGCGCGACGAAAATCCCGGCACCGATCATCGACCCCAGCCCGATCATCACCGCATCGCCGGTGCCGAGTCGCCGCGCCAATGCCGGGGGCCCGCTGGCTATGACTCCTCCTGACGGCCGAGGATCTCGGAGGCCAATTCGGCGAGCGCGGCGCGCTCCTCGGCCAGCGCGGCCCGCCCGGTGTCGGTGATCTCATAGACCCGGCGGGCGCGTCCGTCGACCACCTCTTGCCGGGAGGTCAACAGGCCGTCCTTTTGCATGCGGTGCAGCATCGGATACAGCGTGCCCGGGGAGATCTTGTAGTCGTGGCCGGCCAACTCCTCGGCCATCCAGGCGCCGTGGACCGGCTCGATATCCGCGTGGTGCAGGATGTGCAGCCGCACCGCGCCGCGTAGGAACTGGCTCACGCGTCCACCCGAATCGGACCAAGTTGCTGCTCGCCGCACACCACGCGCATCCGTACCACCAATCGGTATCGGTTGACGATATCGGGCTACGATATCATCTGGCGCGTCTACCGATCCGACGACAGGCGCGGAGAAGAAAGGCGTGACCGTGGTCGAGCACTCACCCGCCGTGGGCCGGCGCCAGCTTTTCGGAATCGCGATACCGGCAGTAGCTGGGGCCGCGCTATCGGCATGTGGCAGGCCGCAGCGCGAGGCCGGCCAGTCCGGCGCGTCGTCGGGAGAAGAAGTTCCCGTCACTCCTCCCGAAGACCTGATGCGCGAGCACGGAGTGCTCAAGCGCGTTCTGCTCGTCTACCGAGAGGGGATCCGGCGCGTGCAGGCGGGTGATCAGGTTCCGGCCCAGGCGCTCAACGCGAGCGCGGGGATCATTCGCGGCTTCATCGAGGACTACCACGAACACCTCGAAGAACACTATGTCTTTCCCAAGCTGGAACAGGCGGGCAAACTCACCGACCTCACCACGGTCCTTCGGACCCAGCACCAGCGCGGCCGCGTGCTCACCGACCGCGTGCTCGCCGCCACCGGTGGGGCGGGGACCCTCGACCAGTCTGCGCAATCAGCCCTCGTCCAAGACATGTCGGCCTTCATCCGGATGTATGAGCCCCATGAGGCACGCGAAGACACGGTCGTTTTCCCGGCGCTGCGTGAGGTGGTTCCCGCGAAGGAGTTTCGCGACCTGGCTGAGATTTTCGAAGACGAGGAACACCGGCGGTTCGGTCCGGCCGGCTTCGAAGGGATGGTCGACAGAGTCGCCGACATCGAAAAAAGCCTCGGCATCTACGACCTGAGCCAGTTCACGGCGACCTAGCGTCCCTCGCAGGTTGGTCGCTTTGCATGGTGCTAGTGGCCGCGGGCGCATAGGTCATGCGCAGAAGTAGTGCCCGGCACGATTCGAACGCGCGACCCAGGGATGCCCAATCGGCATATCTCTCAGTTTCCGCGTACTGCCCGTCATCTATTGTGCTGCAGAAGTTTTAGCGACTCTCAGGCTCGGCCGCGAAACTCGCCGATCGCCGTCGAATCGTGGACATCGGTGATGGATAAACGATGACCGCATCTCGACCTCGCGAGCGAAGGCGTGAGAGCGCTACGCTGCGGTGTCGTGCACGAGACGCGCCTTGACAGTGGCCGAATTCGGGCGGCTCGCCGGGTGATCGACCCAGTTTTTCTCGACACTCCGCTGTACCGCTGCGAGGCACTGGGGCGCGCCCTCGGGTGCGCGGTGAGTATCAAGCTCGAGACGGCGAATCCCGTCCGCAGCTTCAAGGGCCGCGGCACTGAGGTGGTCGCGAGCCGGCTCACCGGCAATGGCGCGCAAGCTCTGGTGTGCGCCAGTGCGGGCAACCTTGGTCATGCCCTCGCATGGTCTGGCGGTCGCCGTGGGCTCGATGTCACCGTTGTGGCATCACGCTTCGCGCCTACGGCCAAGCTGGATTGCATCCGCGCACTGGATGCCAGATTGGAATTGGTGGACGGCGACTTCGACATGGCTCGCGAGCGGGCCGCGGCCGTCGCGCGGCACGAGGGCATGAGGCTGGTCGAAGACAGTTTGGACATCGAGACGTGCGAGGGCGCGGCGACCATCGGCCTGGAATTGGTAGACACCGCGCCGTCATTCGACGTCGTCCTGATTGCGCTCGGCGGCGGGGCGCTGGCCACCGGTGTGGGGCATGTGATGAAGGCATGGGCACCCGCAATCGAGGTGATCTGCGTTCAGCCCCTGGGCGCTCCCGCGATGACGCATTCGTGGCAGCAACGACGTGTCGTCACCACCGGCTCAACCAACACCATCGCTGACGGTGTTGCCAGCCGCCATCCCATTCCGGTCGTCCTGGACGACCTGCTCGTGGTGGTTGACGACGCCGTCCTGGTCCAGGAAGCGTCGATCATCGCTGGGATGCGGATGCTGCTCGAACATGCTGGCCTGGTCGTCGAGCCGTCGGCCGCGCTTGGCATCGCGGCGATCGTCGAGGACCGTGAGCGCTTCGCCGGCCGACACGTTGTGACCATCGTGTGCGGCAGCAACGTCGGCCTGGACGCTTATTACCGGTGGGTCGGCGCCGCTTCGAACTGCACCTCGTGACGATCTCTTTAATCGGCTCCTAGGGCTCGGTGGTGCCCTGAAATCTGGACGCTATGCGGCCGGGCCATGCGACTGCTATCGCGGCGGCACTACGGTGAGCTCTTGACCGATCTGCTAGATATTGCGCTAGGAGTATGCGTTTTATAGGCTTATAGCCTAAGTCCTGCATACTCAGAGAGTGGTTTGGGATGGGTCAGCGTAGGAGTGCGTCGCTACCGGCTGTCCTTGCCGGTGCATCGTTGCGGACCATCCGCGCCCAGGACGCCGGTGCCATCTACACCTTTCCCGGTCCCGAGCTGGCACGGCTGGCCGACAGGGGGCTTCTGCAGCGGGTGGCCCATGGCTATTACGTCGTCGTCCCGCAGGACATGATCGGTCGCGAATGGGCGCCGAGTCTTGAGGCTGCTGCGGCCGGGATCGCCTCGGCCATCTACGGCCCCACCCACGCAATCCTGATGGGTGTCACCGCCGCACGCGTGCTTGGTGCGATACCACGAGCCCTGGCAACGGCCGTCGTCGCCGTGCCCGGCCAACACCGGCCAATTCGGCTTAAGGACGGTCGGTCGGTGGTGCGCTTCGTCAAGCGGGGCATCGACAGGCTGGATGCCGAACGCGTCGAGACGCCCCTGGGGTCGGCCCTCGTTACGACGCCAGAGCAGACCCTCCTCGACCTGGCCCACCGACCTGAACTCGGTGACGCCCGGGACGAGGTGCCCGCGGCGATCACCGCGTTGTATCGGCGCAGCGATCGTCAGCGCCTTGAGGCTCTCGCTGCAGAGCAACGTCTCGTGGCGTCGCTGCGCCGTGCTCAATCGTGGGCGACCCAGCATGAACGCTGACGAACGCGCCGCCGTCGCGCAGCAGTTCGGTGTCGCACCCGAGCAGGTCGAGCGTGACCATCTCATCTCGCATCTGCTGGCATTTCTCAGTCAGAACTTGAAGGACCGGATCCAGTTCATCGGCGGCACCGCGCTGGCGCGTACCCATCTTCGGGACGGCCGGCTCAGCGAGGACATCGACCTGATCGCCATCGACGAGCGTAAGGCGGTGGCAGCCGATCTGGAATCGGCGCTACCGCGTGCACTCGCGCGGACGCACGGCAGGCTTACCCTGGATCCGCCCCTCAGCGGTGTGGCGGATACTGGTACCGCGGTAGTGCGAACCACCACCGGTGCGGTGGTCAGGATCCAGCTTCTCGCGGCGCGCGGCAGAGCGCTGTGGCCCACCGAGCGCCGTTCTATCGAGCAGCGCTATCGCGATGCGCCGGCAGCTGAACTTATCGTTCCCACTCTGCCCGCGTTCGCCGCATCCAAGACGGCGACATGGGCGGACCGTCACGCACCGCGAGACCTGTGGGACCTATGGGCCCTGAACAAGATCGGAGCCATCGACGCCGCCGCCCTCAAGCTGTATCGACAACACGGTCCGACCAATCAGCCTCCCGGCTCTTACATGTTCGAAACGGCACCGCGCGAGGCCGAATGGCAGTCGCAGCTCGCCGGCCAAACGCTGCTCACCGTCAACGCCGCCGATGCCCTCGCGATCGTTCGCGAAGCGTGGGCTCGGGTAATTGCGGCTGAGCATGGCAACTGAAGTCCCAGGACCCGACGGCCCGCACTTAAGCAGGCCCGGCCTACCTTGACTGACCGGTGCCCCGGCAGTGCCCCCGGCACGACTCGAACGTGCGACCTAGGGATTAGAAGGCCCTTGCTCTATCCACCTGAGCTACGGAGGCAATGTGCAGGTCAGTCTAGCCAACGGGCCCCGGCTGAGTGGCCCGGCAACACGACGCGCCCGAAAAGGCTTCCGCCACCGCAATTATCGGCTAGGGTGGTGACCCTCGACACACGTACAACACCGGCTGGACATGAGCCGTTAACCGCAATGAGGCGTGTGCCTGACGTCGAGGGGTGACGTAGCTATGAGCCTGGCCATAGACGTGGCTTTGCGGTGCTCGCGGGCCAGTGCCCACGCGCTGCGGCTGGCGGCCGATGCCAGGGATACCTGCCGGGCCAGCGCCCTGCTGCTGCGGGGCTCGCCGTTCGCGGTCGGATGGGTCGCGGGCTGGCTGTCCACGGAATTCCCGCCGCACGTGCTGACCGGACACGCGTTGTCCCGGGTGGCCCACCCGGCCGTCGGCCGGGTCGCCACCACCTGGGCTGCGCAGCGCGCCGATCAAGCCCTCACCGCGGCCCTCGAGGACGCCTTCGGTCCGGACTTTCGCGACCAGGTGTCCCATCCGACCTGCCGTAGGTCGCAGCGCACCCCCCGCGACGGCCTGTTCCACCGGCCGGGCCCGCACCGCCGCTACGCGGCGCAGACCTCCGACATCTCCTATGGCCCCGGGGGCACCGAACATCTGCTCGACATCTGGCGGGGCCCGGACGTGGCGCCCGGCAGCCGCGCCCCGGTGCTGATCCAGGTGCCCGGAGGCGCATGGACCGTCGGCGACAAACGCGTTCAGGCCTACACGCTGATGAGTCGCATGGCCGAGCTCGGCTGGATCTGCGTCTCGATCAACTACAGCAAGAGCCCGCGCTGCACGTTCCCGGCGCACCTGATCGACGTCAAACGCGCGATCGCCTGGGTCCGCGAGAACATCGCCGACTACGGCGGCGACCCCGACTTCATCGCGATGACCGGCGGCTCGGCCGGCGGGCACCTGGCGTCACTGGCGGCGCTCACGCCCAATGACCCCAGGTTTCAACCCGGATTCGAACTCGCCGACACCGCGGTCCAGGCCGTCGCCCCCTACTACGGGGTCTACGACTTCGTCGACGCCGACAACATGCACGATCTGATGCTGCCGTTCCTCGAGCAGTTCGTCATGAAAGCCCGCTACGCCAGCGCCCCGGAGCGGTTCGAGGCGGCCTCCCCGATCTCCTACGTCCACCCCGACGCCCCGCCGTTCTTCGTGCTCCACGGCGAAAAGGACGAAGTGGTTCCCTGCGGCCAGGCCCGCTCCTTCTGTGCGGCGCTGCGCGCGGCGGGCGCACCCACGGTCGGCTACGCCGAGCTCGCCAACGCCCACCACGCCTTCGACATCACCCCGACGCTGCGCTCGCGGCTGGCCGCCGATGCCGTCGCCGATTTCTTCGGCGTCGTCTACGGGCGGCGCTCGAGTTCGCTGCTGGATTCGCTGCCCCTGGCGGTCACGTCCGCCAGCTGAGGCCCGGACCCGTCACCGCGACGGGCCCCGCGACCGGATCGTGCCTTTCACCAGCGCGTCAACCCGGCTAGCGTTGTGGTGGCGATTGGTCCGAGGCGAGAGGCTTGGTCGGCGGTGACACGTATGGCACGTCGAGTTGGTGATCATGGCTGAGGCCACTGATTCCGTGGCCGTCGTGAGATTGTCCGACGAGCTTGGACCGGTCGACTATCTGATGCATCGGGGCGAGGCGAATCCCCGGACCCGCTCGGGCATCATGGCCCTGGAACTCCTTGACGCGACACCGAACTGGGACGTGTTTCGCACCCGTTTCGAGAACGCGTCGCGCCGGGTGCTGCGGCTGCGGCAGAAGGTCGTCGTGCCGACCTTGCCGACGGCGGCGCCGCGCTGGGTGGTCGATCCGGATTTCAACCTGGACTTCCACGTGCGCCGGGTGCGGGTGTCCGGACCGGGCACGCTGCGGGAGGTGTTCGACCTCGCCGAGATCATCCTGCAGTCACCGATGGACATCTCCCGGCCGCTGTGGACGGCCACCCTGGTGGAGGGCCTGCCCGACGGGCGGGCCGCGACGCTGCTGCACGTCAGCCACGCGGTCACCGACGGCGTCGGTGGTGTGGCGATGTTCGCCGAGATCTACGACCTCGAGCGCGACCCCCCACCCAGGCCGACGCCGCCGCTGCCCGTTCCGCAGGACCTGACGCCCAACGAGTTGATGCGGCAGGGCATCAACCGGCTGCCCCTGTCGCTGCTCGGTGGCGTCCTGGGCGCGGTGTCCGGTGCCGTGTCGACGGCCGGGCGGGTGGTCCTGGAACCGGCGTCGACGGTCTCGGGAATCGTGGGGTACGTCATGTCGGGGATGCGGGTGCTCAACCGGGCTGCCGAGCCGTCGCCGCTGCTGCGCCGGCGCAGCCTGGCCACCCGCACCGAGGCGATCGACATTCTGCTCGCCGACCTCCACAGGGCCGCCAAGGCGGGCGGGGGATCGATCAACGACGCCTACCTCGCCGGCCTGTGCGGCGCCCTGCGCCGCTACCACGAGGCCCTCGGCGTGCCGGTCAGCACGCTGCCGATGGCGGTGCCGGTGAACCTGCGGGCCGACGCCGACACGGCCGGGGGCAACCGGTTCACCGGAGTCAACCTGGCGGCGCCGCTGGGCACCGCCGACCCGGTCTCCCGGATGAGGAAGATCCGCGCGCAGATGACCCAGCGGCGCGACGAGCCCGCGATGAACATCGTCGGTTCCCTGGCACCGGTGCTCAGCGTCCTGCCGACCGCCGTGCTGCAGGGGATCACCGGCTCGGTGATCGGCTCCGACGTCCAGGCCAGCAACCTCCCGGTCTACCCGGGAGACACCTACATTGCCGGCACAAAAGTCCTGCGCCAGTACGGCATCGGCCCGCTGCCCGGTGTGGCGATGATGGTGGTGCTGATCTCGCGGGGCGGGTGGTGCACGATCACCGTCCGCTACGACAGGGCGGCCATCCGCGACGAACCGTTGTTCGCCCAGTGCCTGCTGGAGGGTTTCGACGAGATCCTGGCGCTGGCCGGCGACTCGGCGCCCCGCGCGGTGCCCGCCTCGTTCGCCGAGCCGGCCGCGTCGGCGTCGCGATCGGTGTCGGGATCATGAGCGCATCCGAGGAGCGGGGGACCGAACGGGACATGCAGAAACCGGCGGCGGACATGCGACTGCCCGGATCGGTCGCCGAGATCATGGCCAGCCCACCCGGACCCAAGATCGGGGCGTTCTTCGACCTGGACGGGACCCTGGTCGCCGGCTTCACCGCGGTCATCCTCACCCAGGAACGTCTGCTGCGCCGCGACATGGGGGTGGGGGAGCTGCTCAGCATGGTGCAGGCGGGCCTGAACCACACGCTCGGGCGCATCGAGTTCGAAGACCTCATCGGCAAGGCCGCTTCCGCGCTGGCCGGGCGGCTGATCGATGACCTCGAGGAGATCGGCGAGCGGCTGTTCGTGCAGCGGATCGAGGGCCGCATCTACCCCGAGATGCGCGAACTGGTGCGGGCGCACGTGGCGCGTGGACACACCGTGGTGCTCAGCTCGTCGGCGCTGACCATCCAGGTCAATCCGGTGGCCCGGTTCCTCGGCATCACCAACATGCTCACCAACAAGTTCGAGACCACCGAGGAGGGCATGCTCACCGGCGGCGTGCAAAAGCCCATCCTGTGGGGGCCGGGCAAGGCCGCCGCGGTGCAGCGGTTCGCCGCCGAGAACAACATCGACCTCAAGGACAGCTATTTCTACGCCGACGGCGACG
>Ga0207433_10011073_pt1 | contig 13842 bp, 19 predicted proteins | sample YelNatPaOPGAMG01_FD_187559 | JGI IMG/M metagenome (GOLD analysis project Ga0207433, IMG submission 187559) | Hot spring thermophilic microbial communities from Obsidian Pool, Yellowstone National Park, USA - OP-RAMG-01 (SPAdes) (version 3) | ecosystem: Environmental > Aquatic > Thermal springs... | reverse complement strand
ATTGTCTATCTTCAGATGATTCTTAGGAATTAGTTTAATTATTTTCATATATCTAATAGATATCTTAAATATTTAAATCTTTCTATAAGGAAAATTAAAATTATTTATCACCTTTTAACTACACAGAGCCTCTTAAAGTTTCTCTTGAAGTTTTGATATTTAACTTTGTTAAATTATTTTCGCAGTTTATAGAATTTGTGGTTTTTTCTCTCTATATTATTGTTAAGTTCAGAATTTTAATAACTATTCTGTGTGAAATTCTACTATATCTTTGTCTTTAACTATGTGTTTTAATCCTACTTTTTGTCCTGGGAACTTGCTCGAAGGCCCCCATATTTTAGCAAATTTAACTTTTTTTGAATATCCATGGAAAACTTTTTCTGCTACTCTTTCTAAACTATCTCCTGGTTTAACTATAACCGGAACATCGTCTTCTTTTTTACCTGGTTGTTTTGTGTAGACTCTGACAATCTTAAAAGAATTAAAAATTTTATTTTTTAATTCTTCGATTCCTTCTTTAGTTTTTGTTGATGTCATAACAAAATCGTATCTTTTTGATTTTAGATATTCGTGAATTTTTCTTTTTGTTTCTTCTCCGTATAGGTCTATTTTGTTGAAAACTATTGTATAGTTTGTTTTTTTGATATAACTTAGTATTGGATTTATATCTTCAAGTTTTTCTATAATAACTAAGATCAAATCCGTGTTGTTGACTATTCCTATATCAAAATTTTCACTTCCTATTGGAGGGATTTCTATTATCTGAATGTTGCAGTTTTCATAATTCATAGTTCCTATCTCTGGATTGATTGTTGTAAATGCATAATCTGCTACCTTTGGCTGAGCGTTTGTTAAAACTTTAAGCAGAGAAGATTTTCCAGAATTTGTAAACCCTATTAGAACTGCTTGCATATCTTCTTTTTTTATACCCTTCCGTGTTTTTCTTTTTGTTTTATCTTTTTTTAATTTTTCTTTTATTTTTTTTATTTTTGCTCTGAGATCCCCACGGAATTTTTCACTTCCTTTATGAGCAGGAGCTGTTTTTAGCATTTCCTCTAATGCTGTTAATTTTTCTTCATCTGTTTTTGCTTCTAAATATTTTTTTTCTGCTTGCGCGTATCTGTAATCAGCATTTATAGGCATAACTTAAATAAGTATTTTTATTTTTTAATTTTAATGGTAATAGTTTTGTGAAAAATATTAATAAAATTTCAATAAAGACACTCAAAGAGAGAACAGACTAAAAACGAATTGTTAGTTGGTAAATGAACTTCTAAAGGCTGTTAACTTAAAGATAATAAAATTTATAGTCTGAAAATTATTATTTGGAAATTTTTGTTTAACACTAACTTTTTGCTTATTTTTTAATATTTTTAGGAGTATGCATATTAAATTTTGTATAGAAAAATATTTTTGGATTTTGACGGATTGGTTAATTTAAAGGCATTTTTTTAATATGATTATTTAAATTATCCTATTAATGATATTATTTGCTAGATTAAGATTTTTGTTTCATTCAAATAGAATACTGAAAACTTGTGTTCTTTTTAGGATTTTTTCAAATTTCTTAAAGTTTTAGTTTTTTGTTCATAGAATTAGTATTCATGCATTTTAACTACATAGAACCTTGTATAGAAAAATATTTAAAGTGATTACTATTTTTTCTTGTATGTTAAGAGTTAAAAAAATAACAAGTGTTATAGGAAAAAAGGTGTTTACTGATACAGGAGATTTTTTTGGAGAGATTGAAGAGTGTAATTTGGTTGAGAACAAAGTGGAGAGTTGGAGAATCAGAATTGCAAGTTCAATAGGTAATTATCTTGGAGGTGCAAGAGGAGTTATAATTCCACATCAGTTTGTTAGAGCTATAGGAGATGTGGTTGTTATTAGCAGAGCTAGTCTTCCTTTAGATGAAGGAGAAAGAGAATTCAGCGAGACAAGAGATTTAGTAGAAGATTCTGAAAGTAGAACCTCTATAATTTAGAAATGGTAGAACCATTTTTTGTAAGTCCGCTTTTTGTAGAATATATATTGCCTTTTGTATTAGTTTTTACATTAATATTCGCGATTCTTGAGAAAACGAAAATATTGGGTGAGGATAAAAAACAAGTTAGTATTTTAGTAGGGATTGTTGTTGGTTTAATTTTTATTTCTTTTCCTTATCCTAAAGGTATTGTTATTTTTTTAATGCCCTTTTTAGCTCTTGCTGTTGTTATTCTATTCGTGTTTATGTTGTTGTATGGATTTATTGTTCAGAAAGAAAAAGATGTTCTTGGTAAATGGTGGAAAGTTGTTTTAATAGGTGTTTTGACTATTTCTTTAATTATTGCTATACTAATGGCAGCTGGTTATTGGGATGTTGCTTATAATTTCATGTTTAATAGTAATACAGGGACTCAGATTTTTGTTAATGCGTTTTTAATTGCAATAATAGCAGGAGTTATAGTGGCTGTTATTAAAGGAGAAAAATAAGGAGTGTAAAAATTAAGAATTCTCTATAATATCAAAAGAAATATGAGATTCAAGTGATAAATAATTACTTGATGAAAGTTTAATTTTTTAATTTGTGTATAATAATAGTTTGGTTTATGAAATTTTACATTCGAAGAAAATTATTTAACTTGCGAGTTAGTTTAATTTTGAGAACTGTTATTATTCAAATTTTTTTGACGCATTTAATAAAGTTAGTGATTTAAAGAAAAACAAAATAGTGACAAGGAGGTTTAGAAAAACAAAAATTAAAAAAAAGTATTGATTAATAAAGTTTGATAGGGATTCTGAAAAAAGTATTCTGGTTGTTGTTAAAATTAAAGAAATTAAAATTAAAAAAATTCCTAATATCCCTGTAATTCCAGCAAATCCAACTTTTTCTCTTATTTTAATTAGTCCTATAGAGAATAAAAAGTAGTTTATAAAAATCAAAACAAGAATTACATAGAAAAAAATATTTAATGGCCCTTCTTTGTATAAAAAAATGTATAACATGGCTGTTATTAAAGAAATAAAAAATAAAAAAATGAAATTTTTTGAAGAGAAACTCAAAATTTTTGAATTTGTATTATCTCCAATTTCTTTAAAACCATAAATAAAAAAAGTTAATAATAAAAAAATAAGCACAGAGATTATGGAAAGAGGAACCTTTATTTCATCAAGGCTATCAAAAATAATTGGTCTGGATATGAGAGAGTTGGAAATAAGATAATAGTAAGTAGAGGTGCCTATTATAGAAAGAGTGAAAAAAAGCCCTATGATTCCAGAGAACATAATCCACATGAAAGATTTTTGAGTTTTTGGATAGTTTGGATATTCCTGTTTTGGATATTCTTCTTGTTTTTCTTCTAATCCTAGAATTTCTACAGCTTCTTTAAAATCTTCTTCAGGGTAACCTTTGGATAGAATTTTGTTTTTTAAATCTTCGAGTTTGTAGTATGGTGAATATTTTTTTAAATATTCATAAACTACTTTGTTTACCATCTTTTTTATAAATATTTCACTAAATTAAAGTATATAAAACTTCTGTTTAATCAGTTTTTTGGTAATCCGATTTTGGGCATATTTTTAATTTCAAGGTTAGGCTAGCTAGACCTATTTCGTCGTTGTTGAACAAGGGATATTCTTTTCCTCTTTCTAATCTTCTGTTGTTCAGATAGGTTCCGTTTTTGCTTTCTAAATCTTTGATATACAAAAAAGAGTACGGTTCTGTTTCTTGGGATGCTATCTTTTCTAATCCATAAAAAATTAAAGAGCAATGTCTTCTTGAAATTTGATGAAATTCGAGATCTATTTCTTTATTGTATGGAATAACTAAATCACAATCTTTTTGTCTTCCTATTATTATTTCTTTTTTAGATTTAAATAGAGGAGTTAAATCGAAAGTTTCGTTTAATCTTTCGCAGTGCAATCTTATATTTATATCTTCCATTTTATTTCTTTTCTATCTCTATTTTGTATGTACAGAATCCTAGTGTTATTGTATCGTTGTTGTTTAAAGGAACACAATCGTTGTATGCAAGCATTTTCTCGTTTACTCGAGTTCCAAGATCGCTTGAAGGATAATCTTCAACAAAAATTCTTTCTTCTTCTTTGATTAAAATACAATGCAGTTTTGATATTCCTAATTTTTTAGCTTTTGGAAATTTGATTCTAAGGTCACATTTTTCGCTCCTTCCAACAAGATATTCTCTTTGATCGCTTTTTAGTTCTAAAGCCCATGTTCCTGGGTTTATTTGTTCGTTTCCGTAAAGCATATCTTCTCCTTTAAAGACTATTCTTTTTATCATATTTTTTAAAGAAAGAAGTGATTTATAAGCTTTTCTATTGTTACTATTATATAGTTACTATAGATTATGGTTAAATTTTATAATCAAAAAAGAATAAAAATTTAAAGAGAAATTTCAAACTAAATAAGATAGCTGTTAAAAAAGTAACAAAAGGTTGGGTTTTAAAACATATGATCAAAGATAAAATCTTGTTTAAAGTATCTTTCTTGTTTTTTGTTTTTGGAAGTTTTTTGTTGGTGTTTTTTTTGTATAACTCAAAACCTAAATATGTTCCTTTGGAAGAGATAGATAAAGATTTTTTAAACAAAAGAATAGTTACAGAAGGTAAAATAGAAGGGTTTAAAAATTACGATGAATTTCAAATAATAACTTTGAAAAATAAATCAAAAATAGAGGTTTTGTCGAGGGAAAAATTGGATTTAAACAAAGATTTTCGTTTGATAGTTGTTGGAAAAGTAAATGAATATAAAAATTCGTTTATTATTTATGCTGATAAAATCGAAATTAAACAGCAGGCTATTTAATTTTTGAAATAAAGAAAGAATGAACAAAACTATAGGGTATATTTTCTGCGAAAGAAAACTTGGGAAAGATGAAAAAGTTTTTATGAAAATCGCTAGAAAAAAAGGAGTTAAATTGGTTATGTTTAATCTCGCGAAAAAAATAGGAGAAAAAGAGATTAAAAGAAAAGCAAAAAAGTGTGATATAATTTTTAATAATAGTGGTGAAGAAATTGCTTTAGAATTCATTAAAACTTTGGAGAGGTTTGGGAAGAAAGTTGTTGATTCTTCGAGGGTTCATTATTATGTGGAGGATAAATGGTTGTTTTTTTTGTTGTGCGAGAAAAATAGAATTCCGTGTCCTAAGACTATACTCTTATCAGAGGATATAAGAAGTGCCGAGGAAGAGCTTAATAAGTTTAATAGATGGCCTGTTGTTTTGAAAAGGGTTTTCGGGACAATGGGAGAGTATGTGGAAAGAGCTAGAAACATAGAGGAGGCAAAGAGGATAATAGAGAAATTTTGGGAAAAAGGAAAGGAGAGGATTCCGATTATAGCACAAGAGTTTATAAAATCGTATTCTTATAGGGTAACAATAATAAATAAAGAGATAGTACAAACAGTGATTAAGCAAAGCAAAGGATGGAAATGTACTGGTGTTTATGGAAAAAAATTTAAGAAATTTGAAATAACTAAAACTCTAAAGAAGATACTTGATAAATTGTTAAAGGTAGTTGATATAAAAGTTTGTGGAGTTGATCTTCTAAAAAAAGGAAGAAAGTGGTTGGTTTTGGAAGTCAATACAGTTCCTGCTCTAGACTTTTTCGAAGAGGAAAGAGAATTTTTGGTAGAAAAGATTTTTGATTTTTTAATAAATGAAAAATAATTATTTTTTGTAAATGTTTTCTATTCTTTTAATTTCTTCTAAGTTTAACTTTGCAACAATCAGTCTTTCGCTGTCTATAGTTTCTTTTATTATTTTAGTAGGAGAGGCTATAGCAGAATAAGATACTTGGTCTTTTCTGTCTACTAAAGGATTACAAAGAGCTACGAAGAAAACATTTTCAAATGCCCGAGCTGATACAAGGGCTTTTAATAAGTTTATTTCTCTCTCTTTGTGTTTGGTATCATAAGCCTTTTCTTCGTAACACCATTGCGCTGGACAAAATACTATCTCTGCTTTTTTTTCTTTCATTTTTCTAAAAAGCTCTGGAAAAGCAAGGTCCCAGCAAATAACGATTCCTATCCTAGCAAAATCTGTTTTAAAAACTTTAACTTTTTTTCCAGCCATTACCTCTTCGTCGTAAATATGGATCTTTTTGTATTTCCCTTTTATTTCTCCGTTTCTGTTTATTAAAATTGCGGTGTTGTAAGGCCTTTTTTTTATGATAATATCTTCCGTTATTATACACCATATAGAATTGTTTTTACACTCTTCTTGTATTTCTTTTATTATCCCATCGTTTAATCTCAAAACTTCTTTTTTGTGTAAACATGATTCAGGAAAACAGATAATATCAGAATTTTTTTTTGCAGCAAGTCTGATGTATTTTTTTATTTTTAGAAGATTATCTTTTTTTGATATATCGAAATATTTTATCGGAGCAAGTGCAATTGTTGCTTCTTTCCTTTTTTTCATAAGAAGATGGATTCTGATGTAGTTAAAAACTTTGTTATATCTTCGTAAGTCTTTTTGTTACTTTTAAGTAGTTTAATTATTTGGGTTTTAAACGAAAATTAAATAAGTTGTTTTTTTGTAATCGAAATATGCTTTACGATATATTTAAAAAATTTAGAAGTTTGAAAAAAAAGAAAAAACAAAATCCTAAGATAATCGTTGATATTCACGAAAAAAATTCTCTTGTTCCTTCTGAGTTGGATAGTTTTAAAGATGTAGAAATTGAGTTTAAAAATTTGAAAATAGCAGATTATATAATAGGAAGTATAGCAATAGAAAGAAAAACTATATACGACCTTTGGAGTTCTATTGTTAGTAAAAGAATTTTTGAGCAATTGAGGAATATGCAAAAATATAAACAAAGATTTTTAATAATAGAGGGTGATCTCGATGAGTTTTACGAGGACAAAAAAATAAATCCGAATTCTATAAGGGGCTTTGTTTTGTCTGTTTTTATGAAATATGGTGCTTTTGTAATTTTCAGCAGAGATTTTAAAGAAAGTTCAGAATATTTGGTTTGTTTAGCTAAACAAGAGGTCAAACCAAAAACAGAAATAACTCTTCATTCCAGGATACCGAAAACTTTGGATGAGCAAAAGAGATACGTTCTCGAATCTTTTCCAAAAATAGGTCCAAAAAAATCTAAAAAACTTTTAGAAAAGTTCGGAAGTTTGAAAAAGATTTTTAATGCATCTGAGGAGGATTTAAGGGAAGTTCTTAAAAAAGATAGTGAAATTTTTAGAAAAATAATTGAGGAATAGATTCCTAGTAATCTTTAATCTTTTTTATATATCCCATGTAAAATTCGTCTCCATCGAAATCAAAATCTTTATCTCCATCGAATTTTTTAACTTCTATATTGTTTAGGCCATTTTTTTTTAGAAGTCCATTTAAAGAAGCCACACAATAATCCAAACTCACTTCGTTAGCTTTTATCACAACACTCTTCTTTTTTTCATAGGATTCTCTTTCTCTTTCTATAATTCTCAAAATGTAGTCTATGAAAGAATCTGCTGCACTTAGTCTTATACCTCTTTCATAAGTGTGATTTTCGGAATCCATAACTTAGAAAGATTGGTTTAATTTATAAAAAAAGTTGTAATCTTAATATTTCTTTCTAAACCAAAAATATATAAATATGATTTGACTTAATTTAGGGGTTCTTTTTTTAATTTAATAGGTAGTATTCTTTTAATGTTTCATAGAAAGGACCTTCTGAAAACAATTCTGATTTTTTAAGGAAAAATTTTTTAACTTGGAAATTTGTTTTGTTTATCTTTAAATCATTTAAAAATTTTAAAAGTCCATTTTTATCATTAACCTTTTTTATTCTTGCTATAGTTATATGGCTCATAAATCTCCTTTCTGGTTCAAATAAATCTGCTAATTTGTGGTCTATTTCTTTTTGTAATTCAAAAACTTTTTCTCCTTCTAGTTTCAGCCATATTATTTTAATAAAATTTTTAGAGAAAACTCCGATTTCATTTATCTCTGCATAGAAGCTTTTCATTTTTATTTCATTCAATAAAAAATCTATTTTTTGTATTTCTTTTTCTTCGATTTCGTCCAAGAATTTTAAAGTTAGATGTAAGTTTTGTGGTTCTGTAAACTTTCCATAAAAAAAGTTTTTCTTTTCGTTTTCTTTTTTTATAATTTTCTGGATCCTTTTTATCTCTTCTATTGCGTTTTCGTTTAATTCTAAGGCTATAAAGATTCTCATTTTAAAAAATCATTTCTGCTATTAATTTTGCTCCTAATTTTGTTGTTAATTTGTTTGTATCTAAATTTTGGTTTATGTTTATCAATTCAGCACCTCTAAAATTTTTTAACAAAGAAATTCTTTTTAAGAGGTATATTAATTGTGCAGATGTTAATCCTCCGGGTTCTGGAAATTCTGTTGCTGGTGCGAAAGCAGGATCTAAACAATCTATGTCTAAATTTATAAAAAATCCGGAGTAATTTTTTGCAGATTCCATTATACTATCGCATACTCCTTCTAAGTCTTCCATTATAAAATTCATTTTTATAGAGAAAATCTTGTTTTTTTTAATGAGTTCTTTCTCTTCTTTATTAATATTTCTTGAAGAAACGAGAACTATATTTTTTGAATATATATTTTCTTCGATTAATTTTTTTAAATAATCTCCATGATCCAAGTGCGCATCGAAAATAATCACAAAAGGATCTTCTTCAATTTTTTGGAAGGCTTTTAGTATAGGATAAGTTATAGAGTAGTCTCCACCTATAAAAAACGCTTTTTGGTTTTTTTCAAAAATTTCTTTAGAATTTTCAAAAATGAGCCATTGTGCCTCTTCAAAATTTTTTGAATCTACATGTATTTCTTCTAAAATGAGTTTGTCGAATTCTAATATATCGTGATTTTCATTGGATTTTATACATTTTAAAGATTTTAAAAATTCTATAGGTGTTCTTTCACATCCTTTTGTTTTTTTATTCTTATCTATTAAAGCAACTCTTACTATCTGCATTTTGATTATTCTTGAAATAAAAACATATTTAAATAGGTTTTTCTTATTGTTTTTAATTTAAGGGAGGTAAAAATGGCAAAATTAACAGCAGTTTTGGTAACGATTATCGGGATCCTGTTAGTAATTCAGCAAGGTGGTTGGATTCCAACACTTGACCAGTACAATGGCTGGATTATAGCAGTGTTGGTTCTGATAGTCGGAATTGGAAAACTGATAAGAAATTTCTCATCTAAATAATTTTTATATTTTAATTTTTTATTTTTGAATTTATATTTGTGCAATTATTTTTCTATTTTGTATAGTTCTAATAATCTTAAAATTCTATTTAATTCGAAGGTTATTGGTTTGTTATTTTTTGTTTAGATAACTTCAAAATAATTTTCAAAAAGTAATTTTCAAAAAGAGATTTTTGAGTTTAGATTTAATTATTAGGGCTTTTAACATTAATCAATAAAATTTAATTGTTGGATGAAAAAGTATTATTTTTTAAATACTAATAAAAATATGCAGCAGTTTTATTCGTGCTTATAGGCTAATGAAAATGTGAAATGTCTAGATTAATTTTTCAATATCTTAAGCCATATTTTAAGGAGCACTATCTAAAGGTTTTAAATTAAAGGTTATAAGCAATTTGTAGTCTTAATTTTAGAGGGAAAATTTTTTAATTTTTTTCGATTATTTAAGCTAGAGGAAGTTTCATAAATCTTATTTTTTACTCCTAGGTTTAGCAGAGTTAAAGAGGAAAAATATATAAAGAGAGATAAACATTTATAAATATTAAAAATGTTTTAATAAAATGGTTAGTTATGGTTATACTATCACTGATGTTTTGAATGCTTGGCAGGCATATGGTGTTTTTGCTTATCTCTTGCCTTTTTTGTTGATTTTTGCTATAGTTTTTGGGATATTGAATAAGACTAGAATTTTAGGAGATAATAAAGGGGTTCAAGCAGTTATTGCTCTTGCTCTTGGATTGTTAGCTCTTCAATTCGATTATGTTACGAATTTTTATGCAACTATTTTTCCTTATGCAGGAGTTGGTCTTGCTGTTTTGTTGTTGGCATTAATATTTTTAGGAGTTGTAGCAGGGGACTTTTCTAGTGTTAAATACATCTGGTTCGGAGTTGGGATAATTGTTTTTATTGCAGTTGTTTTTACATCCCTTTCAGAAAGTTGGTATTTGGGGGGGATGGGTTATAGTTTCTGGGAAGCTTGGCCAACAATTTTAGCAGGTTTAATACTCGTGGCTGTAATTGGTTTGATAGTTTGGGGAGGGAAACAATAATTTTTTAAAATGGCTGAAGTTATTGATATATCTGGTATCTTTCTCTTCATGCCTGTTTTTAGTTTCCTTTTTGTTTTTGTAGTTGTTTATGCTGTTTTAGCTAAAACAAGAGTGTTAGGTGAAAGTCAAAGAACAAACATTTTAGTTAGTTTTATTATGGCTATTATATTCATGAATTTTTCTTCTCTGGAATTGTACGTTAGAACAATTCTTCCTTGGTTTATAGTGCTTTTAGTTGTTTTGTTTTTTGTTTTGGTTATAGCTGGATTTTCAACTAAGGAGATAGATAAAATAATGACGCCTGCTTTTGCATGGGCTTTTATTATAATCCTTTTAACTATTTTTTTGATTGCAGCAATAAGGGTTTTTAATCCGATATTTCATCCGGATTATGTTGTGGTTTCTGGTGATAAACCAGAGGTTTTGGTTCAATTAAGGAACTTTTTAGATTCAAGAGTTTTTGGAAGTGTTTTGCTTTTTTTTATAGCAGCTATAGTTTCATGGGTTCTAACAAAAAAATGAGTTCTGCGTAATCCGCGTAGGAATAATTAGGTGTTCTAAAGTTTTTAACAAAGAAGTTTAATAAATGAAAATAGATAAAAGATCTTCTTGTATCAATTCTTGAATAATTTTGCATTAATGAAAATTCTTGCTAAATTTTTCTTTAAGTAATAATCTATCAATCGCATTTTTTTCCTTAATTGATCTTTTTTGTTTTTAAAAATGCAAATAATCTTTTTTAGTTTTAAAAGTTTTTCTTCGATGAATTATCAATATCTTAGTTTTCTCTTTCATAATTAAGATTGTTTAATCAAACTTTATTAATTTATTTTTTAGTTGTCTGTGGGCGTTGGAAGCTATAGTTATTGCTGATAACTTAAAATATGCGAGATCCATATCTTTTTGATTAATATTATTAGATTGGAAGGAATAAAAGAGATAAAGGACTATCGAGACAAAATAAATTTAATAATAAAGAAAACATAGAGTAAGACACAGAGAAAGAATACGCTCAGGTTTTTGGTAATGGTTACAAATAAATATGGATTTTAATTTTTATTAATATGAAAATAATAGTTACAGTTAAAACATGAATAGAGGGTAAGAGTTCAAAAATTGAAATTGATAAGTGGATAATATTCTTTTAATTGGAGAATTGGTTAATAAAAAAATATTGGAGTGAAGGAACGAGTGCAGGAAGGAATTTATCTTAAATAATTTTTAAAATCTTTTTTAGAAGTTTTCTTTTGTATTCCTTTTGAATTTTCGTTTTCTGAGTTCTCTTTGTCTAAGAATTGTTCTTTTGTTTTGTCAGTAATTTCTCTTAGTATCTGTATGTTTTCAGTTAAAGGATCTAAAATTTTTGAAAAAGATTCTTGGGTTGCATAAATCTCATTAGAAATATTCTTTATATTCTCTCCGTATTCTCCGATTCTTCTTATTATGGAAATCTGTAGTTCATCTAGAACATTTTCTATTTTTTCGATTCTTTTTTTTATTTCTTCTAATTCATAAGAAGTTTTTTCTTTAAATTTTTCAAGACCCTCTGTTTGTTTTTTTATTTTCTCGATTTTTTCTTCGAATATCTGTTCTACTATTTCGTTTATAGTCTCTATATCGAAGGATTGTGGTGGTTGGTATTCCTGGAGTTGCTGGTATTGTGGGTAATATTCTGGATAAACTTCTTCTTGAGTTGGAGCCTCTGTTTCTTGATAATATTCTTGAGTTTGATTTTCAGGAGTTTGATTTTGGTACATTATGCTTTGTTGCATTTCTTGGTTTTTGAATTCTTGATCGTTTTCTTGGTCGTAATTTGGATAATTGTTAGGCTCGAAAACCAATGCTTCTTTTATCTTAGATTTTGATAAAGCTTCTTCTATTTCTTTTGGAGAAACTCCCTCTTCTTTTAAAGAATTAATTATCTCTTGTTCAGTCATACCTCTTTGTTTCATCTGTGTTACTTTTTCTAAAGTTCCCATAGATTATAAAATGTTTTTTATTTTTTATATTTTGTTGTTTTTTCGAAATTTGTTTTTAAATTTTCTTCTAAAATTCTTTTTGTTATTCTTTCGACATCTTCTATTCTTGCAAATTCTAGGGGTTGGAAAATTTTGAACTGTCTTTCTAGAATTTCAAGTTCTGTTTTTCTGGAAAAATTTTCTAGTTCTTCTATTATTCTTTTTGTTAATTGTTTCAAAGATTTTATTTCTATGTTAATTTGGTTTATTTCTTTCTTGATTTCAAAAATTTCTTTGTTGTAATCTTCTTTTAAAGAAATTAAATTTTTGCCTATTAAAACCATCCTGTCTTTTATTAATCTCTGTTTTTCTTCAATTTCATTTAAACGAGTTCCGAAATCTGTTAGAAGAGCAGTTACAGATTCTGGTATTTGTTCAACCATTTTATATATTAAAGTTTAATGGGTTTAAAATTGTTGTTGTTCTTTGTTTATAAATCTTCAAGTAATCTAAATTTTCTGATTTGTTTTAATTCTTTTAACAAGGAGATAATGTTAGTATTTTCCTTTAGAAAGTAATCTTGAGATTTTTATTTTTTTATTCTAAAAGATCAATATTTTGGTTATATAAACCCTTTTGTCATTATTTCTAATTAATGGCTATCAAATTTTAAAGAAAATATAATGTTTTTAAATTAAAAAATCCAAGTGATTTAAGATTAAAAGCAATTAGGACTTATACTAAATTAACTTTAACTCAACCAGATCCTGAAATGCCTGGTTATGATCCTAGAGAAGGCATAAAAACTCGTTTAGATAGATTAAAACAAGAATTTCCTAGAAGAGGAAGTTGTGAGGAATACAAGTGTGAATATTAGTATTTTTTTATGTTCTTGTTAGATTAATCGTGGCAACCTTATTTTGATAAAGTTTTTTCCACTCACAATTTCTGCCATAAATTCAAGAATAGATATTTCACCTTCGGAAATCTCTGAGATCTCTCTTTTTTCTAAATCTGGGAAAATTATTTTGCATAGATTTATATAAATTTCTTGTTTTTCTTTATCCTCAAAAATTTTTTTTGGACCGACTTTTCTTATTTTCTCTCGAAACTTTTCTCTTGCAGATGCGTCAAACAACTCACCTATATTTAATGGATTAAGGAAATCTGCAATTGCACGAGGATATAAAAGAGAAATGTATAAACGCTCGTAATTGTACGGCTTACCTTTATCATAATAACTTTCTATATCAAGATAAATAATTTTTTCCATTAGATTTTTTGAGTCTTCTTCGAGTTTTTTTCTGTAAATTTTATCTAATGCTAAAACTAAAGATGCTCCTTTTTTTTCAGATTCGTTTCCTGATCTTAATATTGTTAAAAGATTATCATAATCCAAAGAATATAGTTTTTTGAAATTATATTTTTTTAGGTCTTCTAAACTTCTAAATATGATTATTGAACCATCATCAGGGTCTTTGATTTCTTCTGGTCTACAAAAATCTTTATCAATAATTTCTAATTGTTCTTCTAGTTCTCTTAGAACTTCGTGTTTTTGTTCTGGTTGTTGAATTTCTAATATAATCCATTCTAATTCTTTTGAGTATCTTTCTGGATTTCTATAAATATCTTGAAATTTTTCTCTTATTTTT
>Ga0207433_10011072_pt1 | contig 13845 bp, 12 predicted proteins | sample YelNatPaOPGAMG01_FD_187559 | JGI IMG/M metagenome (GOLD analysis project Ga0207433, IMG submission 187559) | Hot spring thermophilic microbial communities from Obsidian Pool, Yellowstone National Park, USA - OP-RAMG-01 (SPAdes) (version 3) | ecosystem: Environmental > Aquatic > Thermal springs... | reverse complement strand
TGCGTGAGCTCATCTTACCCTATCTAAAGCAGCTACTCTGCTTCGGTAACGCTCTCGCAGCTCGAGACTCCATGGAAACGCTTCGAATGGTCGCGCCGCTGTGGAGCGACCGTCAGACGGCTCCTCTCTATGCCATTTTTAGAGACATTGTTCGTGTCTGGAAATGGTCTGAAAGCAGCGGGTCACGCATCCCGGAGCCACATCATAGCAACCTAGAGACGTGCAGACGCTGCATTGTGGAAGCTGTACTAGTTCCACGCTTGGCGACGCAAATCGGAAATGGTACCGCACCCATTCAGGACAGCGAGCTGACGACGTGCCGTATGATCCAGGACACGGACCCCGCGCTCTTCCAACATTTCGCTCGATTACTCATCTCCAAGCTAGATTACTCGCGGAGTAGGATCTTCATGGACGCAGCTGCAGTCGATCGAGCGACAGCCACAATGCTCCGCTGGGATGAGGCGTGCATGCTGTTTGTGTACCGCGCTTTCGAGGCGATGCTCTCCTGGCAAGAAAAGCTGGCAATGCTTCGAACGTTATGCGAGGGACCTGAGGACACCACCGGTGCTGCCGCCGCGATGCAATCTCTGAGTCTTTGGACCGTGAGTGTCTCCGGTGAGAGACTTCTCGAATCATTCCTACAGGCCTTTGACATCAACTTGACCCCCGACTCGTATCTGGATAATCACGAGAATGCCGAATTATCGCTTACTGGGAAAAGTCAGGAAGCACTCTCCCCGATTCAGTCATTAGAAGCACCGGTTGAAAATCGTTTAACCCGCTTTTCGCGTGAATTTGAGGCACTTTGCCGGCGTCATCGCGAGTCCCGCAAACGAATGCAACGGCAGCAGCAGCAGCAGCAGCAGCATCACCAGCAGCAGACCCGCACGCTAAGCACCACGACGCCTTTCGGGAGCATCGTGGAGACGCGTCACTGTCCTTCAGTGACGACACAACAGCAAACGCAAAAGCAGCGGGTGTACAGGCGCGTATTAGACGGCTCCGCTCGTCACCATGCATACACCGAATCGTCTGCCGTGACCGTTGCCGCCGCGAACGCTGCAGGCACGATGACAGTAGAAGAATGGATGGAGCTTTTAAGTCAGAAAATTGCACAGCTCCGGATGGTCGTCGACTCTGGAGGCAAGAGGAGTCCAGAAGAATGGTATCTGTGGGTGATCCGACCAGCACTTCTGGTTCTCGCAGGTGACAATTCCGCGACATTCACTACTTGGGTATCTGAGGCTCTCAAAAAGTTGGAGAAACATTTCGGGTCGAATGCGCTGCGGTGTGAACCTGCGAGTGCGTGAGGACCATTCGCAGCTACGAGCTCGTGCTGGATCGTAAGTTCCATCGAGTCGCGGAGCAATTGAAGTTATGCGGAGCGTCTTTCCGTGTTGAGAACGTTGCGAAGCCCTTTTTCCGTGTAACTAAGGTCGCCACAGTTGCGCGTGAGGCAGCGCCCGTGAAGCCGCCATCCAAGCGAAGCGACTGCTCGTCTAGGTTAGCGCTGTGCACGGCGTTCAGCGGCTCGAAAGGAGGCATTTCTTTGATGCATTGATATCACGTGTGACTGACGCCACCAAGGAGACTCTTTAGAGCGCCTCACTCTGGAAACTCTGCATTCAACCACACGAACTACGAAGCACATGAAACGAAACGTAGCCGCATGCATGCCGTCATCCACTCTCTCCGTTCGAGTAGAATTCGATTGACATCAAGCATATGGCATGCTGTGACAGTGAACGATCTGTGGTATCATCCGGCGTTCTCCGCATCTGCGACGCCCCGCTGAATTGCCTCCATGCATCGATTATCGAATGGGTTGCTCCTCGCTCACCGTGAGTTTGCAGCTGATGCTACCACGTCCACGTACGTTGTAATTTCATGGCGAGTCTTGGCAAACGTTCGCTCCTACTCGGCGTTGTGACGGCTGACCTGCCAATGCGAACGGGCCCTCGAGCATCTCGCCACTACGTCCCCTCGGGCGGAAGTGGCCAGCTGTCGGAAGTCCCACTGCAGCCAGGCGGCCGACATGTAGACTGGCCTCTTGCTGCCATGAATCGATCTTGCAGATACATGCTGCTCTCGTGATCCTGCTTTCATGCGATTGTCTTCGGTCATTACGTCATGCAGTAGTACAAGAAAGGCCGTAAGTGCGTAAAGGCTTACGTGATCAAAGCAAGACGCGTCTATGCTTTTGCAACGAAGCCATTTCAAACTTTCTTCTTTTGACGCTGCTCTAGAGATTGATTATGATGACGGACAAACCGTCCGGTGACTTTGAAATCAACCCAAAAGCGATTGACGATAATATTGGATGGCGTTCCGTCATCAGCCAGCATTATTACTGTGCCTTGTTTCTCGCAAACTGGACTTTCGAAGGTAGCGCGCTAAGGCAAAAACGCATGCTGCGTTCAGAATAACAGCTGCAAATGTCAACAAGAAGGGTTTCATATAGTGCCTCGTCCACGTTCGCATATACCCGGTGATCAGGGCGCCCGCTCCATTCCCGCATAGACCTATCGCAAATAAAATAGACTGCACGAACCCTAAACGCGATATGCTCACAATACGAGGAACGAGCGCGTAGTTAGCATTAAACATAGCTCCATAGCCGGCACCAAACAAGACAGCGAAGCCTAAGAGGCACATCAGTAGGCCAGGTCCATGAAAGGTGCTTTGCGGAACTGCATCCGGAGGCGTATCTCGAAGCGTAAAAATCGTCATAAGCACTGCTCCTAGAACTGAAGCTATTGCGGCTACGACCATGGTAAGGAATCGACCCCAGCGGTCTCCGACGTAACCTCCGACAATTTTGGCACTGAATGTGCTAAAGTAAAGCACAGCAAGAATCGTTGTCGCGAAATGGAGATTTGCTTGCTCATCCATCGTCATGTATATGAGAAAATGTTCATTATAAGAGCCATAGGAGTATTGAAGCAGAAAGTACGACGACGCTAACAACAAAAACGGAAGGCTCGCCCACGAGAAACTAGTCAGATTCTTATCATGTGCGTGTTCCGCCGGTTCTGCAGCGCCAGCGGCTACCTCCGCGTCCAGTTCACTGAACTCAGCATCCTTTCTACGTTCATGATGCGCGAAGTATAGCGGTTCCTTTGCTTCTTCGCCGCGAGACGCAGGGGACTTTACTGCATCCATTCTAGAGCTCGGAGCGCTTGAGATCGGGTTCACGGTTTCACGTCCAGAAAGCAGCTCTCCAGGAGGCCGCACCCGCTGAATCCAGACCGCAAGAGGAATTGCAGCCACAATCAAGGCACCGGCAACCGCGAAAGCTGACACTCTCCATGAAGCATGCGACGCAATGGCACCCAAAACTAGTGCAGAAAGTGCTCCCGCGAGAGAAAATCCCGACAGGACCATGCCTAGAGCCGTGCCCAGGTGCTCGACAAAAAAATGGCAAAGAAATACGGAGTAAACGGGCACTCCAGCAAAGGCCATCGCTACTGCGTTCACAGCCTGTAGAATAGCGAACTGCGCCATAGACCGCATGAGAGCGAACAGCAGTGCAGACGCCCCGAGCGCACTTACTGCGGCCAGGATGCAACGCTGCGGACCCCAGCGGTCAACTAGCCACCCGCCTCCAGGAAGCGCCAAAACGTACGCTAGACGACTCACTGCAACCATAGCGGAACCGCTCACAACTGAAGCACCGAAGTCCTTCAGAATCGACGGCATAAGCACTGTCGGTGTCATTTGGTAGTAGCAAGTCTGCAGTGTGTGCAGTACTGCGACTGCAGCCGCCACAAACCAACATATTCTCGGCTCCATCAATCAATAATCTCCATTGGAAGAGGTTGCGTCCAGCGCAACTCCGTTACAAGGGCAAGTCGAGGATACCCGTGCAGCATCTCCGCGGGTCTGGAGCGATTGCGCGAAGGCGCCTCCTTCCAGCACGACGCACCTGCGTTTATCCCTCTGGATGCTTATGCGATGCAGCAGGATTGTGTCGAGCTGGAATGCTCAGAAGCGCAAGATCAACGAGTAACCAGGGAATGGAACAAACCTTCGCCTCAGAAAGCATCTGCACTCCATAGATACCAGTACGAAGTTCGTCTCGGAACTAAAGTTCACGTGCAGGGATCCTTGAACTGCGGTGCCCACACAGGCGCTGCCCGGTGGCAGGACGTCTATGCAGAGCCCCGTTGGGTACGAAAGGCTCTGGGCGCCCCATCAGCGTGAGCGTCCTCAAGTTGCTGCATCCGAAATGCTGACACATACGTGTTCGAGCTGAGAAGCTTACGGTTCCAGCGAGGAGTGTACAGAGAACGCAACGCCAGCACGCTGGCAGCAAAAATGTGCGGGTTCAGCGAAGAGAACTGGTCGGGGCCAAACTTCTCTTGGGAGCAGTGACGATGCGCTAGATCCGTGATAGCTTAAGCAAGACACGAGACTGCGATACGTCACAACTAAGGCAAGACGTGCGCCGTTCGCTGACCATGACACGAATGAGGTAAAATCAGTATTATCGAATGATGGAACACCATCATCGTTCACCGTTCACCCGGGAAAATCGTTGCTGGCGTATTTGTACGATGAACCAACCTTGATCGATTGCTGAATCGTACCATAACAGTGCCTTGCTCAGGACGAGAACCCAATGCCGTCAATCCTGGTCAATAATCTGTTTTTTTTCAGTGGAAGTCTTCAGCGTTTACGCGAAACACCCACACTGAATACTAAACGATGATCTCGAAATTATGCTTTACGCAAAGCTGCGGGACACTTTGGAAGCAAGAAACTTTTCCGGATTTTTGTAGAGGCGTTCAAATCTCGATGGAGGATGTACTCGTGCGCATTGTTGCACATGGAACCGGAGTATAGCGAGCCTCCGGCCTTCAATGACACCTTCGCAGCAAGATCTGTCGAGTTACTGCATACGATCTCTTGCACTCGTCTCTGTTTCACACACTTAATCTCTACCTGTTTCAGCGTGCACTCGTGTATATGATGCTTGTGTTTTGTCCAGAACTCAATGATCGAAATCGTGCTGAGTCAGTGCCTGCCTTCGTTGTATGCGCTCGTTGAAGTAGCTCCAGTGCAGAGCTTGAACAAGACAGCACGTCTAGCGCCATTCTCTACCACCAAACGACGAGTCTGACCGCTCATTTGCCTTTTCATTTCTTTGAACAAGTTGGCAAATGCACGCTTCTTGCCTCCGTACCCTAGAATCCTTTCGCAAACAAGGCCCTTTCACGTGCACGACTGCAAAGTTCGTCTGCATCGGTCATATGGATGCTTTTGCGTTCACTAAATAAAACATGCACAGCTCTTTCACAGCCCAATACGGTTCTCAGAGTGTGGAAGACGGTCGATACCCTGTCAGTCCGTATGTTGGTAAGCCTCTTGGCCTGAATCATAACCGACTCCAGATTACATCGAGCCTCTGAAAAGCTGAGCAAAGTAATCTGCATTCTGATCAAATCCTTCGCTCCGTCAACATTACAGAGAGGCATTGCGATAGCAATGATGCCCGTCAATCCTTGATCCACGCTCACCACGAAGTATTTCTCTTCATATATCTTGAACGATTGCAAATGTGTTGAGCAGCTTAATCCGCACCTGGGTTTCAAAAAGTGCGTTCATATTGATATTCCGTCGTTCTGAATCTTCCCTGAGAACTTCTTTCCACATCCTTCCTGTTAAAGTGGATCCTTGAACAAGCTCCACTAAGTTTCTATGAGACTTGCTCAAATGCTGTAAACTTTCATACAGAGAACGATCGCGGCTCCCTCATAAGGCCATACACAATACGACGCAGAAGAGTCTACAGTGATACACTGGGCCTGAATCTGACTTTTGGCAACCAAATCGTACAGTTGCTTAAGAAGGCAATAACGCAAGCAAACGGCGACTTTGATCTGCTCTGGAGAGCTCTATTCAGGAACATACAGTAGCAAAAGATGCAACGGAGGCAGGCATCTCGTTTCAACCATCCTTTGGATATGGCGCCCGTCCGGTTCGAGGTCCGGCATATCACGATGAGCTTGGACCATCTGGAGTGCCGCTCGCCCTCGTAGCGACATCTCTGCCGAAGTCGCTACCAACTCGAGCGATACCGCCACCGGCTCCTCATTTGCATCCATCGAAAACCCGAGTATCGATTCAATCAGTTTCCAGGTGCACATGCTAGTAAATGTGAGGCTACTGCGCGTAAAACGTCCAAAAGGTGCGCTTCATAAAGTGCCCGATATTAACCGGCGATGGTTATGATGTTGTTCTTGAGGTGCTTCTTGGCTTCTGCGCTGTAGATATTCCATTCTCAGAGGCGGCATGACAACGGGTCGGAGTATTCAGGGAAGCGCGTCCACAAATCACTGACCCATCGATCTGACTGTCTTCCATATGTTCTTTCGAGCATCATTTATGGTGCCGTACAAAGGCTTGATCGAAAGATTCCAGAGGAACGTGGACAGCAGGCAGCCGTACTTCCGGAACTCCAGTGAAGTTTTGCTCGATGAGGTACGTCATGGCGAAGAAAGCTTGACAATTCTACCTCGAGTAAGAGGCTGAACAATCTCTAGTGGAGTGCTGAATCTTACTTGTTGGGAGATTCTAACCGGTGATATGCCATGAGAGGGAAACCTGGATAATCGTAGCATACGAATCTTTCCGCCCCGGCATGTACCCTTTGTATCCATGTCCTCTTTACGGGAGGATATTTCTCTTCTTCATACGGTCATTTTTTCATTTTTCTGGACGATGTAGCATCCATGTGGTCGTTACGCACGATATCGCTCTTTACCATCGGAACCTGGGAGGGCTTGGTGTACGCTGGGACTCAAAAGCGGCGTTTTCGATGTCTGGACTGGTTGTTCCTTCAGTGGTTTCTTTCATTACCCACCTCGTGGCAAGCACCCCGTAGACCGACGCGCCACCCAGTTCCCTCCAGCTTAAGATCAGAGAAGCAACAGAGCGGTATTGCGCTAGTGAAGGTAAAGGACGACTTGTCGAAGAAATATATGTCGATGAACGATTTCCAGGATGCGAACGATGCGATTATGAATCCGTGGGCGAATGATATGTTTGCATAACAGGAAATACGCATTCGACTGCGTTGAGCGAAGAAGACTAGGGTGGCATGAAGAGCGGTTCGATACAAGTCTCAGCTGCGTGCTTGTTGACCACTTTTGCGTCATGAAGAAGGAGATGGTCAAAGGCAGGACAGTAAAGTCTGGGATGGAAAAGCCATGAAGTGCGCATCTTCGAAATATAAAGTGCTGAGGGATCATGTTCATCTGACGATTCGTGGGCGATCATTTGGCTGATATGCTACTAGGGCTCATGATCTCGGCATACTCGTTCGTCTCCTATGTACGATCAGCGGTTTGCCCGCCCTTAAGGAGCCATTTGCAATTTTGCCACTTTTCCCGAATAAAATCTCATCGAGTTTGATGAAAACCGGTTCCCCCAGTGAGAAGCTTTCGCGCTCCAAAAAAAGATCGATATTTTGGTGTTCGAAACGCGATGGTCCCCCATACTAGCGAATATTTTTTGCATTCGCCTCTCTCCAGCATCTTTCGTTTCAACGATACGTAATCTTCAGACCTTGTCGACTCTTTGGTAGTATTTTTAAAAGACCATGTGGGGTGGAGTATACTGAAGAGGGGACAGTCGTCCAGTTAGAGCTTGGTGATTTGCTCTTTGGGTGCCCGCCGTTCAGAGCAAAGATAATGCGAAGATTGTCTCGTCCAGCTGCTAGCCCTAGAATGTCTGCATCGTTAAATGAAGGCCGCTATTCGCTATCTACACAAATTTTGGAACGAAACGGAACATCTAACCGCTGATCCTATTCCGACCATCGGATGTTTTTTATAGATGTACAGTTTTGATAATTCAAGTTCAGTAATAGGTGCTTATGCATTCATGCACAGTTTCAGGATTCTTGGTTGTGTTTTCAGAGTGGCTCCATCGGCCCTGTGCTCCAGGAATTCGTAGCGTCACTGGAATAAAGATGATTCGCGACGCTCTCGAACAAGTGTGATAAAGCAACCGATATCATTATCCAGTTCATATATACATGCTCCATGATTCTCCTTTTCTGATGTGCAGTATCCTCAAATCACGCATTCGCAAAGGTTTCGATCTTCCTATTTCAAGTTGACTCTTGGGCCAAGCAATGCGCTCCAGTGGATTCACGCGAGAAAAACTCAGCATCATCCTTTGACGACTTGTTTACAGACTCTTGCGGAAAGTTCACTGATCCTTTCCGATCAGATGATCGATTCCGCTCGAAGCATTATTTCTCATCTATGGATGGCTGCGGGCGGAACGGGATTCCGCACCAGCAAAATATCCCTTACGGGATCTACTGCTAGAGGATTCCATCTCTTCGGCCCGTATGGAAAAAGGTCTCGTACTCGGACTCTTGTCATCTCAGCAAACGCCTCCAGTCGGAAGCGCGCCACTGCTTTTGAGAATGGCGGCAGAGACTGATCGAGGTTTTTCGACTCGTTTTCCGGCGCGGATTGTGCTTCTGGTGATTGTCCCATCATGAACAGCACCATGTTCCGGAAATTCTCTGTCGCATCGAACAGCGTGCGCTTGCGCTTGCACCGAGCAGCATTCTCACAGAGGGTTTTGCCCAGAAGACGCCCGTAGTTTCAGTGTAAAGCGCCAAGGACGGAAACTGCAGGATGCATTCAGGAAAGCCCTCTGCGCCGGTCAGGGGCTTGTACCAAGCGATGGAGCAGGGTTGTCTCGCTCCTCAGGCCGGCGCACGGGAGATGATTAGCAGTGGCGGACACTTACGAGTACACCTAGCCATGTGCAAGTGTTTCGCAGCGAATGGCGCACCAGGACTTTATTCAAATAAGATGAAAATGAAGATGCGATATGTGGATCATGACTTGCGTCCGTTGAAGAAATGCTTGAACAACAGCGAAAAAGCCGCGAGCTCGGGACTTAAACGCTGCCATCAGCGCCCCCCTCCCCCACTACAGACTATGAAGCTTTAGGACAACGGGAGTCCAGCGCATTGAAATCTGGAGATTAGATTGAGGAGAAAGAAGCACTCGCAGGAAAATCCTGCAAAGGCCCGGTGTCATGCAAGTCGGAAGGGATCCAGACTCCCTTTGGGCGCTAGGGTGTGGCGACGTGTTCCATTTTGGTCTGATATGGATGTGGACTGACGGAAATGTAAAAAATTGGGGCATTCGCCACGAATTTACGCCGTCATGTACGCGGAGGGATCGATGCTCTCGGGCAATTCAGGTATGTTGACCACAAAACGATTTTGCACTGCTTCGAGAACAGCGCTGTCCTCTTCGCTGGAAATAAAACTGATAGCCAGCCCCTTAGTCCCAAATCGACCCGCACGCCCAACGCGGTGAAGGTACTGATCGCTGTCCGCTGGCATATCATAATTAATAACAACATTGACTCTTTCAACATCGACGCCGCGCCCGAAGAGATCCGTGCTCACCAGAATCCGTGCCTCAAAGTCTTTGAACGCTCGATAGCGCTTTATGCGCTCCTCTTGAGGCATTGCAGAGTGAATCGTAATGGAAGGGAAATTGCTCTCCTTCAACATTTGGTTGATAAATTTGGCCCTCTGAACAGAACGTACGAATATAACCAGCTGATTGAATTCCAGAGCGTCCAGGAGATCATTCAACTTCCGGTTTTTCTCTGTTTCCTCTAACTTCAGATAGTACTGCAACAGGCCGTGTAAAGTCAACTTGCTCTCGTCGTCTATAAAGATCTCGTGCGGATTGTGCATGAATTTGCGCGCGATGCTTCGCGTCTCTGGTGGCAACGTCGCACTAAACATCATTACCTGTTTGTTCCGCGGTGTCATCTTGAATATCTCCTGCACATCTGCGCGCATGTCAAGCATTTCGAGTACTTTGTCGCACTCGTCAATGACAAAAAACCGAACCTTGCTCAGGTCCAGCGCCTTCCTTTTCACAGCCAAATCCAGAAGGCGACCTGGAGTGCCCACGACAATGTGTGGAACCGAGCTTGCCAGCTGCTCAAGCTGTTGTTTGATCGGTTCGCCCCCGTAGAACACGCCACAGCGAACGTCCGGCAAGTACTTGCTGAAGCGAACAAACTCGTTTTTGATCTGGTAAGCTAACTCTCTGGTGTGTGCTAAAATAACTGCGCTCACACTGTTCTCTGACTTTTCCGGTTCGAGCTGTTGCAAAATTGCGAGAACGAAGACAGCAGTCTTCCCCAGCCCAGACTTGGCTTGGACAAGTACATCCGTTCCTAGAACAGCCTGTGGCAGCGCTTGCACTTGCACCTCAGACGCAGACTCGAACCCACAGTCTTCTATTGCACGCAAGAGCTCCGATCTCAGAAGAAAGTCTCTAAAGTTGGCCGAGTGCAAGGAAGCATAAGTGCCTTTGGCCAACTGTGGCTCCGCCTGCTGACCCTCGGTAGACTCTGCGTCAGCAACCTGATCCGCGGCGGCATCGTTGGTTTCCTCAGCCAACGCGTTCTCTTCCTGATCCTCCTCGTAGTCTACGAGTTCTTCCTCTGGTGGCACCTCCGCGTGACTCGCTACGGAAGTATTTGCTTTTGCTGGCATTACTCGAATGTATACTTGGTCCGGGTTCGTCCAACGCACAGCATGAACTAACTAGAGTTAGCGGCGCGGGACGGAATACCTACACTGTGCGCGCGCCGCAGCGTCTGCGGCAGGGATTTTCGTATTTGACAAATTGTTGACGCAGGCCGGCATTCCGCGACTGTGCGCTCGCTATCAGCGCGCGGCGAAGCACCTATCGTTCTGCACCTACCTTCAAATTCCATAACTGATACTTCTTCCCGGGTATACTTGTCGTTCCGTAGGTTCCATTATCTGCTGAATCCCTGCTGGTAGCGTCCGCGATAGCGCCTGTAGCGCCGGTGCGGTCGTCGCACGGAGACAGAACGGTTTTGCCGTGCGACGGAGGGCGTCGGCTCACGATACACATGCACATCATACACACAGGCAAAGAAACGAAAAATGACCTACAACTATCGAGGGTGTATTGATAAAGACTCACAGAAGCCTCTCAGCCAATTTCGGCAGGGCGCTCGATATCGGTTCCAGCTTCTCCCTGTACACATCTAGAATCAGAGGTTGTCCCCCAAAGTCGGATTGTGTCCGCTCCTCGAGTCTCTTCTTGAGCACCGCACGCCGTCTGATATTGATGGCGGCGTTAAAGTCTCGGCTCAAGAACTCCATGTATTTATTGCCACAGCTGGACCTTACCAATGAGAGTAGTCCTCGAACTGGTGCTCGCTGTGCTACTGCAGTCCCGTGATCTCGCACTCAGACAGACGACATTACTTGACAACCTTTCCTCCTCTTCTTCTTCGTCACTTGCTCTTCTTCGCTGGTTGGTTCGCGAGACAAGGATTTTTTCGTTTTCTTTGTCGAGTCTGGCGACATCAGGCCTCGACGATCCTTGACCTCTATGTCCATAGCTCTCGCTTGGATTATTCATTACTTCAATATTAATGCACTTGTTTATGACCCCAAGTGAGGGCCTTCTCGGAGTGCGAAGCACTTGCAGAAGAAAGACGATATGTGCCCCGATGTGTCCCCGTGTGCCGAACGCTTCAGCGATTTGTCCTGTGGGGCGATCATTACGTTTCACGATAGAAAACACGCCTTCGATTGCGCTCAACCTCGGGGCGTACGAGGAATGAAAAGCAGCACTTCTTCAACAAAATCCCCAAAAACTCGAACGCAAAAAGAATTTGCAAATGGCACGTGACGAAACAGAACAAAGTCGCCAGACGTCAGGGAAAAGTCTTCAATCATTCGACAAGGTGGTTGGAGCTGTTGTATGAGCCTCGTCTACGAGCGACACCGAGGTCGCCAAGTGTATCCACTAAACTCAGAACAGATGATGTTGTCGTTCTCGTCGAGCTCGATCTTACGTGCAACGTGCTCCTGCTCCGCGAATACACATACACGCTCCGACCATTTCGTCCGAAAGAGGCGAACCGAATCAAAAAACAATCCGACACTCCTGTGCTTTATGCGGATCGAGAAGTGTCAGGTTCATTGTCGTTCCGATTTCAGCGGGATATGGCCATGCGTGAACTAGGACTCTCTTTTTGCGACTGTGTCCCAGTGTTTTCAGGACCAGAACAGCAAACAATAGAGAGGCAGAGACAGCCTTGGAAGCTGCTATCGCCGCTTCTGCTTTCCGTCAGGTGATAGACGGGTCGTTTTATACAAATGCCGGCAAGCAGTCTTCGAGAATATTGGGTTTTGGTACGGACCTCATGTACTTTTTTCTTTCAGTGTTCCTCAACCATGTGAGTAAGGTTCTATGGCTCACCTCAAGGAGGAATGCAGTCTTCTTTGCACTGTACAGTAAAGAATATATTCGGCAGGCAATTCGACTGATGTCTATAGGGTACATTGCATATTAATTTCGATATCCTGCTCTTTACGATGAAATAGAATCCTATTACACTCAGCGGGGTTGAAACAAAACTGAGTTCAAAGAATCGTAGAATGGAATACTGTACTGCTTACCGATTCCTGCTCTACAATTCTCTCCCGAATTTTTTTAGATCGAAAAACTCCACATTGGAAGCGCGACAACAACGGCTCACGGATCCAAACCTAGGTTAAGGATTCTCGGTTTTCTCTGCGGAGTAGCTGCTTCGACGCTTTGCCGTAGGAAAGCGTTAGGTCCCCGGAATAAAATTGATTTGCAACGCAATCGAACATGCACTGATAAAATTGCAGATCTCGTCATCAGGTTTATACAAACAATCCTCCACTCCGCTCCCTTCTTTACGGTTCACAAGCTCAAACCTCGCATTCTTCATAGTTCCATTTTTTTGTTTCAATACGACTCACTGGCGCAGCAATTATCGCAGGTGGATTGAATCGAAAAGAATCCTCGATGTAGTCCCTTTACGACTTTTTCACAAGCTCAAGCCGAAAGTTCACTGAACGTATGAAACCAAATGATTGATTCCATTCGAAAGACGAATCGCCATCTGTTTATCGTCATCGGCAAAACGCCGTTCGACAGCAGCCTGATACTTCTCACGGGACATGCGCCCAGGTGCTCATGTCTCTTCTATTTTCTTAGAGAAGGGTCATGGGCCCGGACTTTAGCAATCGCAGCGATTGTCTCCAACGAAGATTGCCTCACCGTTTCGCAAGAGCGGAACGTCAACCGTTTGAAGCTTCTCGACTTGTTCTTCAGCATGAATTCCCCCATCGTTCTGTGTCTCGTCATATAAAACATCGCATTGCACAAATCCCGTATCGACTGGAGCAGCGTGGGCTTGCGTGCACAGCTAACAGAGCACACGTCCAGGAGATCGCCCAGCAGATGCCCGTGATCTTCTGGGACGACACCGAGCATCGCAACGAATGAGGGCATGCAGTGGAGCCCACGTGGACCCGTCTATCGCATGTATCGAGCCAGGAAGCAAGCGTTCAAGAGTTACATACGGCGCTCTGAGCTGGACGCGTTATGGTGGTCATGTGGGAGCACCTGACCGCAGTCAACTGCCACCGTTGCGCTGGGCGCGTCAAGCATGCATGCAAAGACGCTGCGGAAGACAAGTGAGGCGAAGATCGTCCCTCCCGCCTGCGCTTGAAATGCGTCGTCAGCGGCGGGAAGCTCCCAGATCCGGACATTAACGCGAATATCAACACCCTTCGACTGCTGACTACGGAGCTGGAGGGGCATGAACGACTCGCGTGTTTACAGCAGGAGATAAGAGAGAGGAAACAGAGGCAGTCACAGATAGAGCCTGTGAGGACTGGTCTTGGCGCAAGTGGGAAGGAAACCCTACTTGAGCGTGTTCGCTCGAGATATCGAACAGGCCCCCTCCCGTTTTATTGTGACT
>Ga0207433_10011065_pt1 | contig 13848 bp, 13 predicted proteins | sample YelNatPaOPGAMG01_FD_187559 | JGI IMG/M metagenome (GOLD analysis project Ga0207433, IMG submission 187559) | Hot spring thermophilic microbial communities from Obsidian Pool, Yellowstone National Park, USA - OP-RAMG-01 (SPAdes) (version 3) | ecosystem: Environmental > Aquatic > Thermal springs... | reverse complement strand
AGTGATAAATTTTGTTTGATTTGCTAAAAATGCAAAAATAGTGACCATTAAAAAAGTGCGTAAAATTGCGGATCTTTGCAAATTTAAGGAGAAAAATGCTACATTTTCGTGCATTTTTCAGGTAAAGCCTTGCCCCACATTTTGGAAAAAACTTACATATTACGATAGTTTTGTTGACAACCGAACTCCAGTTCCAGGTCTGGCGGTTGTGTCCCTATCTCCCCATCGCATTCCTGTAAGCCCCTTCGCTCCCCAGGTATTACCCTGCTTCACCGCTACTATGATGGACTTATCGTCCGACGCCAAAGGCTATGGCCGACGGCGTCCGACTGCCATAATGTCATCTGAATTACCCTGCCATATTCCAGACTTGGCAACCCATACCCACCGCACTTGTTGGTGAGAACATTATGGCTCTCCCAACTTGCGGCGGTCGCTGCGCTCCCTTGCCTGACCAGAGGTCAGACCCAGTCTCTCCTTTTGATAGCTCGCTACGGGTCTCAAACCCCGTCGGGCACGCATAACCTCGCTTAACGGTTATGAGTGTCGGGGCACCTACGAAGTGGGTCGTGCTCTCTCAGGGACGGTATCGGCCACCGACACCACGGGTATTTCGGGGCTAAATCCCTTCACCCTTGCGGATTGTGGCTCGCTATCTTGTTCCCTCTGTCTCATATTATTTACTACTTGCTACTTTAGAATCCAGTTTCACTGGATTCGGAGGCGATTATTTTACTTCAGAAAACTGGTTCCACATTCTCGGTCTTTATCCAGCCACCGATACCACCTGGCAATTGAATTAAGTAGTAACCATTCCTCTCTTCCAAAATTCTTGCCTCTGCCCCATCGTGGATTATTAAAATTTCTTTATACTCTTCACCCGGTCCACTGTATGCCTTAACCTCCGGAACAACAACGACCGCAAGTTTTCTATTGATTTCACTGCTCCAGACCAAATAGGTTATGAGAAAATAGAAAAAGATAATAAATAAAAATATGGATATTATGATTGTATATTTCGTCCGGTAGATGATGAATAAGGCAAAAAATACTGAAAATATTAAAAAAACTATCGTTCCCAATATCCAGCTTTCCCGATAAGAGAAGTAATGGAAGAGATTTGAGATAGCAATGAAGAACGGATTCTGAATGGTAATATCTTTGTCAGCCCGATAATTACGGGCAAATTTGAGATTGTAGTTTGTATCACGGTCGCGTGGTGAGAGCAGGCGGGCACGGTAGAAATAGATTATTGCCTTGCCAATCCGATTAGACTTGAAATAGGCATTGCCAAGATTGTAGTATAAATTTTTGTTGATTCCAAATTTTAATGCCTGCTCATAAGAGGCAATTGCGGAAAGATAATCACCCTGGGCATAAAACTTATTTCCCTCATTGTATAATATTGTCAGACTATCACTTGTAAAAATAAGCAGAAGAAATATAATCATATTCTATTGATTAAATCCCTTGCCCTTTTATAAAATTCCAAAAGATTTTTACCCGATGTGTCGGCTGGGGCGTAGGCAATTACCTCACAATTATAAAGAACATCCATTAAATCACGAATGGTTTCTTCAGGAATATTTGCCCGGCTTATTTCTTCCTTTAACTGCTCCCTGGTCAGGGCACTGGCGTCAATATTGAAGCGGTCGCCGAGATAGGAGATGATTGTCCTGCCCAAGGCACTATAGAAATTCTTTGCATCATTCTTTTTTAAGTAGTTTTCAACCTCCTTCAAATTTCGCCGCATTACAGAACCAGACCTTATCTTACGGGCATAGGCACGGTCCAAAAGGAGACGCTTCTGATGTCTCTGATAGAAGAAGGAAAAACCGATTATAAAAAAGGAAACGAGATAGATGAGAGAAAGGTAGCGCGGAGGAACCATCTTCTCCACGGATAGATTTTTAGAGTCCGGTTTGATATAACAGATATCCGTGCCCAGAACCTTTAATCCACCAGTCTCGCTGACTGCCGGGGCACGCACTGTCCCTGCTGCAACAAAATGGAGTTTTTCTGTCTTGATGAGTTCATAATTTTTCATCTTGGGATTGAAATAGGCAACCCTTATTTCGGGTATGATATGCTCACCATCAACCTGGGGGATAATTGGAAATCTAAACTCCCGACTCCCCTTAATCACATCATTAGAGACCTGAATATTATCCTTTATCTCCGGTTCCAGAATTCTTGTGTTTGGAATTGCTGGCAACTTCGGTTTTTCTATCAATCTCAAATTCCCCCTGCCACCAATCTTTACAATGAGATTCACTGGCTCGCCCTGGAGCGATGTGTCGCGGTCAAGGCGGGCGCTGATTGTGAAATTGCCAACACCACCGCAGAAATCTTCCGGTCTATTTTCTTGAGGCAGGGGCAGAACATTTATGGAAATTGATTTGGAGGCGATACTGAGCGTCTGGGCAGTGCCGAAGAAGTCAAAAAAATCCCTGGGTGGTCTAATCACGGTCAGGGTTATTTCCATCGGGTCAATTACAAGCGTGCCGCTTGTAATGGGGAAGAGGGCAATGGTTTTTATGAGTGCAACATAATAGGTCTTGCCCTCATAGACTTTTCTATGATACGAGAGGCGATTGGTTTCATAAATCGTCTCACACCAGAAACCGCTGAAATTGGGCATCTTCGTCAGATTTACATTCTCTATTTCATATCTTGTATAGAGATAGAAACTCACATTTATCTGTTCACCCTGATAGACTTCTCTACGACTGGGCACAGCAATGACCATCACCCCGTCTTCTAAAGAACCACCGGATGGCGGTGGTGTGGCTGGAGAGGATGGCTTCTGGGTTGCAGATTTTACAACTTCAATCTCAATCTCCTGGGTTTCATAGGTCTTTCCCTGATAATCAATTTTGCAGGAACCGATGGTAAATTTTCCAATCTTTTTCGGACTCAATGTGTATACAAATGTGATTGTGGTCTTCTGGGACATTCTGCCGTTTATAAAACTTATATTTGTGGACTGGGATGATGAACGACCGAGGATATTGAAATCGGGTAAATCCGGAAGTTTTGGGCTGGGAACACCGCTAATATTCTCACCGCTCACCGAGACATTCAGGGTGAATGTTTCGCCAAGACCAACCGTTGTCCTGTCAACCGAGGCCGTAAATTCAAGTTCTGCAGAAAAGATAATAAATGGCGCAAGCAATAACCAAATCGCTAATTGGAATTTATGATTTATCTTCATTTCACCAGTCCTTCTCAACCTTCTCCATCTCTGGTTTTGGCTGTTTTTTCTTCTGTTCTTTTTCTTTATTTTTTAGTGCCTCAAGAATTCTGTTTGCATCCTCCTTTGACATCTGTGGTCTCTGGGTCTGTATTTGAGGCTGGGGCTGAGGCTGTTCCTTTTGCTGCTTTGTGGAATCACTTTGTGGTTGATTTTTGAGTTCTTCTTTCAATTTCAGACAGAACTCTAAATTCTGTTTCGCCTTTATATCTTTGTTATTAAAAAGAAGCGCTGTCTTATAGGCATTTATTGCCCCATCAATATCACCCTGTTTAAATTTGCAATTGCCGATATTATAAAATGTATTTGCCTGGAATTTCTTATCCTTTGTTAGAATTCCCAGTTCAAATTCGCCGATTGCTTCAGGATATTTCCCCATTTTGTATAATGCCCTTCCCATATTATAATGAATCTTTATATTATCCGGCTCAAGGACCTGAGCCTGCTCGTAAGTCTTTAATGCATCTTCATACTTTCCCTTACGCATCAGACTGTTTCCCTTACGCATCAATGAACCAACATCAGCAGAAGTTGCGAACAAAGGAACAAAAAGAATCATAATCATCCAGTTAATGATATAGAAAAATTCTAAATTCAGAATTCTAAATCCGAAATGATTTCTAATTTCTAATCCGCCACACAGTATAGCGGGGCGATGTTTAAAACGCCAAGTTTTTTGTTTGTAATTTGAGTATTTAGAAATTTCGATTTGTTTAGAATTTAGTGCCTGGAATTTCGTATTTATTATAGCCATCTTCCTCTCCTGTCACACAGGAATATACTTAAGAACATAAAGCAAAAGGCGATGACCAAAAAGTATTGATACCGCTCTTCAAACTGCACATACTCTTCACTCCCAAATTCCTTTTTCTTTATTCTATCCAATTCATCAATCAGGCGATTGATATATACCCCTTCGGTCCGAAAATATCTACCATTTGATAGTCGGGCAATCGTAAGCAATAACCGATCAGCAAGTCTTGACATCACAATATTACCGTCTTTATCCTTTTTGTAAACCAGACCACCGGCTGTTTTCTCCGGGATGGGCGCACCTTCAGGTGTGCCAATGCCAACCGTAAAAATCTTTACACCCTGCTCAATTGCCCTATCCAGTGCCGGTGCCGGGTCGCCTTCAAGATTATCACCATCAGTAAAGAGGATTAGTGCCTTGTGTGTCTCCTCTTTTGGATTAAATAACGATGCAGACACCTCAATTGCCCGACCGATATTTGTCCCTGGCCTGGGGACTATATCTGGTTCAATTATCTCTAAGAATAGTTTAGCCGCCTCAATATCGGTTGTCAATGGACACATCACATAGCAATCACCAGCAAATGCCGTGATACCAACCTGATGGGCACCGAGATTATCAAGGAGATAGGTAATATCCTGTTTTGCCCTTTCCAATCTTGAAGGTTTTATATCCTGGGCATACATACTCTTTGACGCATCAAGGGCAATCACTATGTCAATTCCCTTTCCTTTGTAGATCTGTAACTTTTCACCCCATTTGGGACGGGCAAGGGCAATTATCAAAAGAGTCAAGCCAAGAACAAAGAGCGCCGATTTCAATAAGAACAATTGACTGCTGAATGACTCAATAAGAATCGGAATTAATTTGGCATCGGCGAACTTTTTCAGACCCTTCCTTTTCTGGATATAAAGAATTACAAACCCAATGACTATGAGGGGAATTAAAGAAAGCAGGTATAAGTATTTTGGTTCAGCCCATTTAATCATGGCAATCTCCTCAAAAATGTGATAGAAAGAATGAATAATACAAAGCTCAAAATTACCGCTGGAAGGATGAAAAGATGTGCCTTTTCTGAATAGACCGTATATTTTGTAACCTTGAATGTGGTGGGTTCAAGTTTATCAATCTCATCATAAATTGTCTTTAAGGCCTGGGCATCTGTAGCAAGAAATGCCTTACCCTGAGTCAGGGCAGAAATCTCCTCAAGTTGTTTCATATCAAAATCAACTTCCTGCTGGACATAAATTCTTCCATAGACCGGATGATTTACCGGAATGGGGACCGGACCCTTAGAGCCGACACCAATGCAATATACCTTTATATTATAAGATTGGGCAAGTTTTGCCGCAGTTAAGGGGTCAATCTCACCTGCATTATTTAGCCCGTCGGTCAAAAGAATTACAATCTTCTCCTTTGCCTTTGAATCTTTTAATCTTGCGACCGCGGTTGCCAGACCCATACCAATTGCTGTGCCATCCTGGACTATGCCATAATCAATCCTTTCCAAAAGGTTATTGAGAATCTTGTGATCGCTTGTCAGGGGACACTGGGTCATTGCGGTGATGGCAAAGATGACAAGACCAATGCGGTCGCCCGGTCTTTTTGAAATAAACTCCTTTGCCCTTTCTTTGGCAACAAAGAGGCGGTTCTTCGGGCTGAAATCTTCAGCCTGCATCGTCCCTGATATATCAAGACAGAGCATAATGTCAACTCCTCTTGTCTCGGTTTCTTCATATACTCTCCCCTTTTGCGGCCGGGCAAGACCAACAACAATAAAGCAAAGAATAAGAATATTCAATAATAGACTGATTAACTTAAATAATTTTCCACTCTTATAATTTTTGAAAATCTTTATATCCGAAAATTTCAAACTGCTGGCTCGCTTTTTCAATTCCCAGTAAATCAATCCCGCAATAGGAAAAAATAGAAGAAGATATAAAGGACTGGCGAGCCTCATTTTTCGCTAAATTCTGACTGGGGAATGGTTTTTGTAATCAATTCCCGACTCTGTCGGATGATATTTTCTGTCTGCTCTATTGGTGGCACAAACTTTGCATACTTCACCATATCTGCACAGGCAAAGACATCCTGAAATTCATCACGCAGGGGAATTTTCTGCAATTTCATAGTCTGGATTATTTCCGTGGTTGTCTGTTCAATTGCGGGAAATTCAAATCGTTCCTCAAGATACCTTTTTAAAATTTCACTCAAGTTATAATAAAATTTCTTTACCATTCCCCGCTTTAAAAAATCTTCTTTTGATAGTTTATCAAGGGCATTCAATGCCCTTTCCCAGCAGGGGATTTTTTCTTCTTCGGATATCTTTTTCTTTTCCATTTTTTTATATAATCTATAACCAAGAAAACCGATGATCGCCACTGCGATAGCAATGACAAGTAATATCACCGGTAAAAAATTGGGAAAGTCTATAATTTCTTTGATGTCATTTATATCCTTCATTCCTTCAGGAAGAATGCTCGTGATTCTTATATCCACGGGATTGGTCTGAATCGTATCAATCTTTGTTTGGTCTTTAATGAGAAATTTAAAACCAGGAAGTTTCAAATCACCGGTGTTGAAGGCAACAATCTGAAATCGGTAATTGCAGGTCTTATTTCCCCTTTCCTGGATTGTTCTGGATTTTTTATCGATAATTGCAAAAGGCTCTATTGAATCAATAAATGGCTCGGAGATATCCTTTTTATCGGATGTGGTTATCTCCACAACCACATAAAATGGGTCGCCTACGGTGAGTCTTTTATTGGCAAACTCTTTTTCAAGATATGCCTTCGCCTCAACCTGGCAAAAGAAGATTAGTGTCAACATATCCTATCTATATCGCCTTGCCCTTTCTTCAAAAAACTTGTGCAGTTTTGGTGTGAAATCTTCGTCTGTTTCTAAATCTATAAAGTCAATCCCCATTGATTTCATCAGTCGCGCCTGCTCGATTCTATTTTTCATCCGAAAATTCCCGTAGTCCTCAATCAATTTACCATCATTGGTATTGACACTGATTATTTCACCGGTTTCCAGGTCTTCAAATTCTACAATTCCCAACTTTGGCAATTCCTGCTCCATCGGGTCGGAAATTCTGATTACTACAAAATCATGTTTTTTTGAAGCAACACCAAAGGGTATACGAATCTTATCAGAATCAAAATTTGTTCCAAGAAAATCGCTGATAAAGAAGATTATTGCCCGATGCCTCAGGATATGCATCAAAAACTCAATTGCCTGAATCGGGTCGGTTCCTTTATGGAGCGGTTGAAAATATAGAATATCCCGGATGAGTCTCAAGACATGGAACCGCCCCTTTTTGGGTGGAATATATTTTTCCACCCGGTCGGTAAAGAATAATAGCCCAACCTTATCATTATTCCGGATGGCAGAAAAGGCTAATGTTCCGGCTATTGCTGCGGCCTGTTCAATCTTTAATTGATTTCTGGTTCCAAAGTTGCTTGAACCCGATGCGTCAACACATAAAATGACCGTCAGTTCGCGCTCCTCAACAAATTTCTTTACATAGGGCCTGCCCATTCTTGCGGTAACCTTCCAGTCAATTGAACGGACATCATCACCGGGTAAATATTCACGGACATCAACAAACTCTATTCCCATCCCTTTGAAAGAAGACTTATACTCACCGGCAAATGTAGTATTCACAAGTTTCTTGGTCCGGATTTCAATTTCCCGGATTTTTTTAATAAACTCAGCGGGAATCATTATGGCACTTCAACACCGGCAAGAATCTTCTGGATAACATCGTCTGTAGTTATCTCTTCGGCCTCGGCCTCATAAGTAAGAATTATACGATGCCTCAAGACATCCGGAGCGAGTTCCTTTATATCTTCAGGAATGACAAATCCCCTTCTCTTTAAAAATGCCATTGCCCTTGCGGTGGTGGTCAGATATATTGATGCCCGGGGTGATGCACCATAACGGATAAGACCCTTTATTTCATTGAGTTTGTATTTTTCTGGTTCCCTTGTCGCAAAAACCAGGTCAATGATATAATCCTTTATCTTTTTATCTATGTAAATCTTTTTACACAACTCCCTAATCTTGATTATTGTTGATGGGTCAACAACTGGCTTTATTTCCGGCTCACCGCTGACCGCAATCCGTTCAATAATTTCTTTCTCTTCCTCTTTTGAAGGATAGGTTATCTTCACCTTTAATAAAAATCGGTCAACCTGTGCCTCAGGCAAAGGATATGTTCCTTCCTGCTCAATGGGATTCTGGGTGGCTAAAACTAAAAAAGGGTCTTCAAGTTTGAATGTCTCTTCGCCGATCGTAACCTGTCTTTCCTGCATTGCCTCAAGGAGCGCACTCTGAACCTTTGGTGGTGTGCGGTTTATCTCATCAGCGAGGATAAGATTGGCGAAAATCGGTCCCTTACTCACTGTAAATTCTCCAGAGCGCTGATTGTAAATCAGGGTTCCAGTAATATCCGCGGGTAATAAATCGGGTGTGAATTGAATCCTCTGGAATTTCGCCTTTATTGCCCGGGCGAGGGTTCGCACTGCATAGGTCTTTGCCAGTCCGGGGACCCCCTCTATTAAAATATGTCCATTTGCCAATAGTCCAATAAGGAGGCGATTGATAAGATACTCCTGACCGACAATTGCCCTGCCAATCTCGCTGGTCAATTTCTGAACAACGATACTTTCCCTTTCTATCTCCTCGTGGATTTGTTTAATATCGTCCTTAATCTCCATATAACCCCCTTGGATAAAGCAAATACCTAAACATCTAAATTCCTAAAAACCTAAATGGTCTACGGGTTAGGAAACCCGTATCGTCCATTGTTAAAGGGCAACAATTAAGAGCCATTTCAAGTTTTTATCTTTTTTCGCATTCTTATAAGTCTTAACGAACATACTTCAGGGGCTAAAGCCCCTGAAATCCCACCCCTCACCTTTATCCTCTCCCCGCCACAAAGATTGGCAGGGTGAGGGGACACTCTGTTTTTTTCTTTTGTCATTGCGAAAAGCGAGATTCCTCACCTGTCATTGCGAGTCCTCGCCCATTATCAATGGGCGGGACGAAGCAATCTCAAGACAGGCTCAGAACAGGCTCCGCAATCTCATTCGTTATCGCACAACTCAGAGATTGCCACGCCCTCGCCTTTGGCTCGGGCTCGCAATGACTTTTAGTATGAATAATCCGGGTTAGTTTCTCCCAAATTATCTTTATTGTTTTCGGAGTAGTGCCCTTGGTCGGCGTTTTTTGTGCGAAACAAGTTTCGCTACTCCATCTTTTGGGAAAACTTACCTCTTACCCGTTTTCATCCGCCAATATCCGTTTGAATCAAATTTAATGGAAACTCTTAAATTCCATTAAATTGACTTAATTTTGACAAAGAATATTTTCTAAAGGTTTAGTAGATGAATTGCTAATTAGCCCCCTAATTTGACAAGGGGAACACCTGATTTACAGAGTGGGCATTCCTCGGGTCGATAATTTTCTATCTCTTTTCTAAAAATTGAGAAATATTCAAAAGGCATCTTTTTTTCACTCCGGTCAATCAGAACTGCAACGCCGATTATCTTTGAATCTTTTTCCCTTACTGCCTCAATCGTCTCCATCAATGACTTACCGGTGGTCAGGACATCATCAACAATGAGAACATTTTCATTTTCTATTTTAAATCCCCGGCCAACAACTCTTTTGCCCTCCTTCTCCTCGGCAAATCCAGCCCGACATTTTAACTGTCGGGCAGTCTCAAATGCAATTATAACCCCTCCAGTTGTTGGACCAATTACCCATTCAACATTTCTATTTAAAAATTTTTCCACAATTATGCTGCAAAGTTTGGTTGTGGCTTCAGGATTTTCTAAGATTCTAAACTTCTCAAAATAGAATTTACTGTGCAGACCCGAGTTTAATAAAAAATGCCCTTCTTTTAATACATTGAGTTCCTTAAACAATCTCTCTAAGTCCATCTTCTATCTCCTCAATAATTTTTTGAACTGCGGAAAGCGGGTCTTTTGCCTTTATGATTGGTCGCCCAACCACAATGTAATCAGCCCCCGCCTTTATCGCCTCTTTTGCCGTCATCGTCCTTGCCTGGTCATCTACAGGCTCGCCTTCAAGTCTTATTCCCGGGGTAACGATTAAAAAATCCTTGCCACATCTCTCTCTAATAACCTTTATCTCCTGGGCTGAGGCAACCACACCATCAAGACCCGAACTCTGGGCAAGTTGGGCAAGCATTATAACCTGTTCCCTTAAAGAACGTTTAATGTCTCCGAATAAATCCTTAAAATATGCCTCATCAATACTGGTGAGAACTGTTATCCCCAAGAGTTTTGTCTTTGGTAGTTTCTTTACATCCGAAATAAGGGAAACCGCCTTGACCGCCTCTTCAAGCATTGAAAAACCGCCACTCGTGTGAAGGGTAAGCATATCAACCCCCATCTCCATTGCCCCCTCACAGGCACGGGCAACAGTATTGGGAATGTCGTGATATTTCAAATCCAGCATTACCCTGAATCCTTTCTCTTTTAGAAATCGGATAATTTCCGGTCCAAAATAGGTAAATGGAATTGCCCCAATTTTGTAGTATTTAACCATTCCCTCTAATTTTTCTACAATCATCTTGATTTTATTTAAATCATTTAAGTCCAGGGCAACAATCAATCTTTCATTCATAATACTCCTTTAGTTCTTTAATTATCTTTAAGGGTGCATAGGGGTCGCGGAGAACTATTGAACCAACTCCAACTGCCCTTGCACCGGCTAATAAGAAATCATAAACATCCCTTGCGCTACAGACTCCGCCCATCCCGATTATCGGCGCCTTCAGGTCTCTTAATCTGTAAACGCAATATAGGGCAAAAGGTTTTATTGCCGGGCCGGAAAGGCCACCAATAATGAGCGGTCTTTTATTTATCGGGTCAAATGCCATTCCATAGATTGTATTTATTAAAGATATTCCATCCGCACCTGCCTCTATACAAACTTCGGCAATTACCAGTGGGTCACAGAAATTTGCCGTGAGTTTGACGATGATGGGAAGTTTTGTCTCCCTTCTTACAAGTTTTACAATCTTTTTTGCACTTTTGGGATTCTGACCAAAGAGAACCCCTCCCTCTTTTACATTGGGACAGGAGATATTGATCTCAAATCCGGTGACCCGCTCCCCAATCTCGGCGACAATCCTTGGATATTCATCAAATGTGAAACCGGCAACATTGACAAATACCCTATTATTCAGTTTTTTAATTTTCGGCAGGATTGATTTAGTGAATTCCTTTACTCCGGGATTTTCCAGTCCCACAGAATTTATCAAACCACAGTGGGTCTCATATATCCTTGGTGGTGGATTGCCGTTTTTTGGTATTAAAGTAATTCCCTTGGTGAAAAATGCCCCTACCGAAGCAGTAACCATCGGATATTTAAGACCAAATCCAAATACACCCGAGGCAAGAAAAACTGGATTTTTAAATTTTAAACCGAATATTTCAACCATCATTCTTCAAACTCAATTCCTTTGAGTTCAAACACCGGTCCATCTTCACAGATTCTCCTGTATTTCCCATAATATCTTATTGCGCAACCCAGACACAATCCACAACCACATCCCAGGAAGTCCTCGCAGAATGCATAAACCGGAAATGGAAGACTCAGTGATTTCAATTCCTTAAGCATCTCTTTTGGTCCACAGGCATAACCAATTCTATAATCGGAAAGATTTATCTCCCTGAGGGCTGAAACCACCGTTGCTCTCTTCCTACTGCCCATTTCCGTTACAAAAATCGCCTCTCTGGAAATTCTTATGATATTTCCTTTTAAGACAAGTTCCTCTTTTCGCTTTGTTCCATAAAGGAATGTAAAATCTATTCCATATTTATAGAGGTGCTGGGCAAGAAAGAATAGTGGGGCAACTCCAATTCCACCAGCGATTATAATTGCCTTCCTATCTTCAATTTTTTCAATTCCCTTACCGAATGGACCGTAAATAATTAACTCCTCACCCGGCCTCTTTTCACTTAAAAGTCTTGTTCCCCTGCCTCTAATCTTGATAACCAAAAGGCACTTGCCCCGATTATAGGCAGCAATGCTTATTGGACGATTCAAAAACGGGTCATAGGAATCGCCCGTGCGAACCTGGAAGAATTGACCCGGCGAAGGATTTATTTTGGGCAGGAAAAACTCTATCGCAAAAATATCCTTTCCGAGCCATCTCAAAGTCTGAATTTTGACTATATGCTCCATCTATTTTTCTTCCTGTGTCAGGATATTTCTAACACTCTGGGCATATTCGGTATTGCTGTATTCCTTAAAAATCTTTTCCGCTAAAAGTTGTGAGAGACTGTCATCCTTTAGAATGTTTTTTGTAATCCAGAACCGGGCATAAAGTGCCTTTGGTCCCCAAATACTTTTAGGGAAATTTTGATAGACACTATCATACAGGATAAGTGCCTTCGGAATATCTTTTATTTCCGTGTAGTAAGTTTCCGCAAGGAGGAAGCGGGCACGGGCAATATCGGTTGTATCCGAAACAAGACTGTTTATCTTCTTTAAAATATCACTCCTCTTTTTTGCCAGCAATGAATATTGACCACCAGGCCTGTTCGCTGACGAATCATAATAGGCAATCGCCTGTTCAATGCTGTCCTCTTTTTCACTCAATTCACCAAGTTCATAGTATGCCCGGGCGATGTGTTCAGGCTGTTTTGAATCCAGCAATTCAAGATAAATCTCCTTTGCCGATGGAATATCATTCATCTTTGTATTCAAATGGGCAAGAATAAATTTGAACTCCGGGTCGTCTTCACCGGCAAGAAATTTTGCACATTCGTCAAATTTATCAATGTCCAGATATATCCGGGCAATTTTTAGTTTCAAATCCCTCTTTTCTTCGGGCAAACTGGTCAACTTTAAAATCATATTATAGGTCTCCAGGGCTCTATCGTATTTCTTAAGGTCGTATTGTGCCTCACCAAGAATTTTTAAAAAAGCCAACCGTTCCTTTCTGGTTAATCGCTCCTTCAGCAACTGCTCAGCGATTCTATCCAGGGCCTCAAAATTTCTATCTTTGTAGTAAGAAGCAAGAAGCATTATGCCCGCCTTCTTTTTGAATTTTTTAGAATCCATCAACTCATTGAAGGCGATTATCGCCTTATTCAGGCGGTCGGATTTATAATAAGCCAGGCCCTGAAAATATTTCGCCTCATTATACCATTTTGAACCAGGGTAATTTTCAAGAAAGAATTCCAATCTTTCAATTGCCCTTGGGTAGTCGCCTTTGTAGTAATATGAGACACCCATCATAAAAATGGCATCGTCAACATAACGAGAGTTCGGGTATTTAACAATCACTGCTGCAGCCTTTTCAATTGTCTTGTCAAAAAGTTCTGAACTGTAGGTCAGGGTATCATTCTGAACTGTCTTCTTTGCCTCATTGAAATAATTCTGGGCATTGTAGAAAGTATTGAAGTAGGCACAGCTTAAAAGGAGAATGAAAAAAGGGATATTAAAATGGCTCAACCTTCTGTATGGTAATAATTTGATTTTGCCTGAATTTTTATCCATTATTTGCCAATTATAGCCAACATTTGCCAAAAGTCAATCATTATTCTGACCGCTAACCGCTATGTGGATTTTTTGTTATTTTGCGGAAGGTGGATAGCAGAAAGCGAACAAACGGAATGGGTCGTAATCCTTTATTCAGTTGCTTCGCAACACACGGATGCAAAAAGTTTAGTTTTTTCTAAAAATCATCTTTTCCATTAACCACTACCGCACTATATAGTGCCTCGGCAAGGCTATAATTAGGAAATCAGAGAATCAGATTATCAGGTAGAGAATATCAGGGTATCAGAATATTAGT
>Ga0207433_10011064_pt1 | contig 13848 bp, 15 predicted proteins | sample YelNatPaOPGAMG01_FD_187559 | JGI IMG/M metagenome (GOLD analysis project Ga0207433, IMG submission 187559) | Hot spring thermophilic microbial communities from Obsidian Pool, Yellowstone National Park, USA - OP-RAMG-01 (SPAdes) (version 3) | ecosystem: Environmental > Aquatic > Thermal springs... | reverse complement strand
TAAGGTGAGTCTAATTAAAAGCGATACTCTTTATCTTATAATAGATAACATTAAAATCTCATTTTTTTATTATCCTTACTCTTTGCTTTTCCCCAAACATAAAATAAACAATATTTCTATTGCTGATTTAAAAGATATCCTTTTAATGAAGATACTCGCGATAATTCAAAGAGGGAATAAAAAGGATTTTATTGATGTTTATTTTATACTTAAAAATTTAGAATTAAACAAAGAAGGATTTATTTGATCTATTCATTAAAAAATTTGGCGAGTATAATAAATTAATTATAAATAGGCACTGCTGTATTTTGATGACACAGAAAATGAAATAATGCCAGAAATGATTAAAAAGGTTGAATGGAGTGATATTAAAAAATACTTCTTAAAAGAATTTGTTAAAATTTGATATAATTTTAAATTTTTGATATAATAAAAACTGCTCTGACTCTTTCGTTACCTCATAAGTATCTTCCTATGAAAGGGGAGACCAGAGATAACGGAGAGTTGGAGCACTTTTCATTTTATTATCTTTTCTATAATTTCCTGAATTGAGATTTTTAATTCAGGTAATCTCTCCTTTATTGTTTTCCATATTATATCTAATTGTATACCAAAATATTCATGTATTAAAACATTTCTCATATCAGACATCAAATTCCAAGGAATATTTTGATAATTATCTTTTATTTCTGATGGTATTTTTTTTGAGGCTTCTCCAATAATTTCAAAATTTCTTATTACAGCATCAATAGTTTTTTTGTCCTGAATAAAACTTTCAAAACACATTCCTTTAATATAATTTTCGATATTATTAATACTTTCAATTATATCTTCTAAATACAAAATATAATCTCTTTTCATAAATATATAACTTCTTTTTCTATATTATTTTTAATTCTTGGTTTTAATGTTTCTTTAATAACAAGATCAACATTAATATCAAGTAAATCACTAAGAAAATGCTTAAGTTCAATGAAGGTAAATAAATCTATTGTTTCATAAAATTCTACCAAAATATCTAAATCACTTTTTCTTTTTTGTTCCCCTCTAACAAAAGATCCAAAAATCCCCAAATTTTTGACTTTAAATTTTTCTTTTAATACAAAGTAATTTTTTTCTAAAATTTTTCTAATATCCTCTAAATTCTTCTTCATCATTTAAAAATATTAACAAATTTAATAATATTGTCAAACTTGGTTATTTTATTATCTTTTCTATTAGATTGCTATCTTCTTCACCCTTGAATATAATTTTTAATAGTAATCTAATTGAATCAGTTAAATTCTTTGAAAACTTAACCTTCTTAATTAAATATGGAAGTTTTTTTAAAGACCCCTTTCCTTCTTTTATATTAATTAAAGAAATAATTTTCTTTCTCTCATCTTTTGTATATTTTTCATTCACATCAAGTTCAATAATTCTATTTACTGGTAATTGATTTATAATACTTGCAAACACCTCATCTGGTGCATCAATAAGATTAATTATCTCCCAATCATAAATAATTTTTGATTTAGGAGATAAATCATTAGATATAAAAGCAATAACCTTATCTTCCCATGCACCAAACTCATTTTTAACAAGTACTCTATAACTTTTTGATATACTTTTCATATTTCAATTTTACTATAATTTTCAAATTTTATCTATCTCTCTATTATATTCTTCTATACTAACTTTTATTTCTTTTAATATAATTCTTATTAATATAGGAGACAAAATTCTTCCTTTATGATGTGGTATTGTTTTTAAATTTCGTATTCTACTTCTTCTAAGCAGAGTTTAAGTACTTCCTTTAGATTTTTTTGTAGTTCATCTAAAGTTTTTCCTTGAGTATGTGCACCAGGAATTTGTGGTATATAACCAATGTATAATCCTGTTTCTTGATCTTTTTCAATTATTGCAAAAAATCCTTTTTGTCTCATTTTATACTCCTTTTTGGTGAAAAATAACTATTCTTAACAAGTACCCTATAACTTTTCGATATATTCTTCATATTTCAATTTTACTATAAATAAATGTAAAAATTAATATTTAATTAAATTGACTTTCAAATATTTAAAAATATAATTTAAATTAATGGAAAATAAATTTATCTGGTATAGAGATTTACTATTTGAGTTTATTAGGAAGGATTTAAAAGTTAAATATAAAAGGTCAATTCTTGGTATATTCTGGTCAATTTTAAATCCACTTTTAATGATGATTGTAATGACAATTGTATTCTCTTATTTATTTAGATTTCAAATAAAAAATTATCCAATTTATATTTTATCAGGAATAATTTTTTGGAACTTCTTTTCAACATCAACAAATCTTACCTCCTTTTCTTTAATCTCAAATAGTTCTTTATTAAAAAAAGTATATTTCCCAAGAGTGATTATTGTTTTATCAACAATACTATCTCAATTTATAAATCTTCTATTTGCTTTTATTCCTTTAATTATTCTTATGTTTATTTTTAATAACCCACCAAAATTAAGTTTTTTTCTAATACCAATTCCTTTAATTTCTCTTCTTTTGTTTACAACAGGATTATCATTTATTCTTTCAATACTTTCAGTATATTTTACAGATATTTCATATATCTACCAAATAATTCTTATTGCCTGGATGTATTTAACACCAATTTTTTATCCTCCATCAATTGTTCCCCAAAAATACCAAATATTTTTAACTCTTAATCCTATGTATCATATTATCTGGAGTTTAAGAGAAGTTATTTATTTCGGTAACTTCCCTTCACTTCAAAATCTTTCTTTCTCTTTTCTTTTTGGTATTCTTTTCTTTCTTTTTGGTTATATTTTCTTTATAAAAAATGAAAATAAAGTTATGTATCTATTATGAATGAAACTATTATTAAACTTACAGACGTTTCTTTAAAGTTTAAGTTACAAAAAGAGAGAACTTCATCTCTTAAAGAATTTATATTGAGAACTATTAAAAGAAATATAGAATTTAAAGATTTTTTTGCTTTAAAAAACATTAATCTTGAAATAAAAAAAGGCGAAAGTATTGGAATTATAGGAAAAAATGGAGCAGGAAAAACAACTTTATTAAGAATAATAGCAGGTATTTATAGACCAACAAGTGGTAAAGTCGAAGTGAAGGGAAAAATTATGCCAATAATAGAACTTGGTGCAGGCTTTGATATGGAATTAACAGGAAAAGAAAATATCTTTTTAAATGGAATAATACTTGGAATGACAAGAAAAGAGATTGAAGAAAAATATGATGAAATTGTAGAATTTTCAGGTTTAAAAGATTTTATTAATTCCCCCTTAAGAACTTATTCATCAGGTATGATTTTAAGGTTAGGTTTTTCAATTGCAACATCCATTAATCCAGATATAATTCTATTAGATGAAGTATTTGCAGTCGGAGATGAAGAATTCAGGAGAAAATGTGTTAAAAAAATTCATGAGTTTAAAGAGAGAAATGCAATACTAATTTTTGTTTCTCACAATAAGAATGCAATTGAAGAGATATGTGAAAAAATTATATGGTTAGAAAAAGGTGAAATTAAAGATATGGGAATAGTTGGAATAATTTCTAAAAAATATTTTGAAAATTAAAATTATAATAAATTTAAATGATAAAAAAACTTTTCTCTTTTAAAAACAATCAAATAAAAGAAACAATTGAAGACTTAGAGGTTAGAAAAATTAATTATTTTATTAAAAATGAAGACATTCCAAGAAACGAAATAAAATCATTTGAAAATGTTTTTTATAATGAAAATGATATAATCTATAATCATGATATTTATTTATTTATCAAATATCTTGCTGAGAAATTATTTTTAAATAATATAATATATATAACTTTAACTGAAAAATATAATTTATCTGTATTTTATTCTTATTTTAAGATATTTAGAATTAGCTCAATAAATTATAAAAATAAATTTATTAAATGGATTAATTTTAATTTTGAAAATCCAAGGTTTATAAATATTGAGCCTAAAATATTAAAAAAAAGTATTATTTTTTGTATAGATATATTAGAATTTTGTAATGAACCTGTTATTTTTTTAAAGAATCTTAAAAATTTTCTTAATTATGCACCCATAGCAGTACTAATAACCTCTGATAGAGATGAATTATATAAATCTCAAAAAAAAGATTTTTTCAATTCTTCTTACAAATATTTGTGGAATATAAATGAAATAAAAAATTTATTAGAATTTTACGGTTTTAATATATTATTCATTGGCTATGCAATAGATAATATTAATGATTTACAAAAAAATAGATTAATTATTATTCTTGGAAATAATTATTTACCTAAACTAAAAGAGGCACCAGATAATTTTTCAGTTATTGCAATTATTACATCATATAATGAAGAAGATATAATAATACCTTCATTAAATTATCTTATTAATCAAGGAATTAAAATTTATTTAATTGATAATTGGTCAAATGATAATACATATAATTATGCTAAAAATTTTTTAAATAAAGGTTTAATAGGTTTAGAATTATTCCCACAAAATGGACCATCAAAATATTATAACTGGAAAGATTTACTTAATAGAGTTGAATATTTATCTTCTCTTTTAAAAGCTGATTGGTTTATTCATCAAGATGTTGATGAAATAAGAGAAAGTCCTTGGATTAATGTAAAATTAAAAGATGCAATTTATTATGTTGATGAATGTGGTTTTAATGCAATCGATCATACAGTTATTACTTTTCATCCAACTGATAATAATTTTAAATTAGGTTATGATTTTAATGATTATTTTAAATATTTTGATTTTGGTAAAAGGGGGGGTCATTTTTTACAAATAAAGGCATGGAAAAAAGTTAATAATAAAATATCTCTAGCTGAATCCGGTGGTCATGAAATAATTTTTAAAGATAGAAAAGTATTTCCTTTTAAATTTTTATTAAAACATTATCCAATTAGATCTCAATTTCAAGGTGAGAAAAAAATTTATATTGATAGAATACCAAGATGGAATCCAGAAGAAAAAAAGATAGGGTGGCATATACAATATGATCATATTGGTAAAAATTATTCATTTTTAAAAAAACCTGAAGATTTATTATTTTTCAATAAAGAAGAATTTTATAAAAAATATTTAATCGAAAGATTATCAGGAATAGGAATTATTAGAGAAGGAGAAATATATGAAAAATAGAAAGTGGAAACTATCAGATTTTATGCTAAATGATAATAATATTTATATGCAGCCTATAGATTATAAAGAAAATTATTACTTTTCAGATGGAGAGGCAATTGAAAATTATATGTTAGAGATCTTGGAAAAAGTTTATGACAGAAGTTCTTTATCTGATGAATTAGAAAATTATATTAAAGATTGGCCTACTATGTATCATTTTTCAAAAACAAGGTCGAATCTTTTAAGATTTTTAGAAAATTCAAAATTATCTAATAAAAAAGTATTAGAAATAGGATCTGGTTGCGGTGCTTTAACAAGATATTTAGGAGAAAAATTTCATCAAGTTGATTCAATAGAAGGCATATATAAAAGAGCCTTAATAACAAGAAAAAGGACATCTGATTTAAATAATGTAAGAATTTTTTGTACTAATGTTAATGACATTAACTTTGAACCTGAATATGATATCGTAACTCTTATCGGAGTTTTAGAGTATTCTCCGATTTTTATAGAGAGAAGAACTGAACAGATAATAGAACCTGCAAAAATTTTATTAGAAAATGTATCTAAATCTTTGAAAGAAGATGGAATTCTTATTATTAGTATTGAAAATAGGATTGGCTTAAAATATTGGTTAGGTTTTAAAGATGATCATACAGGTAAATTATTTGATGGATTAATGAATTATCCATTAGCATTAATCAGAAATTGTCCTATTACTTTCTCAAAAAAAGAAATTGAAAAATTATTAAATGATATAGGTTTAAAATATATAAAATTTTATTATCCATTTCCTGATTATAAATTACCAAATATCATTATTTCACAACAGGGTTGCTTATTAAGTAATGAATTAAATTTATATAATTTATTTGATTCTTTTTTTTATGATTATTCAAATTTAAGAAAATATTTAATTATTAATGATATATTAGTTATTAATTCTATTATCAAAGAAAACTTACTTGATACTTTATCTAACTCTTTTTTAGTTTTAGCATCAAAAAAAGACTTTGAAATTGAAAATTTTATATTTAAAAAATATACATCATATAGAAAAAGAAATTTTATAACTGAAACAACTTTAAAACACCAAGATAATAATTACTATATTTTTAAAAAATTAATTGACGGGCATAATCAGAATATTTATGATAAATTTAAGCATAATATTATAGAAAAAGAGCCATATTATAAAGGAAAATTATTAATATTTGATTTAATAGAATATATTAATTCACCATATTTGATTTCTAAACTAATTGAATATTCTAAAATACTTTTAGATTTATCTATTAAAAATTTCTATATCAATAAAATTGATAATGAAGGATTTGCTTTATTAGATGGTAAATCGGTTGATTTTACTTTTTGGAATATTATTAAAGATAATGATGGAAATTTTATTTATATTGATAAAGAGTGGGAATTTACACAGCAAATATCTATAGATTATTTAATATTTAGAAATTTATTATATTTTTTATTAAAATATAATATTAATTTAAATGAAAATTTATTAGATTTGATATATTATATAATGTTAAAGATTTTCGATAGTTATAATAACAATAGATTATTAATGAATATAAAAATAGAGGAAGATTTTCAAAGTTATATTGTTAATCAAAAAATAGATATCTTAAAGTTACTTAAGGAAACGCCATCAATAAAATATATTGATGATTTCTATAGTTATATTGAAACATTAGAAAATATTAAATTATATTTTGAGGGAATTAAAAAATCCAGGGCATGGAAATTATTACAATTATATTATAGAATTAAGGCAAAATTAATTCATAAGGAGAAGAAATGAAAGGAATAGTTTTGGCAGGAGGAACTGGTTCAAGGTTACATCCACTTACAAAAGTAACAAATAAACATTTATTGCCTGTTGGTAAATATCCAATGATTTTTTATCCAATTTACAAATTAAGCAAAGCAGGAATTAAAGAAATACTAATTGTTACTGGAAGAGAACATATGGGTGATGTTATTGAGTTATTGGGAAGTGGTAGAGATTTTAATTTAGATTTTACCTTTAAGGTTCAAGACAAAGCAGGTGGAATTGCAGAAGCACTTGGCCTTGCTGAAAATTTTGTTAAAAATGATAAATGTGTTGTTATTCTTGGAGATAATATTTTTGAAGATGATATATCAGAATTTGTGTCTGATTTTGAGAAACAAAAAAGTGGAGCAAAAATTTTACTTAAAGAAGTAAAAGATCCATCAAGGTTTGGGGTTGCTGAAATAAAAGATGGTAAAATTATTTCTATAGAAGAAAAGCCAAAAGAACCAAGGAGTAATTTTGCAGTTACCGGTATTTATATGTATGATTTTATGGTATTTGAAATAATTAAAACACTTAAACCATCTCAAAGAGGAGAACTTGAAATAACTGATGTTAATAATAGATATATAGAAAAGGGAAATCTAACATATAATATTTTAAAAGGCTGGTGGACAGATGCTGGAACATTTGAATCTTTATTAATTTCAAATAATCTTGCAAAAGATATAGAGTTAAATTTCGGAATTTGATATGGAAAAATTTGAAATTGAAAAAACTTTTATAAATAATTTAATAATAATTAAATCAAAAAAATTTGAGGATGAAAGAGGTTATTTTTTTGAAAGTTATAATTTCCTTGAATTTAAAAAATTTGGTATTAATTTAAATTTTGTTCAAGATAATCACTCAAAATCAAAAAAAGGTGTATTAAGAGGTTTGCATTTTCAGAGAAAACATCCTCAGGGAAAATTAATAAGAGTTATAAAAGGTAAAATCTTTGATGTTGCAGTTGATCTAAGAAAAAAATCTGAAACTTTTGGTAAATGGTTTGGTTTAATTTTATCAGAAGAAAATAGTTTACAATTTTATATACCACCAGAATTTGCACATGGTTTTTTATCACTCCAGGATGATACTGAAGTAATATATAAATGTAGTGATTATTATTATCCTGAATATGATAGTGGCATTATTTGGAATGACGAAACTCTAAATATTAATTGGCCTTTAGAACAAATTGATAAACTTATCATCTCAGAAAAAGATAAAAATCTTCCAAAATTTATTGATTATAAAGAATTTTTTATTGAATAAATATGAAAATTTTAATTCTTGGAAGTGAAGGACAATTGGGTTATGAATTTAAAAATTATCTTGAGAAAATTGAAAATGTTTACTCTTTTTCTCATAAAGAAGTTGATATCTTAGATATTAAAAAATTAGATAATATTTTAAAAGAAGTAAGACCTGATATTGTAATAAATTGTGTAGCATATACAAAAGTTGATAAATGTGAAGATGAAACTGATTTAGCATTTCTTATAAATTCAATTGGTGCTAAAAATATTTCATATTTAAGTTATAAATATAATTCAAAAATAATTTATTTCAGTACTGATTATATTTTTGATGGAGAAAAAAAATCGCCTTATAATGAATTTGATAAACCAAATCCTTTGTCAATTTATGGTAGATCAAAATTATTTGGAGAAAAATATACTAAAGAATTTAATCCAAATCATCTTATAATAAGAATATCATGGTTGTATGGAATAAAAGGTGATAATTTTGTAAAAACAATTATTAAACTTTCAAAGATTAATAATATTTTAAGAATAGTAAATGACCAGATGGGTTCTCCTACTTATACACTTGATGTAGTAAAACAAACTTATGAATTAATTAAAAGAGATTATATTGGTTTAATACATTCTGCAAATATTGGTGAAACTTCATGGTTCAATTTTGCAAATTTAATAAATAAAAAATTAAAATTAAATATTAAAATAATACCTATTAAAACTGAAGAATATAATGCAAAAGCAAAAAGGCCAAAATATTCTGTGCTTGAAAATTATATTTTAAAAATTGAAAATTTAAATATAATGAGAAATTGGGAAGTTGCATTTAATGAATTTATTGAAAATTACAAAGGAGTTTTATTGAATGGATAGAAAAGTTGTTTTAATAACAGGTGGTGCAGGATTTATCGGTTCAAATTTTATTATTTATTTAATTAAAAATTATCCAGATTATATTATTGTTAATCTTGATAAATTAACATATGCTGGAAATTTAAGAAATCTTGATGATATAAAAGATAATCAAAATTACAATTTTATTAAAGGAGATATTTGTAATAAAGAATTGGTTGAAATCATATTTGAGAAATATAAACCAGTTTTTGTTGTAAATTTTGCTGCAGAATCTCATGTTGATAGAAGTATTGAGGGTCCAGAAATTTTTATAAAAACAAATGTTTATGGAACTCAAATACTCCTTGATACTGCAAGAAATTATTGGCAAAAGAACAATCTTTTAAAAGAAGCAAGATTCTTACAAATTAGTACTGATGAAGTATATGGTTCTTTATCCTTAGATTCAACAGATAAATTTACAGAAGAGTCACCTTTAAAACCAAATAGCCCATATTCTGCTTCAAAGGCATCTGCTGATCTATTAGTAAGGTCATATTATATAACTTATGAAATGCCTGTTTTAATTACTCGTTCATCAAATAATTTCGGACCAAGACAATATCCTGAAAAATTAATTCCATTGACTATAAAAAATGCTATTCAAGGAAAACCAATTCCTGTTTATGGAGATGGACAAAATGTAAGAGATTGGTTATATGTTGAAGATAATTGTAGAGCAATCGATTTAGTTCTTCATAAAGGAAAAATTGGAGAAATATATAATATTGGAGGTGAGAATGAATGGAAAAATATTGATTTGATTAATTTAATTTGTGAAATTTTGGGTGACTTAACAAAGAAAGATCCTAAAGAATATAAAAAACTTATTACTTTTGTTAAAGATAGACCCGGTCATGATAGAAGATATTCACTTAATATCGAAAAAATTAAAAAAGAATTAAATTTTAAATATTCAAAAAATTTTATAAATAATTTATATAGTACTGTAAAATGGTATTTAGAGAGTATTTATTAATATGTTTAATTTAATAAAAAAAGGGATATATACAATTAAAAAAAAAGGTTTTTATATCTTTTTCTTAAAATTAAAAAATTATTTATCAAGAAGATATTTTGGCGAAAGTAAAAAATATAAGAAATATATTAATGAAAATAAAATAGATAAAAAGAGAAAAGAAATTCTGAAACAAAAAATTCAATCATTTTCATATAAACCATTAATTTCTATTATTACTCCAGTTTATAATATTGACTCCAAAATTTTAGAAAAAACAATTAAATCAGTTTTAGATCAAATTTATGAGAATTGGGAGTTATGTATTTGTGATGATGGTTCAAGTAATAAAACCACATTAGAATATTTAAAATCAATTGAGAATAAAGATAAAAGAATCAAGATTATTTATTCTCAAAAAAATGAAGGTATATCTATGGCATCTAATAAAGCATTATCTTTAGCAAATGGAGAATTTATTGCTTTTCTTGATCATGATGATACTATTGAATCTAATGCTTTATATGAAATAATGAAATTATTAAATAATCATCCTGAAGCAGATTTAATTTATACAGATGAAGATAAAATAAATATAAAAGATGAAAGATTTGATCCCTTTTTTAAGCCAGATTTTTCAATAGATTTATTGTTTTCAATGAATTATATTATACATTTACTTGTTATAAGAAGAAATTTAGTATTAGAAGTAGGTGGTTTTAGAAAAAAATATGATGGAAGTCAAGATTATGATTTAATTTTAAGAATTGTAGAAAAAACAAATAAAATTTTTCATATTCCGAAAGTTCTTTATCATTGGAGAACAGTTAAAACATCTGCAGCAAATTCACCAGATGCAAAATTATATGCATATAATGCTGCTAAAAATGCAATTGAAGATTATTTTAATAGGAATAATATTGATGTTAAAGTAGGTTTATCAGATAAAAGAGGCAATTATTTTGTTGAAAGAAAATTATATCATAAACCTTTAATTTCAATAATTATACCAACAAAAGATAAAGTTCAATATTTAAAAAATTGTATTGAGAGTATATTTAATAAATCTACTTATAAAAATTTTGAAATAATAATTATTGATAATAATAGTATTGAAATTGAAACTAAAAATTATTTTGATGAATTAAAAAAAATTAAAAATGTAAAAATTATTTTTTATCCATATGAATTTAATTTTTCAAAAATAAATAATTTTGGTGTTTCTAATTCTAATGGAGATATCTTATTATTTTTAAATAATGATACAGAAGTTATAAAAAATGATTGGTTAGAAAGAATGTTAGAACATGCATTAAGAAAAGAAATTGGAGTAATTGGTGTAAAACTTTTATTTCCAGATAATACTATTCAACATGCAGGTGTAATATTAGGTTTAGGGGGGTTAGCAGGTCATGCATACTATAAAGAAAAAAATGATACTATAAAATATTTTAATATGGCAAACTTGATTAGAAATTATAGTGCTGTTACTTTTGCTTGTGCAATGATGAGAAAAGAAGTATTTTATGAAGTAGATGGTTTTGATGAATCTTTGCCTTATAATTATAATGATGTAGATTTATGTTTAAAAATAAGAAAAAAAGGTTATTTTATAGTTTATACTCCATATGTTGAACTTATTCATTTTGAATCTAAATCAAGAATTGCAAAAGTAGAAAAATCAGAAATTGAATATATTTATAAAAAATGGAAATATATTATAGATAATGATCCGTATTACAATCCAAATTTATCCAGATTAAGAAGTGATTTTGGTTTAAGAGAAAAGCCAATTCCATGGTCTCCATGATTTCAATAATAATTCCTAATCTAAATGGTGAAAAATATTTAAATGATTGTTTAACCTCTATAAAAAATCAAGAGATTGATGAAGAAATTGAAATAATTGTTGTTGATAATGGTTCTAATGATAATTCTGAGAAAATTATAAAAGAAAATTTTCCAGAAATTAAATTTATAAAATTTGACAAAAATAATGGTTTTGCAAGAGCAGTAAATATAGGAATTAAAAATTCAAATGGAAATTATATTATTTTACTTAACAATGATACTATTTTAGATAAAAATTTTGTAAAAAATTTAAAAAATGCTCTTGATAATAATCCTGAGGTTGGTTTTTGTGCATCAAGAATTTTAATGATAAATAATAAAGATTTAATTTATGGTGCTGGAGATATATATAAAAATAATGGTACAGCAGAACTTAGAGGTTATGGAAAACTTAAAAATTTATTTAAAAAAAGTGAATTTGTGTTTGGTGCTTGTGCTGCTGCTTCAATTTATAGAAAAGAAATTTTTGATAATATAGGTTTTTTTGATGAAGATTTCTTTGCTTATTATGAAGATATAGATTTTGATTGGAGAGCACAACTCTTTGGATATAAATGTTTATATGTGCCAGATGCTATTGTTTATCATTATGGAAGTGTTACATTTGGTAATTTTAGTGATTTTAAAATATATTATGGAACAAGAAATATCCTTCTTGTTTTATTTAAAGATGTGCCAAAATTTATATTAAAAAAATATTTCTTCCATATTCTATTTTTTCAATTAGGGAGATTCATTTTTTTTATTCTAATGGGAAGATTTAAGCCGTATATAAGAGGAGTTATTGATGCTTTTAAAATGTATAAAATTATGCAAATAAAAAGAAAAAAAATTGAACAAAATATTAATGTTAGCAAAGATTATATAAATTCATTAATAACAAAAATTTCTATATATGAATATATTGAAAAAATTAAAAGTAAATTGAGAGAAAGAAGATGAATAATAATTTAGATTTATCTTTAATTTTTATAAATTATTATTCTAAAGAATCATTAAAAAATGTTTTATTTTCAATTAAAAATTATTATGATGAAAATTTAGAAATAATAATATTTAATAATTCACCTGAAGAGAAACTGGAAGATTTAAAGGAAATATATTTAAATATTAAAATAATAAATTCTGAAAAAAATTTAGGATTTACAAAAGGTTGTAATATCGCAGTAAATAATAGTAATAAAAAATATATTCTTATTTTAAACCCCGATATTTTATTTATAAATGAATTTATTTCATATGGAATAAAATTTTTAGAAGAGAATAAAGATTTTGGAGCAGTAGGATTTAAAATTTTAAATCCTGATGGAACAATACAGAAAGAATCATTAAGAAATTTCCCAACTCCTTTAAATACTCTTTTAAAATTTTTAAATTTAGATTCATTATTAAAAATTAGATATTCTTATTTTGATAGAGAACTTGATAAAAGCAAAGAAGCAAATATTTTATCTGGTGCATGTATGTTAATAAGAAAAGAAGCCTTTTTAAATATAAATGGTTTTGATGAATCTTTCTTTCTCTACGGAGATGATATTGATTTATGTATTAGATTAAAAAATAAGGGTTGGAAATTATATTATTTACCAATAGAAAGTGTTATACATTATAAAGGTGGAAGTTTGTATAAATATTCATTTAAAAGAATTTTCTATTCTCATAGAGCAATGTTCTTGTTTTCAAAAAAATATTATTCTAAAAATTTAATTCTATTATTAATTATATATTCAGGGATTATATTAAGATTTATTTTTTTAATATTAATATCAATTTTAATTAGATTTTCTAAGGTTCTATCCTGAAATTATTTTTTTGATAGTTAAGAGAAGTATATAGAAATCAAAAAATGGAGACCAGTTTGAGATATATATTAAATCATATTTAATTTTTTCTTCAGGGGTTGTATCATATTTACCTA
>Ga0207433_10011059_pt1 | contig 13854 bp, 12 predicted proteins | sample YelNatPaOPGAMG01_FD_187559 | JGI IMG/M metagenome (GOLD analysis project Ga0207433, IMG submission 187559) | Hot spring thermophilic microbial communities from Obsidian Pool, Yellowstone National Park, USA - OP-RAMG-01 (SPAdes) (version 3) | ecosystem: Environmental > Aquatic > Thermal springs... | reverse complement strand
CGCCGTAGATTTTCCAATGTTTACCATCCCGAACTGCTTTAACACGGTTTGAAGGCACGTCAGAACCACCCTGAATTTCGGAGAGATATTGAGCTCCTATAGCAAAATTTCCATCTAATCCTTCACGACAGTGAGTAAGGATATGCTTAAGTTCGGGTGTATCGGCATAGCGTTCTAAAAGAGCTATAAGCCCTTCCGTACAGACGAGAGGGCAAGCGATACAGGCTTCGCCGAGTTGATAAATGAGAAAAAGCTTGGCAAGCCTGATCCATGGATGAGTCTTAGTGGAAAAGATGGCTTCGGAAAAGATTTCTTTTTCAAGAAGTTCAGATTCTAGCGGTCTCACTATTTCATCTATTCTGTGCCCATGAGCATCGTAGTGGACCAGATAGGGGCGTCTATCCCAAGAAGCCATACGTTCAACAAGTTTTCGCCATCGGTAGGAAATCTTAGAGGATATTTCCCTTGCGGCTTTATCAACTTGTTCCCTTATTGAAGGAGGCGAAAAATGTTGAAAAGCCTTTTGAGTAAAGGCATCTGATTGGTAAAAATCGATACTTTCTCGAATACGCAAGAATTCATCAAAACTATAAGGATTCATGACATGCTCACTCATGTAAGTTCCTTTCTCCAGAAAAAAACAATATTCTTCTATGTGAACATTGTTCACTATAGCATAGGTTACAAAGTGTAGCAAGAAAGAATTGCCTTGTTTTCGGAACTCCAAAATATTTTCTAAGCAAAAAGGGGATGAACTAACTTATCATCCCCCTTACATGGTAATATCAAAGCTGGCAGGAACGGGTAATTTGCTTAATTTGAAGGAGCAGAAGATTTTCCGCCCTTATTAAGTTCGTCCAGAGCTTGTTTTGCAAGCTTTGCTTCGCTAGTGTTGCCGTATTTTTTTATGACCTTTTCATAAAGTATTTTCGCTGCCGTTGAATCACCTAACTTCTCCCAGGCTTTGCCTTGTTTATACATTGCCATGGGAACTTTATTACCTTTAGGATAGACGTCTATCACTTTCTGGTAATATTCAATGGACTTGAGAAGATTGCCTCGAGTAAAATGGATTTCTCCTATCCAGAAGGTTGCATCGTCTGCAAGAGGAGAGTCAGGATATTTTTTGAGAAACTCCTGAAATCCTTTCTCTGCAGCATTATAATCCTTACGGTTGTAAGCTGACAGAGCCTCTTCATACATAGCCTTCTCTGCGGGAGGCTTTTGCTGAACGGTTTCCTCTGATGGCTTCTGCTGTTGAGCTTCTTTGGGTTTCTCGACAGTGGAAGGCTGTTTCGATACAGAAGTCTGTTCAGACGGTTTCTCTGCAGGTTTTACTGAAGGTTCAGGTTTTTGTTCAGTGGGGAAGGCTACAGGGGGAGAAGGTGGTTTTTCTTGCTTTTTCATCGAATCTTGAAGCTGAGCAATTTGACTCGAAAGCGCCGAAAGCTTCTGTTCGTGTTCTTCAACTCTTCCCTGCACCTGTCCTACTTTGGTTCTAATAGCATCGAGGGACGTTCCCATATCCGCTACATTTTTGGCGCTGGCTTTATAACCCTCCATTGTCTGTTCTAGCCTGTAAACTCGCTCTTCGAGCATAACCAAGCGCTGATTCAAAGCCGAAAGTTCGTTGCCGCCAGTAGTAACGCAGGCACTGAGCCCAATAACGCCAAGCATCGCCATAAACAATAAAATCTTACTTCTCATAACATTCACCCTTTGTCCCTAACATGTGGTTGCCATATCGAATCGTCGCTATTGAATCCAGCCAAAGCGGGATTACACACTTCTAAAAATGTATAACAAAATGGGCGCGGCGGTTTTTAGCCCACGATGCTTCATCATGTCCGGTAGCTATTGGTCGTTCTTTGCCGTAGCTAATCATCTGCATACGATTTGGTGCTATACCAAGATTCACGAGATACTGCCATGCGCTGTGAGCTCTTCTTTCTCCAAGCGCCAGGTTATATTCGCTGGTACCTCGTTCGTCGCAATGCCCTTCAATAGTGATGGCAAGAGTGGGATATTTTTTCAGAAACTCAGCTTTTTTAAGCAATATAGACTTTGCATCTTCTCTGATTGAGGCAGAATCGAAATCAAAATGGATATCTTCGTTTTCAAAGGCTTCTTTCTGTTTCAGAAACTCTCTTTTTTGCTCCTCGGTAGTAATACCAAGAGCCCTAAGTTTCTCGTCTGTAAGAACGCCAGATCCTATATCGGTGCCAGCTTCAGATCCTGGAGCAGTGCCGTAACCAGCACCACCAGGTCCAGCAAGTCCCGGTCCCATGGGAGGTCCCTGAACAGGCTTTTTGCTACAGCTTATCATCAAACCACATACAAAGAGCATCCCGATTATTACCGCCACCAGCCGTTTACCTTCTCTCATGTTCCTTTGTCCTCCTTTTTAATCTGGTATTTCTACTAACATTCACCCAATTCCTTTAATCACACATTCACAAAAACTATTGAAATCTTGGCGACCAAGAAGGCAAAATCTGATCACCAGGCATTTCCGTAAGAAGCCTGGCATCAGTTCCATTTCTAAGCACCACCCATATAGCATTTCTTCCCGATCGATTCGACTGAAAAGCAATCATTCTACCATCGGGAGACCAGGTAGGAGCTTCGTCATTGTAACCTCCGTTAGTAACCTGCATAGTACTTGTTGTTTCAGGATTCACAATAAAAATGTGATGATGTCCCCCTACTAATCCTGAGTAAGCAATCCAGTCTCCCTTAGGAGACCAGCTTGGGCTTGTATTATAGTCGCCGGAAAAGGTGATACGTCGTCTAGATCCTGTGGAAACATCATAAATGTAAATCTGCGGTCCCCCTGTTTCGTTAGACACATAAGCAATTTTTCTTCCATCTGGTGACCACGATGGGCTGGTTTTTATGTTCCACCCACCGCTTACAAGTTTACCTGTAATACTTCCCTGCAAATCAACTCCCACAATTTCCGGATTACCATCAGGACGAGAAACTGAAACAGCGATGAGATCCCTTTGAGGATTAAAACGAACACTTGAAAGCACTCCCCCAAGGAAAAAGTCCCGCACGGTTCGGCTACCTACGTCTAGAATGCTCAAGGCTGTCCGGTTGCCTCGAAAGCCAACGTAAGCTATAAACCGCCCGTCAGGGCTCCAGCTCGGGGACATAGCCAGTTCTTCTCTTGGAGTAAGAAGGGTAGGATTCGAGCCATCAAAATCTATCATATAAATCCTTGAAACCTTTCCTTCTTTATTTACGAAGGCTATTTTAGTGCCAAAAACGCCCCCTTCTCCAGTAATAAGTTTCAAAATTTCGTCAACAAAGCGATGAATCATCAGTTTTCGATCTTGAACTTTACCGTCATAGGCCTTCCCCAGTAGCATTTTTCTACCAACAACATCGAAGAATCGAAGTTCCATGTGAATATTTTGCCCATCGGTAGAATAGGAGCCTCTGATCAAATATTCAGCTCCCCCCTGCTTAAACTGGCCAAAATCTATCTCGGCCGCTGTAACACCTAGCTTTTGCGGATCAGAAAAAAAAGCTCGAGAATCCAGGACCTGGAAGATTCCGGAAATCTGGAGATCTTTTTTAGCGGTCGATAACAAATCATCACCAATTCCAGAACTTCCTCCGTCCACTCTAAAACCCGGCACAGCTATAGGAAGCTTTCGAAAGGAAGGATCTGTAATATCGAGATAGACCCGATCTGCACCGTAAGCTTGCCAGACAAGAATTCCAGCAAACGTTAACACCATTCCAACTAAAGCAGTAAACTGTTTGAGCCATCGTTTCATCTATGACCGAACCTCCGAACCTAAGAATTGCAAAATGATAGATCAAACATACTTCCCTCTATTCCGCCACAGGCGGGACTACCTTTTTGCCAAATCTTTTGGTCTAAAGCGAATACCAATCTCTTCATAGGGTGGACTATAGGTTTTTGGGAAAGGTGGAAGAGGGTTCGCTTTCTGCACAGCTCTCAACACCGAAGAGTCAAAAATTTCATTACCTGATTTCTTCTCAAATCGAACATCCATAATGGTTCCATCGCGTTGAACCTTTATTATGAGAACGGCTTCCAGATCATCTCTATTAATGAGTTCCGCTGGCACCGCCCATTGACTCTGAATCGCTCTCCAGACTTCGCTGTAATAAAGTTTTCTTGCAAGCCCGTACTCTTCGGAAGTTTGAGCCCCCCCGCCAGTTTCCCCGGAACCGCTCTTGTTTTCCGTGCCACCATGACCACCAGATGCAGCAGATGATGACGACGATGTATGCCCTGCTCCTCCTGAAGCTTCTCCTCCTTGAGATTTCAACTTATCAGCTTTTTCGCTTTGCCGAGAACTTTCCCGAGCGCTTTCAGATCCACTAGGCTCTTTCAATAGTTCCTTGCGCTGTTCTATAGGCTTAGGAGCATCTTTTTTCACACTAATATTCGGAAGAAGCTTCTCCCACTGAGCGGAAGGCTGCTGAGAAGATTTAGGCGTAGCCATAGTAGGAGAAGGTGATTCCATTGGTTTTATCTCAAGCTTCTGAGGCGTTTTTTCTTCTACAGGCGTACTGATCTTTCTCACCGAATAAATCGGGATATTCTCCCCCCTATGCGATTCTTTACTTCCAGCAGTAGCCAAAATTTCGCTAACCGAAGGAGACTTGACATTTTTTTGAGGAAGCTTGCCCAACTGATCGGCAGATACCACTTTAACTTTGTATGCTTTTATATCGGCAAACTTCGGAGCAGGTGTTAGTTTGGGAAGAACCACAACGGCAACAACCAACGCAATATGAATCAGCAAAGATACAGCTATCCCTATGGCGTAGAGCCTTTTAGGTTCGCTAATAGAAAAAACCGATCTCTCAAGATCCATAATATCTTTGCCTCAAATCAATCAATTATCGCTGATCCTTTTTACTAACAGGCTGTCCCCCTTCGGTTACCATTCCGATTTCTTCAATACCCGCCTGTCTGATTTTACCCATCACTTCCATCACGAAACCGTAGGGAAGCCCTTCATCAGCTCGCAAAAATACTCCAGCTTTGTCCCGCCCTGCGGCGGGATTGGCATAGATGGCTTCAAGCTTTGGTACAAGGTCTCCAAGGTTTACTTCGTACTCGTTAATAAATATCTTCCGATCCCCCGTGATTGTTACGATAAGTCGCTCTTCCTTCGATTCAATGGCAGGTGTTTGAACCTGAGGTAGTTTAACATCTACTCCCTGCATCATCATAGGCGCCGTAACCATGAAGATTACGAGAAGCACCAGCATTACATCCACAAAGGGAGTAACGTTGATATCCGCCATAAGGGATCTTGGCTTACGTGTGTCTACAACGTTCATAGCAGATTCCCCTGAGTTGCTGCAGAAACAGTCTTGGAACCTACCTGAGATTGTTCCTCTATCATGTTTCTCCTAACCCATTCTTTTTCTACAGTGTTCAGGAAATCGTTGATGAAATGTTGGATATCCGTTTCTACAACATGAATTTTCTGCATGAAGTAGTTATAGGCGATAACAGCCGGGATAGCTGCGGCAAGGCCGATAGCGGTAGCGATCAGTGCTTCAGCTATACCTGGAGCAACTACGGCAAGATTAGCCGATCCCTGAAGCCCTATATGACGGAAGCTGTTCATAATGCCCCAGACAGTTCCAAAAAGGCCAATAAAGGGAGCACTACTTCCGGTTGAAGCTAACAGAGAGATCCATCGTTCCATTCTGGCTCGCTCTACGATAGTTGCTGTCTCCATTGCTCTTTGAACAATCTCCTTCATGTGATCTCCAAGAAGAACACTTGTTCCACCATGAAATCTACTAAATTTGGGTGATACAGTTTCAATTTTTGGCGATTCGACGGATTTTAGAAACCTTACAAACTCCCCATACCCTGCACGGAAAATATATACCAGCGGAGTCTGGGAAAAACGTCGAGTATCCTGATAAAAGGATGCAAGTCCGCGGCTTTGATGAAATCTAGCAAGAAACTCTACATTTTCGCTCTGAATTTTCCTAAAACTCCAAAACTTTGCCACAATAATGGTCCAGCAAGCCAGGGAAAGAGACACCAGAAGCAAGAGCACAATTCTGACAACAATGCCGGTATGCCCCAGGATGGAAAGTACAGAACCCTCTCCCCCGGAGTTAAGGTTTGTTGTTACGAACGAAACAAGAAAAAGGTTCATTTAAAAACTCCTCCTCAAAATCCTGTTAAAGACTCTTTTAGCTCTCGTAACGCTTCCACTATGCGAGGCAAAGCTTTTCCAGCCGATTCGCCAATATAAAGATCTGTGAGAGTCGAGCTAATAGCCGACGGCGTAGGATTAATTTCCACAATGTAAGCTCCACGCTCCTTGGCAATAACGGGCAAATAAGAAGCCGGGGCAACGGTGGCTGAAGTGCCGATAACAAGCATCACATCACACCGGGCAGCGTATTCCATGGAACGGCGATAAGCAGATTGTGGAATTGGTTCACCAAAAAAGACAAACTCGGGTCTAAGGGGTCCAGAACAGGAACATCTAGGTGGTAATTCATCCATTTTTATCATTTCGGGAAGATAACTCTGACCGCAGACATCGCACCGCAGCGTTCTTGCATGACCATGATATTCAATAACTTCTACACTCCCGGCTCTTTGATGAAGACTGTCAATGTTTTGAGTAATAATTGCTTTAATGTGGCCTTCTTTCTCTAGTTCTGCAAGGCTTATATGAGCCGGATTGGGTTTAGCGTTATTAAGAAGTTCTTGAACCTCGAGAATCATCCGCCAGACTTTACCCGGATTCTTACGAAAGGATTCAATATATCCGTATTCTTCAGGATCATACTTTGACCACAACCCCGTTGGGCTCCTGAAGTCGGGGATTCCACTCTCCACAGAAATGCCTGCCCCTGTAAGGGCTATGCCACAGCGAGCGTTTTTAAGCTTCGTTGCTGCAATTCTGTAATTATCTTCCATAGCCTAATGGCTCCTTTTTATTCCATTTTTCTTAAACTATAGCCTCACCTGCTGGAAGACACTTTAATTTTAAGGGTTTGTCCCTGAACTACATGATTGGCACTAATTTGATTCCATCTTTTGATGTCATCGATCGATACACCGTAACGTTTAGCAATGGATGCAAGAGTTTCCCCTTTGGAAACCACATGATATTGAAACTGCTGAGCATAACGCTTCCTGATTTCATCAACTTTCGCCACGAAAGAGCTTTTCTGTTCAGGTGGAACATTTAAGTAATAGGAGCCAGGAGGAAGTGTATCCGATTGAACGAAAGGGTTATAAATTAAGAACTGCCTGTAAGTCAGTCCGGCAGCTTCTGCGAGATCAACAACAGGGATGGAATCTGGAAGTGTTACCGATACCCTTTCCAATTGAAATGGTTGGTAACCTGTTCCTTTAATATACTGATAGCCGTATTTTTCCGGATTCGAAAGAACTTCTTTGATAGCCATAATTCGGAAGACGTATCGTTCGGTTTCATTAGGAAGTTTAAGGTCGTAGTAGTTTCTAACCCTTTGTTTGCCCATTTCACGAATAACTCTATCTTCACCACAGTTGTATGCCGCAAGAGCAAGAGTCCAGCTATGGAATTTATTGTAAAGATTGGTGAGATATTGAAGCGCACTTTCTGTTGCCCTTTCAAAATCATACCGCTCATCCAGGTGGTTAGCAACTCGAAGTCCGTAATTAGATCCTGTGGACGGTATAAATTGCCATATTCCGGCAGCACCGGCTGATGACTTGGCTCCAGGCAAGAGGTCACTTTCTGCCACCATAACGTATTTCAGATCATCAGGCAATCCCTTTGCCTTGAGCTGCCGCTCCAGCCAGGGGAAATATCGTTCAGCTCGCTTGAGCCACAGATAGACCTGAGCATGAGAGTATGCCACTATTGTAAATTCCCTATCGAACCGTTCCAACACATCCGGTCTTGCAAGAGGCACAGGCTCTCCACAAAAAGCAAATTCAGATGGGGGGCGGAAATAAGGCACAATACCGGCGGAAAACGTGGGAGCTTGAGCATGTTGAGCAGTGGAGGACTGAGGTGGCAAGGAAGCAAGTTTCTTTGCTTCTCCAGATTTCTCAGACTCCATTGTTCCCACGCTACTGCAACTGGTTATAAGTAAAAGCAATAAAAGAAATCCGAAACCGTACCTTTTCATAATTTCACCTCGCATCTTAACACACCCATGGGGGTGTTCGAAAATTGTCGGTAGGGGCATGCTGGGCATATTATAGGCCTTCGCTGTAGTTTTTTCGAACATCTCCATACACCTATTAATCCCGCCTATGCCGGGACAATTATGACATTCTAACAAGCTCATATTCGCTGAAAAAGAAAGCTATCTCTTTTGCTGCATTTTCAGGGCTGTCTGAACCATGCACAGCATTCTTTTCTACATCTGTTCCAAATTTTGACCTTATTGTTCCAGGTTCCGCCTGTTTAGGATTAGTAGCTCCCATGATAGTTCTGTTACGAAGAATCACATTTTCACCTTCAAGCACCATAACCATGATGGGACCAGAAGACATAAAATCTGTGAGGCTATCGTAAAAGGGCTTATCCTTATGAACCGCGTAGAAAGCTTTTGCTTCTTCCTTTGTCAATTTGACCATTTTGGAAGCTACAATCTTTATCCCTTCCGATTCAAACCGGTCTATAATTTTACCCATAACACCACGAGAAACTGCATCAGGCTTAATTATAGAAAGCGTTCTCTCCATCGTTCCTCCTCCATGTCCATTAGAAAATTCTCTCCATATTTCGAACCATCCTTATATCCTTTCGGGGGAAAAGCCTACATCACTTATCGGAATAGTCAAGCCTATTCAAAAACGTATTTATGGATAACCGAAAATTACCCTCTTGCCTTTCTCGAACATTATGGTTTTGATTATTCTGTCATCGTAGGGACAATCCCGCGGAGAGACAGTGTCGCAATGCGATGTTATTTTATAATGATAACGATCCTGTGATTGTGACACAGTGTCGGAAGCGGGAGTCCTACCAGGACACAGAAAAATCTGTTACCAAGACGGAATGTCCTGCTGTTAGCAGGATTCATACCTTACATAAAAGGGAAGCAGAAGATTTGGCTGGGGCTCGGAACGAACAACTTATCGAAAAAATCAAGGAAGCTGCTGATATTTTGGACATAGTCGGGGAAGTAGTTAATCTTCGTCGAGCCGGGCGATATTATGCCGGCCTATGCCCTTTTCACGCAGAAAAAACACCATCGTTTTTTGTTGACCCTCACCGCCAGCTTTTTCACTGCTTTGGTTGTGGAGCTGGTGGAGATGTTATCAAGTTTGTCATGCAACATCGAGGTCTTTCCTTTTCCGAAGCCGTAGAATTTCTTGCGGATCGTTACAACATCAGGATAGAAACAGGTCGTCCTAGAACAGAATCCAGCCGCGCTGCATTGTTGCTTAGATACGTGGCCATTGCGGAAGAATTTTACTACCGACAGCTTCGCTACAGTTCTGAAGGAAGCAGAGCAAGAGAATACCTAAGAAAGCGCCAGATAGACGATCGCATTGTTGAAGAACAACGTCTTGGCTATGCACCTCAAAGCTGGGATGCTCTTGTTCGGCATTTCAAGGAACAGGGACTAGATCTTCAAAAAGGCGTGGAGCTGGGTTTATTTGGGGCTGCATCGTCAAATCATTCAGGAGAAAGGCTTTACGATCGATTCCGAAATCGGCTGATATTCCCTATAAGGAATGCCAGAGGGCAGGTGATCGCCTTTGGAGGAAGAACTTTAGATGAAGGAAATTCCCATAATGAACCCAAATACCTGAACAGTCCCGAATCAGACCTTTACCGGAAACGGACGATTCTTTACCAGTTCCACCTGGCTCAGGAGGCATGCCGCAAGCAACGGCAGGTTATCCTAGTAGAAGGTTATATGGATGCTCTTGCTTTCCATCGTGCCGGTTTTTATAGAGTGGTGGCAACTCTTGGCACAGCCTTAACTCCTCAGCAGGCTAGACTTATAAAACGTATTGCCGACGAAGTTGTGCTTGTTTATGATGGAGATGAAGCGGGTAAAAAAGCAATGATCAGAAATTTCCCCGTGCTTGCTCAGGAAAGTATGCAGGCTTCTTGTGTAGTGCTTCCTGAAGGTATGGACCCGGACGATTTCTTACGAAAGTATTCTCTTGATGATTTTCAAACTTTGATGAATTCAAGGATGGACCTAGGAGAGTTTGTCGTCACTGAAACACTCAACAGTTGGGATGGATCTACAGGTGGTAAAATGAAGGTGTTATCTGAACTCTTTCCTTATCTTGAAGCTATACCCCATCCGGTCGTTCAGGCAGAATACATTAAAACAGCAGGGTTGAGATTAGGAATTGCTGACGAAGTCATAAACGAACAGTTTAAATTATGGCGTAAGACTTCTACAGAGGGAGCAGAATCAAGAACTTCATCATTGAATCAGGCCAAACCCGCTACCAGAAACTGGGGTAAGGCTTTAAAACAGGAGTTAGGGCACAATCCGATCAACCGCATGTTTTCTCTTGAAGAGGAAATTATCAAAATTCTTGTTGTTTATCCTCACCTGGCGGAGAAAATTTTCCAAAAAGACTGCTGGCAAACTTTTCTGGATAATCTTCCGGGGAATACAGGACTGAAAAGCACCTGGCAAATTTTAAAGGCTTTTCATGAAGAATGGCTTGAAAATTCCCCAAATGGGTGGAATAAAAATAAATTTCGGGTTGATAAAATATATGATCGCATTAAGGATCAAAAGGCTCGGGACATGTTCTCGAAAATGATATTTGATAATAAGTTTTGCGGCAACGAAACAACAGCGTGTCTGTTTCTTAATGACTATCTTGGGGCTCTTGAGAAACAGCTTGTTAAGCTACGGCGAGACCAACTAATGAGAGAACTTGCCGAAGCTGAAAAAAAAGGGGATACTGAGATTATAAAAAACACATTACGAAAAATACAACGTCTCATGGAATCAAAAGATCCTCAGTAAAATTGAATGTTCTAAAATTCTGATAGGGGGATGGGGAAGGACAATGGGACAGCCAAGACAAGATAAACACGATAAGCAGGTTAACATGGAAGAGCTAAGAGAACTTATCTCTAAGGGAAAAGAAAGGGGTTATCTTACCTACGACGAGCTTAACGAGGCGCTCCCTGATGATGCGCTTTCACCGGACAAGCTCGACGATATGATCACAATTTTTGACGAAATGGACATAGAAATTGTTGATTCCGAAGATGATTTTATCGCGGTGCGATCTAAAACAGTTAGCACACCGGTGATGGGCAACATCGAGGAAGAAATCGTTGAGGAAGAAGATGAACTAACTTACGATGATTTATCAGCCCGAGTAGCTGATCCTGTCAGAATGTACCTTAAAGAAATGGGGGCAGTGGCTCTTCTTAGCAGAGAAGCAGAAGTAGAAATTGCCAAAAGAATTGAAGCTGCCGAGCGAGAAGTGTTCAATGCCATTATGGAATCATCCATCGGAGTAAAGGAAATTCTTTCTATTCGTGAAAAGCTTGAAAACGGTAGGCTGGATGTATCTCAGGTTCTTAAGGATCTGGATGAAGATATAACCGACGAAGAAAAGGAGGAACTTAAACAAAAGCTTATTTCCATTTTGAACCGAGTAGAAGAACTAGATACAGAAAACCGTCTCCTACAGGTCAAAATTTTGGAAGAAAATACCACTCCTGAGGAAGTAAAAAACATTCAGAAGCAGATAGATGCAAACCGTGATGAAATCGTGTTGTTACTTAAGGAGCTCCAGCTTGGAAAAAACCAGATCGATGCCGTAGTGGAGAAACTCAGGTTATATCTTGAAGAAATAGAACGGCTCGAGAGAGATGTTAAAAAGTGCGAAACTAAACTGGGTAAATCTCTTGAGCAAATTGAAGAGAATTACGGATCACCAGATTATCAAAAAGATCGGGATGAACAACTTTCTAAGCTTATTTCCAGAGCTAAAGAAGCTCAGGAAAGAATTAAGAAACTCGAGCTAGAAGCGAAAATTGATGTCAGGAGTCTTCGAGAAATTCTCCATCGAGTTGAAACAGGAATGAGAAAGGCAAAACATGCTAAAACGGAACTCATTGAAGCAAATCTCAGGCTTGTTGTCAGCATAGCAAAGAAGTACACCAACAGAGGACTTCAATTCCTTGATCTCATTCAGGAAGGCAACATCGGTTTAATGAAGGCCGTAGATAAATTTGAATACCAGAGAGGCTATAAGTTCAGCACTTACGCCACCTGGTGGATACGGCAGGCTATTACCCGAGCTATCGCAGATCAGGCAAGAACTATACGTATTCCTGTCCATATGATCGAAACTATCAACAAACTCATAAAAACATCCCGCTACCTCGTGCAGGAACTCGGTAGAGAACCCACTCCCGAAGAAATAGCCGAAAAAATGGAACTTCCGGTAGATAAGGTTCGAAAAATATTGAAAATCGCTAAAGAACCCATCAGCCTTGAAACTCCTATAGGAGAAGAAGAAGATAGTCATCTTGGAGACTTTATTGAGGACAAAAAGATAATGAATCCTGCGGATGCAGTAATAAACCTTAACCTTGCCGACAAAACCAGAAGAGTATTGGCAACGCTCACACCTCGAGAAGAGAAAGTACTCCGCATGAGATTTGGCATTGGCACCAAGGCAGACCACACTTTAGAGGAAGTTGGTCAGGAATTTCATGTAACCAGGGAACGTATACGGCAGATAGAAGCAAAAGCTCTAAGGAAACTCCGCCACCCCAACAGAAAAAAAGAACTCAAGGGATTTATAGAGTAAAGAAAACTCCAAAAAGAGCAAATACGATGGAATGATATTCGAAAAAAGAGGAGAAACCCCGCCTTATGCGGCGGGGCTTTATTTCCTAAGATTGCGGTGTGGTGCGCGCTTCTGGCGTGGTTATTCCTCGTCTTTCAAAAATAACCGGTGATATTCTTCGTCAGAAAGATGAGCTCTGAGAAGTCTAAAAATTAGTTCAAAAAGCTCTGAAATTTCCTTATCAGCGAGCCTAGGCACAAGGATTTTAAGTAGCTCATCATCAGAGAATTTCTGAAGGAGATAGATTATAGATTTTTCATCGACATCTCTAGAAAACCCGAGAGCTACCATCCCATCGTATTGATCAACAAATTTGTGTGAATGCTTACCAGCCAAAGGAATTATCCTTTCCAACCAACTTTTATCACCTAAAACCGTCTTCTAATTCTAACATCGCTAATCCCGCCTGGGACGGGATTTCCCCTTTCATCTCCCCTACCCTTCTCCCGGTCAGACTGTGTCATAATCACATTCACAGGGTCATTATCATTGTAGGATTGTAGGGGCGTACGGCCGTACGCCCCTACCATAAACACGCGTCGCATTGAGACACAGTCTCAGAAGCGATATGAAAGGTTTCATTACTCGATAAAATAGAAAACGATAAACCGCCTATATTTAAGCCGGCAGGTTATCTATGTAATAATCCAGCCCAAAATGAGTAATCTGTTCTTCTCCCATCAAGTAGCGAAGAGTATTTTTCAGCTTCATATTCTGGATAAATAGATCATGCTCTGGATAAAGATTGCTTTTATGCATTGGGCTCTTGAAATAGAACGACAGCCACTCCTGAATACCGCTCATATTTGCTCTCTTCGCAAGATCCATAAAGAGCACAAGGTCCAGCACGAGAGGGGCAGCAAGGATACTATCCCGGCACTGAAAATCTATCTTGATGTGCATCGGATATCCAAGCCATCCGAAAATATCTATACAGTCCCAGCCTTCCTTGTTGTCACCTCGAGGAGGATAGTAATTTATCGTAACCTTGTGGTAATAATTTTTGTACAGCGTAGGATAAAGGT
>Ga0207433_10011049_pt1 | contig 13864 bp, 20 predicted proteins | sample YelNatPaOPGAMG01_FD_187559 | JGI IMG/M metagenome (GOLD analysis project Ga0207433, IMG submission 187559) | Hot spring thermophilic microbial communities from Obsidian Pool, Yellowstone National Park, USA - OP-RAMG-01 (SPAdes) (version 3) | ecosystem: Environmental > Aquatic > Thermal springs... | reverse complement strand
CTTGCAGGGGCCGCCGCGCGTTCGGCGGCCCTCCATCGTTTGCGTATCCATTAAGCGGCCTCATCCGGGAACCGGAACCGGACGACGCGCCCGGGCTGTCGCTGAGAGCGGATGCGGCCGTTCCGTGGCAGGGCCCGCACCGTTTCCGCAATGGCAAGCCGCAACAGCCGAGGGGCGTGCAGAACCCTGGCAATCCCCGCTACGAACTCCAGATCGACATGCTGAGTCTGACCGTGCTCAAGCCGTATGATGGTGCGGGCGTCGCAATGGCACTGCGTGGCGAGCCACTGCACCGAATAGCCCCGCCGACGGCGGGTCAAATGAATCTCGTGGCCGATATGTGCCGGGCGATACAGGATAACGCGCGTATCCCCGGTCTGCGTGGATGCTTGCATGACGGATCCTCCTTTATCGGTCAACTCCTGTCACCCCGGACTGGCGCTCGCTATGCTACGGTGTCCCGGGGGAACAAGTCGTGGAGATCAGCCTGGAGTTCTGCGGCGATGCGGTAGGCCACATCCAAGGGTGGAACACGCAAGCCGCGCTCGATCCGGTAGTAAGTAATCGGGCTAATGCCGATTCGGGCGGCAAGCTCGGCCTGAGTGATGCCCAACCGCTGACGCCGTTCGCGCAAAGCGTGTCTTCGGGTGTCCATGCAACGCCCCGTCCTTTCCGCGGAGACTAATATGAATCCCGCAGGGACATATTAGAGATAAATTCTTCTCCCGTCAAGATATATTTGTGTCAGATCGGTAAATACCAGCGGATTCCTCTCGCCGTCTATCCGATAAGACGTAAAATTGTCAAGGGAGGTGATTCAGTGAAGGCGGATTTTGGCGCCCGCATTCGGTGGTTGCGGAGACAGCGAGGCTGGACGCAGAAGGAACTCGCAGACAAGGCAGGCGTGGCACACGTGACGATCAGCCGATATGAGAGGGACGAGCATATCCCCCAGCGGTTGGATCTCGTGGAGCGGATTGCGGAAGCGTTGGGGGTAACGCCCGCCGTGTTGCGCGGCAAGGAGCCGTTACCCGGTGCCGGTGCAGAAGATTGCGAGGCTTCCGTGCGCGTCGATGCGGAAGGCGACGCGCCGGTGGCATTCTTGCCCGGCGCGGTCGAGTCTTCTCCTGGCATCGAATGGTATAAGGCGGTAATGGAACGGTTGGCAATCGCCTTGGAGGAGAGCGCCCGGGCCCAACATGAGAACGGCCTGGCGAATCGCCTTGCCCAGGAGAATGTACAGGCCATGTTGCGCCGGGAAAGGGAATTGTTGTCCCCTCACGGGTCGGCCGACCGGGACGCCGAGGTCGGCGCGGCCGTCGAATGAGCATAAACCAATGAATCTGTCGGTGTCGGAGGAGGGGGTTGCCCCGCCGCCACTGCCGGCCGCCTCGGCCGGCCAGAAAGACAGCACGCCGCGGCGGGAACCCGTGACACATATCGTGGTGGTACCCATTCGTGATCAGACAGGCCAGGCCGTCGGGCGGGCTGTCTTCCATGTGCAGCCCGGCGCCCAAGTGCCCTCGGCGTGGATTGTGGACACGGAGGGGAGGGTCATCGCGCCCGACCCGGTGCCGGTGATGATTTAGCCGAACAAGGAGGTTTTATCCCATGCCTAACCGTGTGGCGAGTAGCCAGCCCTATACCTGCCCCGGCGTGCGGGTTCGGCCTGGAACCCTGTGGCGCCGTACCGAGACTATCACCCGGCACGATCAACCGGTGGCCGCCGTGATGGTGGTTTATCAGGATGGGGCGGTAGAGATCGCGTGCCCCATTTGCGGTCGCTATGCGCTTTCGTGAGGAGGGACACCCATGGAAGGCAGCCCGCCTGGCGCGGGCGTCCCCCGCGCACGCTGCTGGTACGGGTGCAGCTGGACCCCTATACCGGGGAGGTGTTGCAGACGGATGGGCTGGGCGAATCCAAACTCAAGGAGAGCTGATCATGGTGGGGGTGTGATGCTTGCGATGACGATGTGTGGCTATTAAAGCAGACCACGAAGGGGGTGTCCTCATGCCCAAAGACGAACCGGGAGGCGAACCGATGCACGCGCAGACAGCGATAGCGATTGTGGCTGGCTGGGCCTGGCGATTCTGGTGGCCCGGGTGTTGCGGTAAGAAGGAGGGGTTCCAATGCGATGGAAGGCGATAGCCGGGCTGGCGGGGGCATTGGCGCTCGCTGCTGGCCCCGAACCGGTCCGCGCTGCCGGACTGGTATGGATCCCTAATGGGATTAATTTCCCGACCGTCTCGGTCACCGTGATGATCCCGCCCTCGTGGCGGTGGTCTCATTCACGGCGGGCCTATATGTGGCAATCCGCTGACGGGCATAATATCGTCATCGTCGCGTTGATTGACCGGCCCCAGGCCCGGTACCCCACGATGGATCCCAACGAGGCGTGGCTTGGGAATCATCCGCAGGAAACCGATGGATTTCCGGGATGGCAGTTGCAAGTGGCCGAGGGCGGCATTACGGAGTTCGTGCGGAGTGTCTATCTGCCGGACCGAACCACGCTCCGTATCGCCGGCCTCTTCACCGGAGCGCCGGGCCCCTCTTTGGCGCTCTGGCATCGGATCATCGCACCGTTGCGGGCCCCTTACCGGGTGATCACGTACTATGCCCCGAAAGCAACCACGCCCCAAGGGACGCTACACATGATTGGCGGGACCACGTTCCAGTACGGTACCCCGGCGATGCAGGTAAGGGTGACCGGGCCCACAGGCAGCTATACCACCTGGGCGCTCCTCGACACAGGCAACGAAAACCTTCCCACGATCACTCCGGAGATGGCGCGGATTCTCGGGCTCCAGGAGGTGAGGGTGGTGCCGGAGTGCGGCGTCAATGCGTGTTCTGCCGTACCCGAATATACCGGGATCACGGTCCGTCCATATGGTCACCGTGCGTGGATTCTCCGACAGCAACTCGTGTTGGCCTGGCGCGGACAGGCCGGTAACGGCATTTATGCCACGCTCGATATCGGTCCGCATACCATCCCGGATTATCACCTGCAAGTGTCCGGTGGACGATGGACCCTGACCTGGAGGACGCCGTGAACATTCGCCAGCGGGGTCCGAATATCTGGCAATGCACCTGGGACCTGGGCCGGGACCCGGTGACCGGCAAACGGCGCCGGCGCTATGAGGAAGTCGAGGGCACGAAAGACCAGGTGGCCGCCTACTGGCTGAAGGTCCGGCAGGAGATTCGGCAGGGCACGGCGGCGGTCCGGAACGGCTGGACGGTGGCCGCGTGGATGGCCCGGTGGATGGAGGTCCGGGGCCCCGCGCTTCGGTCCCGGACGGCCCGGCGGTATCAGCAGCACATCACCCACCAGATCAATCCGGTGCTGGGGGCGTTGCCCCTCGACCGGCTGAGCCCCGAGGCGATTCAGCGGGCCATCCAGCAGTGGACGACCAGCCGGGCGGACGGCAAACCGGGAGCCTTGGCCCCGCGGACGGTCGCCCACGCCTGGCAGGTACTTCATGCCGCCCTCGACCTGGCGGTTCAGTGGCAGCTGATTCCGCGCAATCCGGCCGACTTGGTGACCCTCCCCCGCCTCGCCCGGCCCCAGGTGCGCTGGTGGTCTCCCGTGGAGACGCGGCAGTTTCTCCAGGCCACAGAGGGCACGCGGTGGCATCTCGCCTGGCGGCTCGTGCTGGAAACCGGGTTGCGGCAGGGCGAGGTGCTCGGCCTTCGGTGGGAGGATGTGGACTGGGATCGGGGGTGGCTCCTGATTCGGCGCGAGATTGACCCCCAGGGCCGGGTGGCGGATCTCAAGACCGATCACAGCCGGCGGGTGCTGGCCTTGGCCGCCGGGTTGCTCGACGCCCTCCGGGAAGCGGCGGCCACGGCGTCGGGCGACTGGATCATCGGGACTCGGACCAATACCCCGGTTCGCCCCCGCAACCTCGCCCGCGCGTTTATGGCGGCCCAACGGGCGGCGGGGGTGCCGATGATTCGGTTCCATGACCTCCGGCATACCAACGCTTCCCTATTGCTGGAGGCCGGCACGGATCCCAAGATCGTCTCGGATCGGCTCGGGCACAGCTCGGTGGCCTTCACCATGGATACCTACGTGCATGCCCGGGCGGACCTCCAGCGCCCCGCGGCGGCGGCCCTCGCCCGTCTCCTGGAATCGCAGGATGACGTCAAAAAGGGACGTCAAACCGCGTCCGCCCCGCACGATCCCGCCCAGTGAGAACCCCGCATCCCTTGTGAGGAGCGGGGTTCGCGTGGAGCTGACGGTCGGACTCGAACCGACGACCTGCGGTTTACGAATTCATAGGCAATCCCCACCGGAAGCCGAAAACTGGCTTCCTGCGCCGGGTTCCGGCTCCGGGAGATTCGGGCTACTGACCGAAAATCGGGGTATTTCAGCTCAGATGACGTCAAAGATGACGTCAAACCGGCAAGCGGATGGGCGGATCGTCGGATCCCTGGGCCCGGAGGATCCACGCGGTCCACCGGCCTGTACCGTCCGCGCCGACCGAGATCTCCCGCCAGTACGTGTACCGATTTGGGGGTCGGCCAATGGGCGGAAAGGCGCATGGGAATTATGGTCCGGCGCCGCCCCCGCGCCGCTGCCGTCCGTTGGATCGCAAAAAAATTTTTTGTTTTGCGCGCGCAAAAGAACGCGCGCGCGTGAAGGACCGCGCCCCAAGGCCCGGCACAAAAGGCGTATTATGTTTCCCGGGAGGGAAAGCCAAATGAGCGACGCGCCCGTGTTGCGCCAAGACATCACACAAGCGATCAATGCACTGGCGCGGGATTGGCTGGCTCAAAAGAGCGTAGCGTCGCCTCACACCGCGGCGACCTATCGGCAGGCCATTGTCCGGGCCACGCGCGACTTCACCCTCGACGCACTGCCGGGCATGTCCCGCGGTCAGGCCGCGCACTGGTACACGGTCTGGTGTAGCCGCTACGGCGTCTCCACCGCGAACGTCATGGCGGCGGCCCTTCGGACCTTTTGGGATGATCACGCCGACCGCCTGCCCGCGGTCAACCCGTGGGTTTTCCGCCGGAAGCGGCCGCCGGACACCACCCACCAACGGGTTCTGACCCGGCGGGAGGTAGAGCGCCTTTTCGCTGCGACGCCGCCGGGGCCGGATCGGGTCCTGTTCCTCCTCTTGTACCGGACGGGCCTGCGGATCTCCGAGGCTTTGGCCCTGACGTGGGCGGACTTCCAGATAGGCCCAGACGGGGTGCGCTGTACCGTGTACGGAAAGGGCGGACGGTCGCGGACGGTGTTCGTCATGCCCGACCTCTGGGACGCGCTCCAAACCCTCCCCACCGCTGGCCAGCGGCAGGCCCGTCTATTCCCGGGAATAACCCGGTCGATCGCCTGGAAGCATCTCCGACAATGCGCCCATCGAGCCGGTCTGCGCGATCGAATCGTGAGCCCGCATGTTCTGCGCCACAGTTTCGCCACCCACGCGCTGGAGGGAGGAGCGAATGTGGTGCAGGTCCAACAGGCGCTAGGGCACAAGCGCCTGGACACCACCCAAATCTACGTGAACCTGCGCCCAGGCACGGAAGCCTGGGCGGCCGTGCCGCCGATAGAGGAGGAGAAGCACCATGGCAAGGAGAGCTAAAGAACGGGTGGAAGACGATGATCGTCGGTGGATGGATGATCTATTGCACCCCATGCCGATGTATCTCACCCACGCGGACATCGATTACCTGTTCAGTACGGGGTATTACACGCACCACGGCGATCCCACCGAGACTGCGTTGCTCACCTATGCGATCAATAACGGGTGGGTGAGGGTAGATCGCGTCTCCATCCCTGAACGGGAATACCCCGATGGTCATCCGCCCGGATGGGTGGAAGCAGGCGGACAGCATAGCGAGGCGCATCGACTACTCAAGTGGCGGGCTTGGCTGTGGCTTCGGGAGATCGGCGAGCCCGATCCGCTATACGAGTGGTGGTGTCCCCACGGCAAGGCCGACGTGTGGTCTCCGCGCCTCGGGATCGCCGTGGAGTGTGGAAACACGATGCCGATCAAGGTGCTCGACGGGTTGGAAGGAGGGGAGAGCCAGTTTGTGCTACTGCCGTACAACTCGGTGGGATTCTCCTTTACCGCCCAAAACCCCCTGCGGCCCGGAAGTGTGGCTGTTATCCGGCAGGGACTGGCCAACTGGTATGAGAGGAAGGTCCGTCCGGACTTGGCTCGGATGGTGAATCTACGGCCTTCCAGCGAGTTTCTCGACCCCACCATCGGCGAGAAATAGGGCGACCGCTTGGATATGTATACTAGGGGATGAGTGTGTGCCCGAGCGGCGAGGGAGCGGCCTGCAAAGCCGCGCAGGGCGGTTCGACTCCGCCCACACTCTCCACAACCTTATAGTTGGCAATCTCGCCTGCCAAGCGGGGAATGGTTGGCACGTGGGATTGCCAACTATTCGGGCATCAGCACGTCGGAATGCCAACCTCTCCGCGATGGATCCCGGGCGAGGGCTCGAACCTCGGACTGCGGATCCAGAATCCGCCGTGTTACCGCTACACCACCCGGGAATGGCTCCAGGACCTGGGTTCGGACCAGGATCTCGGGCGTCAAAGGCCCGCGGGCTACCGTTGCCCCATCCTGGAATGCCCCTTCAGTATACATCCGCCCGGAGACGCGCATAGAGGCCCCAGGACGGGACGGCCCCCGCCGGATAGGCTATGAGAGCCACGGCGGGGGTTGGCGTGTTCTGGGGCCTTCTGGCGCGTGTGCGTGCGAGGTATCCCTTTCCCTGCCTTGCCCCCCACCCGACAACCCGACAAAATGTCGGGTGCCCCGACGTTTTTGTCGGGTAGGCCGTCGTGCGCCTGGAAACCGTTGCTCTGCGCGGGATTCAGGTCCCCCGCGCCGCAAAACGTCGGGTATTTGTCGGGTTGGACCCGACGCCTGAAAGCCTTACGGGGCGCGGATTTGAGGCCATTTGTCGGGTTGTCGGGTGGGGGGCACATATCTACCCCCACTTGGCCCCCGGCCAGGCAACCTTGCTGGAACCGACGCCGGACGAACGTCTCGAGGCTGGCTCATAAAAGCTCGTCCAGTCGGATCCGCAAGGCTTGCACCGACACGTCAAACGTCCGTGCCAACGGCGTCAGGTTGGTCAAATAGCGCGGATCGCGATCCACCCATTCCAACAGGAGCGGCCGCGGCATCAGCAACGCGGCCGCAAAGTGGTTGGCGGCGCGCTCACGCGGGGGCAACGGCGCGGCCGCCGGCACCGTGCGAAAGGCCAAACCCTGCCCGAACGCCGCCGATGAGTCGGTCACCGCCTGGCCTTTCTGAAGATGGCCGAGAAACCAGTGGCCCAATTCATGTGCGATGGTAAACCGCTGGCGGACGGGAGGATCGAGTTGATTGACCCAAAGGATGCCGCGCCCCGCGATGTTTTGGATGGCACCCGCGACGTTGGGCTGCTGGAAACCCGCGGCGTAAATGGTGATCCCGTGGCGGCGCGCGAGCGCGGCGACGTCAACGGGAACCCGGTAGAGCCGTGCTTGGCGCAACAGCGTGATCACGTGGAGCTCAATATCGGGCATCGGTTGCGTCGCGATGGGACTCACCTCGGTTCCAGCCTGTTCCCGTCACAAGGTCTAATGCGGTGTCCGTCCTCGCCGGATAGGCTATGAGCCACGGCGGGGGTCGAACGCGCGTCCTGGGGCATCCTGGCGGGCCAGTTTTACGCGGGCGGCTTGCTGCCGCCGTCCACCACGGTCGTCTTGGGCGCTTCCTTCGGATCCGTGGTCCCGGTGACGTTCGTCGGAGCCATCGGCTTGGCAGCGACTTTCAGCATCCCTTCGAGGGATCCCGCGAGCCGATCCATGAGACTCGTCGAGGCCGCCGTGCTCTCCGACGTGGTCGAGGCCCGGACGTGGGCCGCCGCCACCAGGTGCAGCGAGACGAGCAGCGAGACCGCCGTGCCCGCGAGGCTGTAGATCGTGGCCTGGTTGAAGCCCCACCCGAGCACTTGGTTCAATACCAACACGACCGCCGCGATGAGCGCCGTCCAGAACCCCGCCGAGCGGAGCTCACGACTGAGTTGCAGGTGCTTCGTGTGCATCAGGATCCTCCTCCTTGTCCGGGGAATGCGCCACTACGATGCCTCGCGGCTCGTCCGCCGCGGCTCTGCCTTCCAGCCGCGCTTCCACCTCACGCATCCACGCTTCCAGCCGGTCCACGGCCTCCCGCCACCGCTTCGGGTTCAGGGTTGCCTCCTCGTGCCGGAGCGCGTCCAACACCTCATGGATGAGTGCCATATCCTATCCATCCTTCCCGGGGAGAGGGGCCGCGATCCCGAGATCCACCACGGTCTGTTTCGCCCGCCGCAGGATCGCCACGTCGGCCGTCCCCATGAGCGTATCCAGGGCTGCGGGGTCGCCCGTCCGGTCGTACTGCTCCCAGGCCGCCCAGAGCGTGCCGTCCCCGCTGTAGGCGGCGGCCGACCGGAGCAGATACCAGCACCCGCGGCAGCTATTCGGGGCCATGGCGCACCTCCGGCCGGTGGGCGAGCTCCCACAGGCGGCGGTTGTACCGGGCCCCGGCGCCGGTGAGGCACGCGACCGGCTCCAGTCCGAAGCGGCGCAGGGCCTCGCAGTACCGCACGGTCGCCGGCAGGAGCGGGATCGTTGGGGACATCCGGATCACCTCCCGCAAACGCCGAGTGGCCGCCCCGCCGGACGGCCACCACTGCCCTCTAGGGGGATTATACCACCTAGCAATCCGGTAAAATTGATGCAGGGGGGTACATCCATGGAAACAACCTGCACAATGGCGCACTGCCCACACCCTGTATTTGCCCGGGGGTGGTGTGAACGTCATTATCGAAACTGGGAACGCTTTGGAAATCCATTATACACGGCCCCTCGTGTTCGACAGACCTGTGTGGCCGAGGGATGCGGCAAGCCAGCTGTACAGAAGGGTCTATGCGACATGCACCGCTTCCGGCTCAGACAGCACGGGACCTTGGATAATCCACGAGACCCCAACCGGCGGTTTTGGAGAATGGTTAGCAAGGCCGGGCCCGTTCCCCCTGAGCGCCCCGAGCTTGGCCCATGTTGGATCTGGACAGGTGCAAAAGCCCTGGGCTATGGGCGCTTCAATCCTACGCAGGATCGCCAGTGGGCGGCACATCGTTATAGCTACGAGCAGATTGTTGGCCCTATTCCAGAGGGAATGCAATTGGATCATTTATGCCGCAATCGCGCGTGTGTCAATCCGGACCATCTTGAACCCGTAACTGCTCGGGAGAACAACCGGAGATCTCGCGCGCCGTCGGCCGCGAACGCTAATAAAACCCACTGTGTCCACGGCCATCCGTTTACACCCGAGAATACGTATTATCGACCGAATGGGTCCCGTTCCTGCAGAACGTGTTTACGGTCTATCGCCCGGAGATACGCGGCACGAAGAAAGGCGGCTGAGGTATAGGCTCAGCCGCCGTTTTTGTGTCCTGCCCAGGGTTACTTGGAAATTCCGGCCAACCACCGGCGCGCCCACTTATCCGTCTGCGCGGCCTGGGAGATGGCCTGGGCGAACTGCTGCGGCGAGACCTGGGCGATGCCCTGGGCGTACCGCTGGCCGATGCCCGCCTGGCACTGCGCCGGCGAGAGGCCGAACTTGGCGAGGCCCTGGCAGAAGTCCGCCTCGTCGCCGTGCCAACTCGCGGCCCCCGCCTGGGCATTGCGGGCCCACTTGGCCTGGGCTTCCTGGAGCGTCATTGCCACTGTTACCCCTCCTCTGAATACGAAGGCCGCCCCCGACTCCGGGAGCGGCCACCACTGCTGCTAGGCCCTAGTATACCATATCCGGGGACCGCAAGCCCCCGGCACTGCGCCAGCATGAACCGCGCGCCGCTGGGGCTGTACGGGAATGGGGCTAGGAGTGGTACTTTTGCGCCCCGAGAGTATGGGAACTACGCGCCTCAATAGCAACCCGATCGCGACGCTACGGGTGGGACGCGAGACTGTGGATGCATTGCATGACCGCTGCATTGTACTGAAATAGACCCACGACTATCGCGGCGATTCCCCCGAACACGCTAATCAGGATGCCGACGATTGCCCACAGTTGGTACTTTGTGCGCTCCTGGACTTTTTTCAGTTGCTCTTTCACTTGGTCGGCAACATCAGAACGCACGCCCTGCATCTCGGCTCGCAACGCACTGATCTGGTCCTCGATACGGTCCAGGGTATGCTCCAACCGGCCAATATAGCGTTCCTCCCAGTCTGACATAGGTCCACCTCCAGGTTGCTTTTTGGCCGATTCGCGCCCCGTTAGTTCCTTAGATGCCCTCCACGATAATGACTCCACTAACCGCACTCGACATGCTGATCGGTAGTGTCAATTCCGTCTTACTTACCGTTGCGCCGAAGCCGCTCGGTTGGCTGGTGATCGCTGGGGTATAAGTAAAGGCTACCGGAAACGTGATCGTTTGCGCCGTGGTGGTGGCGTTCTCATAGCCATCTAATACGATGACCACCTTTTTGTACCCTACACCCACCTGCGGTTGGTTCCAATATATCGTACCAGCGGTCGTCCCGGCAGAGGAGGCGGGTGTGGCATCTAACGCCCAGCCTGCATAAGTGTACCAGTATCCAGTGGAATCCGAATGTCGTCCCGCTTCCAAATACGGAAATCCCGCACCTTTATCAACCCCGCCGAGTTTCCATAAGCCCCCGGAGGCTTCACTCTCCGTTTGGATGAAGTCTAAGTTCGACGTCATAGTGCGCGGTTTAGCGGATGCGCTGATGGCGGTCCAATTTTCTGGATTGGGATTATACCCCGTCGGATCAATAAAGTATTGGTTGTTCGGCATCGTGACTTGCGACCCGACATTCGTTTCCCAGTCCTGCGCCATGCAAGTAATACTGAAGATATCGTCGTCCATATAGAACACTTGCTGGGCGGACGTTGGCGCTGTGACCCCACTAATGTTGTAATTAGCCACGGTCACCTGGACCCGGCTGAAGAAGAGGTTGTTCAGGTGTGAATTGCTCTGTCCCGTGGTTTGGGCTGACACGCCGCGAATTCCATGGGCCGTCCCGCCCACCACACACTGATTATAGAACTCCTGGATATTGAGGCCGCCGTAATTCCATCCCTCGCCATTATACGCCTCTAGGTAAAGGCCGCCTCCTCCCCATGCGTGGCAATCGTATAGGCTGGCATAGAGGACGTTCGTTAGCCAAAACCCATAGTGATCCCCATCATGGCCAAAAACCTTGATATCTGTGAAACGACTACCGAGAATGCCGTGGTCGTAGCCACCTACGCTCAGCGCGGCCGGAATGGCAACGATGCCGTGACCAGTAGTGGCATAGGGCGGGTTAAACCGAATGCCAAACCCATGTAGGTAGACCGCTTTACCGGTGACATTTACATGGATAGCATCGGTATTCGCTGTGCCGACCACGATCACACTGCCGAGGAGGTAGGGGCTGAGAGACGGCAAGTTTCCCGCAGTTTTGGGATTATCCGCATACGTGCCATAGAGCGCCCGTGCTCCCGCGCCAACAATATGAATTGTGTCGGAGACTATCAGTGTGGACGAAATGAGGTAATCGCCAGCAGGCAAATATCCGACTTGAGCTGTGCCTTGAATGGCGGTAATCCACGCCTGCAATGCCGCCGTGTCGTCGTGCACGCCGTCGCCATAGGCGCCCCAGTCGCGCACGTTGACGACGCCCCAGTGCCGCTTCCGGTCGAGCACTTGGGCCCACACGGCGGTGCGCGTCCACTCGCCGCCCTTCAGACTGTCTGGCGGAGTCGCCATGGTCCGATGCCTCCCTTACTCGCGTTCGGCCTGCCAGCCGAGCAGCTGCAGCGTCCGCAAGGCCGCGTTGAGGCCGTCGTGGCCGTAGCCGAGGACCTGGCACTGCGGCTGCTGGGCCTTGGGCACGCACAGGTTGAGCGTCCCGTCCGCATACGTGAGCCGGCCGAGGTCCTCGCCGTGGGCGCCCCGGAGCCGGTATCGCGCCACGTCGGGCGGGGTGGGGAGGCCGAAGTGCTCGTCGAGCTTGGTCTCCGCGTGCAGCCCCACGGTCCGGACGCACTGCTGTTCCGCCGGGGTCAGCTGGTCGAAGGGGAGAGCTTCCCGGTCGGGCGCCAGACAGAGCGCCGCGCCGTAATCCTGCCCCCACTTGCTGAGCTCGTCTGCCATGTCGCTCCCTCCTAGCATCCTGCGCGGGCGTTGTACTGGGCGGTCAGCTTTTGCGCCGTGGCCGCGCTCGGGAGCACGATGCGGGTGCCGGCCAGGATGTTGCTCGGGCCCGTCGTGATGAGTCCCCGGCTCCGGTTGTAGCAGTAGATCCCCGGCCAGAGACTCGCATCCCCGTAGGTGCTCGCGGCAATGCCCGAGAGCGTCTGCCCGTACTGGATGGTGTAGAACCCCCCGCCCGGCGGACTGGCGGCCTGGGCGGTCCCGCCTCCGGCGCCGGCCCCCGTGCCGGTCCCGCCGGGCGGGGGCGTCGCGGTGGGCTCGGGGGTCGGGTTCAGGGGCGTGCCGGGATTGGGCTGCAGGTGGAAGAGGTTGCCGAAGAAGAAAAACCCGAAGGCTGCCGCCCCTAGGGCTACCAGGCCCCAGCCACCCCCGGACACATGATGCGCGCTACTCGCCATCCCCGATGCCTCCCGCAAAAACCCGGCGGCCGCTCCCGGTCGGGAACGGCCACCACTGCGCGTTCGTATGCCTTCAGTATATCATGTTTGCGGCGCCGGGCACGTCACGCACACGGGGGGCTCGCCATGCTCCATGGCGTGTCGGATCCAGTCGCTCGCCCACATCAGGTTGGCGTAATCCCGGCCCGGCCACGCCTCCTGGAGCTTGGCGTCGTCGATCTCGGCGCTGCCGGGGAGCATCACGTCGCCCTCGCGGGTCTCCAGCGGGAATCCGGCCCGGAGCATGGTCACGATGGTCGCGTCTTCGGTCTGGAGCTCCTCCCGGGCATGGTCGGCCGGCGGGTGGGGGAGGCAGGTCCGGTTATGCACGAGGGCATGGAAGGTCTCATGCACCAGGGTCTGGAGCGCGTAAAGGTCCTTCGCCAGCGCCGACGGGTTCAGCTGGATGACGTTCTTGTCCGGGTCGAACGCGCCCTCGAGGATGTAGTCCGGGGTGGCCGGGAGCGCCCGGAAGCGGACGGGCACGCCGCAGGCCTCGATGGCCGTCTTGAGCCGGTCGAAGGCCTGCGCGGTATTCGCGGGCGCTGTGATGGCCACCACGTCGGCCTCGGCGGGCTGGTGGATCAGGAACGGGCGGTCCCGCCGGACGCGGGGCGACCCCGCCGCCGGCGCGGGCTCCGCGGGTACGCCGACCTGGGAAAAGACCGGCGCCGGCTGGGGCCGGGCCGCCACCGCTGCATCGTAGTCCGCGAGCAAGGACCGGCTCCGGTCGGCCAGCTGCCGGAGGGTCGCCGCGTCGCGCGCCTGGCCGATGTCCGCCTGGAGCTGCCGGAACTGCGGGGCGTAGGCCTCCAGGATGGCCCGGTCCGCCGGCGGGGAGGCCGCGATCTTCTCCGGGGTCCAGTCGTAGGCGAAGAGCGCCGCCAGCTCCTCCTGGGCGAAGCTCAGCCGCTCCTGCACCGGCGGATCCGTGAACGCGCCGGCCTCGGCCACCTCGGCCGCCTTGCCCAGCACGCTCCCCACCGCGTGCAGGTGGGCATTCGCGCAGGGGATGCAGCCCGTGTCCCGCTCCATGTCGGGGGCATATTGGCTATAGGCGCCGGGGTCGGCCGGCGGCGGGGCGGGCACACTCCCCACTACGCTCGCCGTCTGGAGCGCGGTGGCGAGGCCCCCGGCCAAGGCCGCGGTCTCCGCCACTCCTTCGGGGGTCTCGAGCGTGTTCAGCGCCGCCTGCCGGAACCGGCGGATCTGCGGG
>Ga0207433_10011048_pt1 | contig 13865 bp, 5 predicted proteins | sample YelNatPaOPGAMG01_FD_187559 | JGI IMG/M metagenome (GOLD analysis project Ga0207433, IMG submission 187559) | Hot spring thermophilic microbial communities from Obsidian Pool, Yellowstone National Park, USA - OP-RAMG-01 (SPAdes) (version 3) | ecosystem: Environmental > Aquatic > Thermal springs >... | reverse complement strand
CCCTCCATAACTTCCTGCACTTTCTCTGTAAGAACCCTGAGCATTACCAAGAGTCCTTCCATAATCAGATGCATTATCCCCACTCCTTCCTCCTAAATAACCTTTCCCACTTACATCTATCCTTGAAGAGCAGGAGACTATGATTTTGTTCTCCACATTCAAATTAATTCTGTAAGTCTTTGTGGTTGTGGAAGAAGAATGGGTTAGAATTCCATTTTCTGTGATGAGAATATTCTTTAATGTATGGTTTCCATTTATTGTTACTGTCCCATTCTTTATAATTATTGTCTTTCCGTCGAACTGAGTATTGTTTTCATCAATTACACTTCCTGAAGGGATTATCTCACCTCTTATAACAGAAACTCTTACTTCATCTGTTCCTGTTTTGTCGCTTACATCGTAAGCAATAGCCTTTATAATGATTTCTGTCCCTTCTTCAAGATTTTCAGGTATTTGATAGAAAGATTGGTATGGAGGGCTTGAAACAGCTGTTAGCAATTCATTATTAATGTAGAATTCTACTCTTGCAACTCCCTGGTCATCTTTGGCATCAGCTAATATTTTTAGATTCTCTCCAGGATATACATAAGAACCGTCTGATGGACAAAGAACTTTCACAGTTGGAGCAGTTGGATCAATGAGCTTCAAAATTGTTATGGTAATTTCATCTGTTGTGATCTTACCTGAAACATCCACAGCTTCAGCTTTTATTCTCATCGGAGTATCTTGCTGGAAAGGAGGAGCAGTAAATTGAGTTGAGTAGGGAGGGGTGTTGTCGGTTTCAAGGAGGTTATCATCTATGTAGAACTTTACCTCCTTCACTCCCACATCATCCTGAGCAGATGCAGAAATGGTAATCAAATCTTTGTATCTGAATTGAGCTCCATTGGAGGGAGAGGTTATCTGAATTTGAGGAGGATTCATATCTTCAGGGACATAGAGAATTATGCTTTCCGCACTAACAGTGTTCCCCCTTGTATCGGTTGCATCTGCTGAAACAGTGATTATGATTCCAGGCGCTATGTCAAAGGGAATGTTGAAGGAATAATTTGAAGTATAGTCTTTCTGGTTGATATTCTTTGTATCTATATAATTGAGATTCCCTCCCCTGGCTGAAAATACAATTTTTCTCAAACTAATGTCATCAGAGGCTGTGACTTTGCAAGTGATTACTTGACGAGGATAGACAGTTGTGTTGGAAGGTCCCTCAAGAGAGATTTGTGGGGGTGTATCAGGAATAAGGGTAAATTGAATAGTTCTTCTTTCACTTAAATTACCAGCATAATCCTGAGCAATTCCCTCAACTATGAAAGTATTTGAGTTAATCTCATTTATATATGGAGCGGTAAAGGTGAACACATAGGGAGAGGATGAATCAGTGAATTTCAACTCTCCATTTATATAGAAATAAACCTTTGCAATATCTTTGGCACCTCCAACATCTGCTGTAACTGTTACTTGCGTTCCTTCTTTGACAGAGGTTCCGGATGAAGGAGGTATTAAATTCAATGACGGAGGAATTGTATCAATTGTCTTAAATGTGCTTGTGAAAATAGATGTTTGAACATTTCCAGAAAAATCTACAGCATTCTTTACTGAAAGGGAATATTCGCTATTGGCTTCAAGGCTCTGAGGAGTGAATCTGACTTTGATGTTGTTATCTTCAAAGGAGATACTTCCTGTAATGGTAGTCCCGTTCCTCGAAAGAGTGATATTTTGATAACCAAATTTTGATGGATCTATAGGTTCTGAAAACTTCACAGTTATTGAAGAATCTAAAGGTATTTGAATTGAGTTGTTGGGAGGATAAACCTCTACTACTGAGGGAGGGATGTTGTCAAGGGTTGTGAAGTAGCTGGAAATTGTTGTTCCAAGCTTGTTTCCTGCTATGTCCTCCAAATTCCCATTAATAAGAATTGTATATAAAGTAAGGCTTTTTAAAGATGATGCTGGGGTAATTACAACTGTTTTTTTATCAGAGGACAAAACAACCGAAGCCTGAACCCTTCCTTGAGGACTATTTAGGGATATGTTGTTTATTGATGAGGGTTCTATTTCCTCTGAAAAGGTAATGACAGGAGCTGTGTTGAGGGGGAGATCTGTTGAGCCAGAGGTTGGGAATATGGTTGCAACTGCTGGTGGCTGGTTGTCAAGAACAATTTCACCAAGATTTAACTCTTCATTGTTGGCTTTTAATTCACCTTTTAACCGAGCTCTACCAGCGTTTCCAATACCTTCTATCGTAAGATTGAATGTTCCAAGTCTCACAGAATTAAAACGGAAGTTTCCAGAGGGATCTGTTGATGTCCAGAGGGTAAAATTTGACCCCTGGAGTTTTATTGTTGCTTTGTCTGCAGGGGTTAATCCATCTGGATTTAAGACCTTTCCTATCACAGTGCCTGCTGATTCAAGGGTCAGGTTGACAGTTGCGATTTCACCATCACTCCTTATTTCTCCACTGAAGGAGGCTCCAAGTCCTGATATTGGGTGTTTTGCCTCAAGGCTGAAAGAACCAACCCTTATGGAGGGGAATAAAAACTCACCCCTTGAGTCAGTGCTGGTACTGAAATATTCTGTTCCAAACTCAGTCTGGGAGGTCAGTTTTACATTTATATCTGGGACAGGATTTCCACTTCCATCATAGACAGAACCCTTTACAGTGCCAAGACCTCTAAAAAGGACATTTAACTCAAGCTCCTGATTGTTAAAAATCAATGAACCTGAAACTTTTCCTTTGTCTCTTCCTGCTTGTTCTTCAGCAATAATTGTAAATGGAGCCAATGGTATATAATGAAAATTGAAATCTCCACCATTTCCAGAAACTGTGTTGTACCTGTTTCCTGAACTATATAAACTAACAATAGCATTGGAGACCGTTGTAACTCCATCAGCTCTTAAAACTTTACCCTTAACTGTTCCAGAACCCTGAGCATAAATGTTTAAAAAAACTGTTTGTCCCTCGTATTCTATTTTTCCTGATGCTTTTCCTTTTAATCCTGTAGATCTGTCGAGTCCTTCAAGCTCAAATTCTCCCTCTCCTACTTGATAAAAGGAGAATTTTCCTGAGGAATCCGTCATTGTTACGGTTTCGAAAGGAAAGATTCCTTTACCCCTTATTTTTACCTCAGCACCTCCAATTGGTATAACTCCTGATGCATCAAAAAATGTCCCTTCCACATTCCCCCTTCCCTCAAGTCTAATGTCAATATTTAATATTTCTCCCTCTTTTTTAATTTGACCGTAAGCTTTCCCTTTTCTTCCAGATACAGGGTCAAAAACTTCTATTCTGAAATTTCCTTCAGGAATATTTTCAAATGTATATTTTCCGTTGGAATCTGATATGTAAAATCCAAAAGGCGAATCAAATCTCTGATGATAGAGGACAATTTGAGTATTGGAAACTGTATTTTTTCCATCAGGACTTAAAATCCTTCCTTCAACCTTCCCTGATTTTTCAAGATATATATCTATCCTTTTTTCTGAACCATTCCCAATCAACTCCCCTGAAGCTCTCCCACCAAGGAGGCTAACAGGGTCTTTTGCCTCAAGGACAATTTTCCCTTCTGAAACATTGGAAAATGAAAATCTACCTTCATTGTCTGAGACTGTTTGGAGTACTTCGTTGGGGAATCCAACAGATTTAAGGGTCACAGAGGCATTGGGGATAGGACTTTCCTGGAGATTTTTTACATAACCATAAATGATACCTTTTCCTTTTAAAGTTATTTCTACTTTTATAGTTCCACCTTCTGAGCTTAAAAATCCATAAGTATTTCCTTTATATCCGTTTACCTGATCTTCAGCCTGAACCTCAAAATGACCTGATGGAACAAGATTAAATACAAAATCTCCATTCTCATCGGAAAATAGGGTCTGGGGAGGGAGAGACTCTGTTTTTAAAGTTATCTTTGCATTAGGAACTGGAGTGGTTTTATCAATGGATAGAACCTTACCTTCAATCTTACCCGTTGGCTTTAATATTATGTCTATTGAGACAATTTCCCCTTGAGACGATATCCTCCCATTTTCCCTGACATGGTAAGGATAAAATGCATTAAATGCCTCGACTGAAAAGTCCCCCACAAAAATATTTTCAAATTCTGCATATCCATTGGCATCTGTTGTAACTTTTGTTTCTATTCCTTCAAATCCTATAAAGTTGTTAGGTTTTATTGTAAGAACCGTATGGTGAAGAACAACATCTGCCATAACCCTTGTCTGCCCATCGGATGAGAAAACATTGACTTTTATTTTCCCTAATCCTCTCAACTTAATATCTTTTTTTACAAAATGCCCTGGAAATTGAATGGTAGCATTATCTATCCCACCGTCAAAGCCATCTCCGTAAGCAACTATTATGTAATCGCCCTGAGGAAGATTCCCAATGTAGAAACTTCCATCGCTCCCAGCTTTTACATATCCTTTTATGTTATAATTCATATCAGAGACAATAACGTTTATATATGGGGCAGGTGTAACTCCATCAGCTTTAAAAACTTTTCCTGAAATCCCTCCCTTTGTTGTATCAGGAAATATAATAGTTGTTCTAACTTCTTGCCCCTCTGTGTATATCTCAGCAACAGTGCTTGCCTCAGTGTAACTTTTTTCGTCAAATGCCTTGACTATGTACCTTCCTACAGGAACTTCAGTAAGAACGAATTCTCCATTTGAGTCGGTCTTAGTGTGATATCCTGTCCCTTCAAGATAGACAATTATGCCTTCAAGGGATGTACCATTATAAGAAAGAACCCTTCCTGATATGGTGCCACTCCCCCTCAGAATTATGTTGGCAGTGTAAATCTGTCCTTCTGAGAGGCTTCCATCAATCCTCGCTCCTTCCTTACCTGTTGATGGATTCAGAACAGAGAGAATGAAAGGACCTACAGGAACATTATCAAAGGAAAAATTTCCTTCTGAATCAGTATATTGCCAGAAGATTATCTGGGAGTTTTTAATAACTTCTACAGGAGCTTTATCTAAGGGAGTAACTCCATCACTTTTCAAAACCCTTCCCTGAATCTTTCCAGTCTTCACAGGATAAATTGTTATCTCTACATAACTTACATCTTCCAGGTTCACTGATGCGACAGCGTATCCACAGGCACTTCCTTTGAATGCAAATAAATCAACCCTTCCAACAGGAACATCTGAAATTGTGAATTCACCTTGAGAATTGGTTTTTGTCTGAAAACGCTCTGTCTCGTAATTTGAAAGAACATTAGCAGAAACATAAGCATCAGAAACAGGTGTCCCATCCCCCGTCTTTACCTTTCCTTTAAGAGTTCCTCTACCTCTAAAAACTATGTCAATGTTGAGTCTCTGCCCGTGTTCCCTAATTCGAGAATAAACTTTTTCTGATTTTCCAGTTGATGGATCAATTGCAAGAATCTCAAAAGGATCGCTAAGTATTCTGACAAAGTCAAATTGATAATTACCATTTGTATCCGCTGAAGAGTAATATCTGACTATTTGTTTATCAAAGAGAGTGCCTTCTTCAGTTTCTAATAACTTTATTAGAGCATTTGGAATTGGAGTTCCATTTGGGTTAAGGACTCTTCCAAAAACTATCCCTCCCGGCGTCTTAATTGTAGCTTTTATTGGAACTTCTACTGAGACAGGACTCATTATATTCCCCTTCCTGTCTTTGAGATTTGACACTCTAATCCTGCTCTCTACAAAGGGAGATATAGGGTTGTTAAGCCCAACTATTACAACCCTTCTCGAAGGTTGAAGAAAGGAGCAGAGTATCTCTTTTTTATGGGAATAGTAGTTCTCTTTTACCTTTGAAGACTCTTCGTCTACTTCTTTATTAAAGAAGAGAGCTACTGCATTACCTGCGGGTTCTGCAGTACAATCCTGAGTTGCGCTTATTAGTCGAAGAGGTGGCTCATCAATATTGGTCACGAAACCGTTAGAGCTAAAATCAACATCTCCATCACCGTCAATGTCAGTGGAGAGGATGAAAGAATTGATTCCTGGTTTTACGATAATTTTTGAAATAGAACCTTTCCTGCATTCTATGTTGGAAAATAAAATCTGTCTGAAGAAGCGGTTTTCAGTAGGAACTATAAGAGAAAGTTCAAAAAGCCCTGAATCGATTCCAACTACCTCAATTGTATATCCCTTTGGGTCAAATACTCCTGTCAAGGCAAAATCCACTGGATTTACTCCTAATTCCTTGAGAGAGAAAATTTCTCCATAAGGTATTTCTCTAAGGAAATTTGAGCCTTGAATTGATAATTTGTTGGAAAACTCATCGTTTATTTTCAAATAACATGTCCTTCTTAAGCCTGAGGATAGAGCCGCTGAAAGGAAAGGATTTTTGTAAGAGCAATTTTCTGCAAAAGATCTCTGAAAATCTTTTATATTAATTGTCTTCAAAGTTTCGTTGAAAATCTCACTCATTCCTTCTGCAAATCTTTTCCCTTTCGAGGTGAGTCTTCTTAACTGGTCAAAGGAAATGTCATTTGTTCGATTTCCAAGCCAATCAAGGAGGAGAACTTCTAAGGAAGAGATTAACTCATCTCCATATTCAAGCCTTTGTCCAGCTTCAGCAAGTTCAATGGCTCTAATCTTCACACTATTTCTACTTATATAAGGTAGCCCCTTAGGTAGAGAGGAGGGTGGAGTAGTGGAGATACTGTAAGCTTCTCCTATTAATAGCATTGCAGGTTCGAGAATTTCTTCGGGAAGAGTATAAGTATAAGATGGAAGGGTCAGTGTATCAGGAGAAAGGGGAATCCCTTTCTCACCAACTCCTGCAGTGAGAATGAATGCACCCCTTAAATTTCCTTCTGCAGAAAATGCGGTTGCTCTTACTTTTCCTGTTTGTAAAGAAAGAAGATGGAATTTGGCAGTTCGAGATTCTCCTGGAGGTATTGTCTCCCATTCAATTCTTTCATCACTCAGTAGTCTTGTTCCTATAAGCCTTGTCTTTGGCATTGTTAGAGAAACAAGATTTGCAACTGTATTTGATGTGTTGGTGAGGGTAACGAATATGTCATACTCTTCTCCTGTCCTGACAACAGAGGGATGGGCAAAGGATACTGAGAATTCAGGGTATCTTACAATCACAGCTCCAGAGGCAGAACCTTTTACAGGAATATCCCCTGATGGAAGGCCACAAAGTGTCCCTTCAAAATCAACCCTTAAAATATGAGTTCCCTCTTTTAAACCTTCTGCAAGGAATTCAGCCATCCCACTGAATGTGGCAAGGATTATGTCAATATCGTCTGGAGTTCCTATCTTGCCATCAGGTCCTGGACATCGGACAGGAATTGTTGTCCCAGCAATATGGGGAGGATTTGTTTGAGCCTCTCTCAAGCCTTCAGGATATGTGATTTTAGCCTTGACATCTTTTAGAAAAAGAGGGCTTCCTTCAGGAGCATTGTTGGTTATTATAAACATTACACTGAAAAATTGGTTGAGAAAAGCTATACTGTTGTTGAAAATCAAAACCCCTGAAATCTTTCTTTCAGGTTTCTCTTCTTCGCCTCCTGAAGGTTTGGGTAATTCTGGTATTTCTAAGGAAAATGGAATGATTTCATGCCCTCCAACACCAATACCACCACCCCCAACACCTCCACCACCTCCTTCAAAGACAACAGCTCCCTGGGGTGTGAAGACAACAGGAAATTCAATTTTCACCTCTCTGCTTTCCACTAAAAACCCTACTGAGAAGTTATAAACAGTGAAATTTTGCTCGTTTATCATTATTCCCTTTTCCCTAATCTCCTGGAGAGTAAGGGGTCTTGTCTCTACCTTTGTAATAATCAAGTCTATTACAGAAATTACTCCTTTTTCTGGAGTAGCTTTTAGGAGAACAATTCCATCCTTCTCAAGACGAATATCATTCAGAGTGTAGATTCCTTTAATTGGGAAAGGAGGAATGGAAAAGGGTTGATTGGGAAGAGTTGTAAGAGTGATAGAACCCGAAATAGATGGTCCTCGGAGCTCTCCCTTTACGACTACCCCAGGTAAAACTTCTTGGGTTCCAGAATAAAGAATGGTTTTTATAGTTGTAGGAGTATTTACAGGCACAGTTTGCTCAGAGGGATCAATCTGAAGAGTGATTCCTTGAACATTAAGTTCACCCTTAATGATTCTATCCTCGGAATAAAGACTCAAAATTAAAAAAAGGAGAGATATAATAAATAACAAAATTTTGTTAATACCCCTTTTTATTCTCTTATTCTCTTTCAAGACTCACCTCAAAAGGAAAAAAATAAATTAGTTTTATTTCTGTGTCAAGCGAAAAATGTCTTTTTTTGTTTTGACTTTTGTCTTATTTTGTATTCATTTTAAAATAAGATGGGCATACACCAAAATATTTTTTAAATTTGTCAATAAAATAAGTCCTGCTCTTGTAACCCAAAAGATAGGAAACAATTTTTACGGATTTTCCACTTGAGAGATAATAAAGAGAAGTGCACATTTTCACTTGATTCATAAATTCCTTGATAGATTTCCCTGTTATTTCTTTAAATTCTTTTGAGAAAAAGGGGCGAGAAATATTCGTTAATTTTGCAAGATCAGATGCTTTAAAGTTTGATAATTGATCTTCAATTGATTCCTTTTCAAAAAAAGATAACACCTCAAGTATTCTCTTTTCATTTGGAGAAATTTTAGAGTAGAGAATATTCTTTAGAGAACTAAAAACTTTTTTTATTTTTTCTGGTATGGGTGAGGAAAAAGAAGGACTATAATAGGTGCAAAAAAGTGAAAACTCTCCCGATCTTTTCAAGTCGACAGGTCTTAATATACCAAAGGGAATTCTATTTTCATTTAGAAGTGAAAAAATCTTTCCACATTCTAATGAACATTTTGAAGGACATTCGGTTATCAGAAAACCTCTGTCGTTAATGTTTTTATTTTTAATCTGTGCTGGATGTGAAATAGAAATAATACTGAATTCATTACCAAGTAAATTCTTAATTATACTTTCGGATGTTTTGCAGTTGTATAAAATTAAATTTTTCTTATTATGAAAATATTCCCTTTCAATTTTGAATTTTATTTCTTCAAAAATCTCTTTTGCACTTTTAACATGGGTTTCTCCAAAATATCCTTTTTCAAAAGAAGGAAAGAAAAATATTACTGTTTTACCATCTTTTAATTCCAGAGGAATAATCATCTCTGATTTTATCTTGCGCCTTCTAAAAGAGAGAAATGATTGTTTAACTTCTCTGTTTCTTATAACTGGCTCACCTTCTTTCATTGAAAAAATAAATTCTTCTTGGGGATATTCTGAAAACTTTCCGTCAAATCTAAATTCTCCTATTCTTGCCATGGAAATTATTTTTCTTTCTTTGTCAAGAATCACAAGGGAGCCAAAATCTACCTTTAAATCTGAAACCGCCCTCTTAAGATAATCTAAAAGAATTGGTTCCAAAGAGTCTTTATCCATATTTGCCCCTCCTAATTTTCTCTCATAATAAGTAATTTCTTCCTTTGGCAAATACTCCTTTCTCTATCAAAGGTTAATTCTTCAATTTCCCTTCTAATTCTAAGTTTCTTCCTTATATTTCTATAATACTCGTGTCTTTTTTCTGGATCAATTTTTACTTCTCTTATTGTAAACATCCTTTCAAACCAAACTTCTTCTTTTTTAACTTTCCTCTCTGAAGAAGTAAATTTTTTTGCTTCTACAACAAAGTGACATGTGCCCTTCCTGTCTGTGGCAAGACCAAAGAAGTAATTTTCCAGGAATGAATCATGATTTTGAGCTGTTAAATTCTTAAAAAGAAGAATTGCTATTGCAATCCTTTTTATTTTAAAGAGACTTTTTAAATTCATTTGCTTTTTGTCTATCATCTTGGCATTGGACAAAGGCAATCACTACCGAATCTCGTTATCTGTCCTCTTGCTGAGTAAATAACTCCTTGGGTTTCTTTAGTCATCGCACTTAATTTTCTCCCAGACCTATTGAGGAACATTGAATAGATACTCATTGCAATCAAACATACCTGCGGTATTTCTTCCTGAGAAAAAACAATAAGACTAATGGAATTACAAGTCCTCCAAAAAACCCAATAAATGTTCCCAAATTGTATAGCCTATACTCATTGAAAATAAGAAAAGTCCCGTAAGAGAAAGTCATTATACCTACTGGAAGTAAAAGGAGCCTCATTTTATATATCGTTCCGTTCAAGCCTGTCTTTTCAATATAATAAAAAAGAGAATATGCGATAAAGCCTGTAAGCCCTCCATGAAGATATTTTGAGCCCAAAAGGGCCTCTCCTTTAACTAATAAATGAGCCTCAATATTTACTAATGAAATTATTAAAATAATAAAAAATAGAAATTGCTGTGAAAGCAAAAATATTTTTAGCCTTTTCGGACTTTTTATGAAAAAAATAGTTGCTATAAAAAAATTGCAAAAAGAAAGAGAGAAAATTTTTAACAGAATGGCGTTGTAAAATTTTTGTAATAGAAAGAAAAGAAATAGAAGTTTAATAACGAGCAAAAATATGGATTTAAACTTTAATGTATTCAAAAGAAGATAATTTATTCCATAGAAATTCACAGCAGTCCAAATTAAAAAGGCAAACAGGAAATAAGTTGTTGTAAATGGTTTAAATAAACCCCACAAACAAAGGAAAACTATCATTCCTGAAAATATTGGAAATTCAATCGAATACTTCAATCTTTTCAGAAAGATTCCCATCATTATTTAGCTGATATATGATTGACTCTCCAGGAGTCTTTTTATTAGATACATTTTACTTCTCTTTCACTATCCAAATCTTTTTCAGAGAAACACGAGCCTTCTAAATGTATATAGGATATATTATACCGCATTTTTGTTTCATCCAATAAATACTTTAAAATTCCTCCAAGCCCATAAAATCTAACCTCTAAAATAACACCCTTAACATCTTCATCTGATAATTTCTCACGCCAGAAACCTCCTTCTATATCAAAGAGGGAAATATTAAGCCACCCAACTCTGCGTCTCTTAGGTATTTTCTTTTTCAAGAGACTTCTTGCTAATTCATCCCCATCGACTCTTTTTACTAGAGCTACCATCTCTTGGAATATCTCAGAATCTATCTGATTCAATTCTTTCATGTGAAATTTTATTGAAATGATAATCTCTTCAGAACCTATATGCGCTTTGAGATTTTCTTTTTTTTCAATTACTTTAACTATTAAGTCTCTACAATTTTCAGGAGAAAGATAACTTCCCTTTTCAATATTCTTCAAAAATGCATCAAGAGAAATCGGATCTATACCCTTGCTTCTTAAAATTTCTCTTAGATCTTTAATCCTACCATTTTTAATTTTGCCATCTTTTCTTATATAGATTAATTCGATAGATAGAGAATCTTGATTTATTAGCTTTCCAGAAAGCATATAATAAACCACCTCAGGGAGCTGGTCAATGCTTTTCAAAATAAGGCCATAAACATATTCATTAACTCCTTTAGAGGGAACTTTTATCTGTTTCTTAGCTTTTGTCAATTCATTAACCATAATGTCTTCTTTAAATTCTTCATATATTTGGAGTAATCTTCTTTTTTCATGCAGAACTGTGTCTATTATAAAATACAACACCAAAGACAGAACGATAACAATAAACACTAAATGTTCCAAAGAAATAGATGATTTTTTAATTAACTCGCTGCCCAAGAAGAGAAGAGAGGAAAATAAAGCCAAAATCGGACCTGCGAGAACTTTTAAAGTGAATCTTATTTTATTAAATTTGTATAATTTCCCATGCCCGAAAAATATAAATGTTGGGAATCTCCCTATTGTAGCAAGAGAAGATGCCCTTACATAGAAATCTTCCCCAGCCTTTGAGATTTTATAAATACCCCATGGTGTTCTTCTCACTTGACCTTTACGCAGTTTTTTTATTTCTCCTTTAATATCTTCTTCAAAAGATAAAATCTTTATTCCTATTTTGTAATAAGATTCTGTAAATAAAAAAACCAGAACATTTTCTGCTATGGATAAAATAACCGCACCAATTAATACAACTAAAAAAACAACAGATATCCCCTGCATGCCTCTATTTTTTCCTTTTTGACAGTCTATTGAGCAAGTATTTCCCTAATCTCACATTCTAATTTTTTATTATAACAATCAATGATATCATTTAAGCCAAGTCCTAAGGAAATCAATATACTAACTCTTTTGAAGAGCTGAGCTTTTTGCATAAGTCCTCTCCAAATAGAAGATTTTTTAGGATATGGCATGCCGAAAATGATTCTTGTCCCACCACGGGTCTGATGTCTCCAGGCCCTCTCCTCAAAATATCTTTTTAATTGAGAAGCTCCGTAGGGGAAGGTTTCTAATATTGTATTTTCAGTGATCTTATTTTCAAATATTAATTCCTCAAATAGGGGAATAGGAATTAACATTCCCGCCACCGCTCTTCCTAAACATAGCGAGAAGATCTTATCACAGTCCTCGCATTCTTTCAGTCCAAAATGGTCAATAAAGTTGAGGGGATTATTTTTAACATAAAAATAAAGATTCACCCCTCCTAAAAACCCAATTGGATCTTCTGAAAGAAATCTTCCTGTGTTTGAGTCATAATACCTTGCTCGGTAGTAGTAAAGTCCGCTCTCTTGGTCGAACTCCCTTCCTGTGAAATGAAAATGGGATGGAATTGTCTCAGTGAAATCAATTGGCCTTCCAAAAGAGTCATAATCATAGGAGTTGAAGACAGAACCTGAGGAATCTATCACCTTCCTTACTGAGCCAAGATGGTCTTTTACAAAATAGTAGCTCTTCTCCCCATATCTTAGAATAACTGGGTCATCTATCCCTTCTGAATGAATGTAAATGAGAGGAAATGGAAGGGATGAGTCATGGACTGAAAGGAGATTCTCCCTATCATAGAAGTATTTAACTATCTTCATAGTTCCACCTTCAGAGACCTTCTTTTCAATTCTTCTCCCTGCTCAAATTTGTCTGTTTCTTTTTTTGCTTCGAACTACAATAAATACAAACTGGTTTGAAAGTTTTTCCAATTTTTATAATGTTAAGATGAGATAAACAGAAAGGACGATGGCATGATGAGCATATCCCCCCCTTATCTTGGATGAACTCTATTCCACATTCAGTACATTTAAAAGGTGTAGTTATTTCCATATTCTTTTATTAATAGCTACAAGGATCGATCAAACATCTGAACATACAACCGTAGGACGCACCTGCAACCCAAGAAAAATATACCGCTTGAACAGGCCTTACAATCTTAGATATGGTTGTAAGAGCAGTCCATGCTTTGGGATATATTAATGAAATAGCATGAGGCACCTCCCTCACAATTAGTCTTCCATCTTTCCCTGGAATTACAACAAGATCATATGGAAGGTTTACTGCTATTTGAGACCCTACAAAGAACTCAGTAAATCCAGGAGCAAGTATATCTATACAATTAGTATAACATTCCGCCCATGTTTGAAAGCAGCATCTCTTTCTTAACCCATGAGGGTCATTCCAATTAATAGGTGAATTTCCTACATAACTATAATAATTCAACCCTCCCATCCAACCAATTGGATCCTCTGATAGAAATCTTCCTGTGCTTGAGTCATAATACCTTGCTCTGTAGTAGTAAAGTCCGCTCTCTGAATCGTAGAACCTTGAGGTGTAGAGCCTTGGATTGGTAAGAGTTCCTGATTTATAGATTATATTCCCAAAGGAGTCGTAGATGTATTCGTTCTCTGCTGTTCCGTATTCTCTTATTACTTTCATGATAGAACCTAAATGGTCTTTTATGTATCTGTCTGAAAGCTCTGTTTGTCCCAACTGCCTTCCTTCTATCCCATCTATTGTCATTCCCTGCTGATACCTCTCAACTGCATTCCCCGAAGAATCCATTATCTCATATTCCTCATCTCCATTCCAGA
>Ga0207433_10011047_pt1 | contig 13866 bp, 14 predicted proteins | sample YelNatPaOPGAMG01_FD_187559 | JGI IMG/M metagenome (GOLD analysis project Ga0207433, IMG submission 187559) | Hot spring thermophilic microbial communities from Obsidian Pool, Yellowstone National Park, USA - OP-RAMG-01 (SPAdes) (version 3) | ecosystem: Environmental > Aquatic > Thermal springs... | reverse complement strand
CGGCAGCGCTCATTCGCAATGCCCTTCGGTTCGTTGACTACATGCCTTGCACTTGCGGGATAGGCTTCACAGTTATGCTTTTAAGCGCTCAATTTCGTCGTCTGGGCGATTACGCTGCTGGCACTTTAGTCATTCGTGAGGGGCGAACGACGCCACCTGCATTGCCTGAAGAGGAACTGCCACCGATGGATTTGCAAGTCTTGACACCTTTGGCTGTCGCAAACATCGGTCGGCTAAGTAGCGAGCAAATTTTGGCGCTCCGTTACTTCCTGCTTCGGGCGCCCCAACTCCCTCAAGATTTGCGAGAGGAAATGGCGAAAGAGTTGGCATCTAAAGTAGCCAACCTGCTCTGGGATGGCAACCCGCCAGAAAATTTGCCCGCTGAACGATTGATTGAAGAAGTCGTCTGGCTCTACAGGCAGAGGTTTGGGTAGTGAGGAGCGTAAAGCGTAATGGCGTAATGCATAAGAATGGGAGGGCGAGGCTCCTGCCGAGCCGAAACGGCGGCGACGGGCGATTAGCGACTGGTGAACAGCGAATTGGCACGAAAAGATGTGCCATCCAGAGAACCCATTTACTTGAGCCGCAAAGGTGGGGCGGTGGCGGTTTCGCCTTCTTTGACCGTGACAGTAACTTTGTCAACCACTTCACCTTCAACCACAAGCCGCAAAGTGTAAGTGCCGGGAGCGAGGTTGGTCAACCTGTAAGTTCCGTCGGCACCGATTCTCGCAAAGGCGTTCGTTACTCCGCCTTCTGCGGGCAAATACAAATCTGCGTTCGGTTCCGTCGTCCTTACGATTGAATATGCTGGCACTGGTTTCCCTTTCGGCGTCACCACTTTCCCAACGATTGTGGCTGCTTTCGGCAGCGTTATGCGAATTCCATCGTGCACCTTTTCGGGTTCAAACTCAAACTTGCCAGCGAAAACTTTTGCTCTCCCTTTCGCTTCAGCGATGATGTAGTAAAGCCCTGCCGGCAGGTTGCGAATTTCAAATTTCCCGTTTGCGTCCGTTTGGACTTTGAACACAGTGTTCCAGCCTTTTGCCATCACAAGGGTGACTTCAGCATTGGGAATCGGATTCCCTTCGTTTGTGATGACTTGTCCACGAACGAGCGATGTCAAGGGCAAGATTTTCAACTCCACGAAAGCGGGCTTATCTGCGGTCACTTCAACAGTTGCGATGTTGGTTCGTATCAGGTTGTTGACGACGGCGAAAACTCGGTATTTGCCGGGAACAAGGTCTTTGAAAGTGAACCGACCATTTTCGTCGGTGAAGGCGCTTCCAGCGCCCTCGGGCAACCCTCAGCCTGCACACGCCAACTCTTCTGGGACTGCGTAAACGGGCATCCCACCGACGGGCTCGCCTTTCTCGTTCACCAATTGCCCTTCAATCAAAGCGCCCGGCTCAAGCATCAACCTAACTTCAGGACTCTTGCCGCCCTCAATTTTGACCGTTTCGCTCCTTGAAGCAAAGCCTGGTTTCATGACCGTGACAGAGTAGGTGGCAGGTCTGTTGTATCGGAAAGCAGGGATTTCGGAAAACGAGAACCGCCCGTTCTCGTCGGTCACAGCACGGAGCATGGGTTCGGAGTTGACCAAAACTGTTGCGCCGGAAACAGGTTTACCACTGCTGTCAATCACTTCGCCAGTGATGGAGACGGTTGGCATCTCGTTTCTGACTGTTACCGTCACTTTCGCAGTTTCGCCACCTCGGACACGAACATTTTGCCAAGTCGTCACCAGACCGCCAGCAACCCCGAAGGAAGTGGCGATGATGTAAGACCCTTCGGGCAAATTCTCAAGGGTGAAAGAGCCATCGCTTTTGGTGACCGCTGTTGGCAAGTTGTAGCCCAACAGCCTTTCCTCCTGAGTTTCATCTTCCTTCCAAACCGACACAAACTCACCTGCGATGGGGTTGCCTTTTTCGTCAACGAGTTTGCCGACAATTCGCCCAGTTGCTGGAACAGAAATCGTCACTTTGACTTTTTCGGCGCTGGCGACGGTGACCGTTGGGCTAATTGCTACAGGCAACCTATCAGAAGGCGGAATTCCCACAAAGATGTAGTCTCCGGCGGGCAAATCGTTGAAGCGGACTAAGCCGTTTTTGTCGGAGAACTGCCCACGCTCTATCAGCCATTCTCCAAACGGAGCAAATCGGTCTTCGCTTTGCTCTCTAAGTGGTGCAACCCAAACACCTTTCATCGGCGAACCGTTAGCCGATAGGACCTGCACTTCAACTGTGCCCTTGACTTCTTTCGCCCGCTTCAACTTCACAACGAACTCAGGCGCAACTTTTTCGTCGCCGACGACAAGCCCATCAACCTTTGCTGGCTCGTAGCCGTCAACTTGGATTGTCAAGGAGTAATGCCCGGGCTCTTGAACTGCAAAGTTGATGCGCCCTTCGTTGTCAGTTGGAGTGTCAGCGTAGGCGAGAGGGAGTAAACCAGAGACAGTGGCTTTCGCCTCGCCCCTGACCCTTACCATGACATTTGCCAACGGCTTACCTTCTTCGTCCAGAACTTGCCCGGTTACAGTTTTTGTCGGTTCTTTCGGTGCGACGATGACAACTTCTGTCGTCTTGCCCGCTTCAACAACAATGCCTTTGCGCAACTGGTTGCGAAAATCTTTCCCGAAAGCAACGAGCCAATATTCGCCCGGACGAAGGTTTTCAAGGATGAAGTTGCCTTGCTCGTCGGTGTATGCCAGCGGGAAGTCCGTCGCACCGACGGAAGGTGCCGGACCTCAGCCACCACCAACGCAAATCGTTTGGTTTTCGTTGATTTGCAGGTTCAAAGCACCTTGCTCGCTGCCCCACATGTTGACAAGGTAATAGTGGCTCTCAATCGCCATTACCCCAATTCCCGATGCAGGTGTTTTGCCACCGTCCTTGAGAACCTTGCCTTTGATTGAGCCGAACTCTTTCGGGATTTGAAGTGTCGCTGAAACTTGTGCGGGCTTATCTTTCGCTGGCGGCACATAAATCCATCGGACCGCATCTCTGCCTTCTTTCGTCCGAGCACTCAGGACATGCCAACCTGAAGGGACATTTTTCAACTCAAACCGACCTTGCTCGTCCGTCTTCACTGGTTCGCTTGGTTTGGCTTCAATAAAGCCCCAAGGGCTTGGCAATTGCTTGTTGAGTTGCACCGTCGCTTCAGCGACGGGTTTGCCTTCAGGGTCAAGAACTTGACCTAAAATGGTTGCCCCCAATGAAACGGGCTTTTCGACCGGAGCAGCGACGATTGTCACTGCCTTGCTTTGTCCCGGCGCAACCCAAACAACATTTGAAGCCACTCCCGTCGTTCGGTAACTTTTGCTTTCAACCGTGAAAGAAAAAGTTTCCTGCCCACAGTTCGCCGACTTTGAATTGACCTTGCTTGTCGGTCCGAACTTTCTGTCCCAAATTGCCGATGGGGAACGGGTTGGGAGTGACAGGACCGACTCTAACTTCAGCGTCAGCAATGGGTTCGCCCTCAGGGTTGACGACTTTGCCTGAGACGGAAGCGAAAGGCTGCAACCGGACAGAAATTGGCTCTGTTGGAATTTGCTTTGGGTCAACGGTGATAATCGCCCAACCTTCACCCTTAGCCCTGAGCAAAACTTTTTGCTTCCCAACTTGCGACATCGGCGGCAGGACAACGCAACCGTTTTCGTCGGTTTTCAACTCGCTGGTTTCGAACCAAACTGTCACAGCAACGGGGGCATTTGACAACGGCTTGCCGTCAACTTTGAGCAATTTGACAGTGAGACGGGGCAACTTGGGCAACTTCAAAACCAAATCTTCGCTCTTGTCGGCAGCGATGACAACTTTCTGCTGAGTTAGGGGTTGGTTACCAACCATTGCCATAACCACGATGTTCGCTTCACCGACGGGCGGGAGCAAAAACACGAATTCGCCATTTGAGTCTGAAACCGACATCCGGGGTTCTTTGCTTTCAGGTTTTATCAGCAAAACCATCATCTGCGGCACTGGCTTGCCTTCATCGTCAACGACTTTGCCCTTGAGGGCGGGCAAAGGTGGCAGGCGGATTTCAATCTTTTGCTTGTCGGATTTCAGTTCAACGGGCAGGACATGCACTCGCTGCTTGCCAATCCAAACTGTCAATCGGTATTTGCCCGGTGGTTTCCCAGTGATGAGAAATCGTCCACCTTCTACGCTGAAACCATCCGGTCGGTCAGATTGCCAGTCAAGGGTGTGTTGGGGCAAATCGCCTTCAGGCGGGTCAAGGTAAATGAACGCTCCATAGATAGCCTTGCCATCGTGGGAGAGGACAACGCCTTCAAGTGACACGAAGTCGCCACCAGCTTGCCCCCAAGCGATGGAAGCAGTTAAACCGACCAATGTAGCCACCCACAAAAGCATTTGAAACCCCTCCCTTCGGGCTGACGCCCGTTTGGGTTGACGCTTCAATTTTAGCGACGGACAAAAACGGGAAGCAAGAGTGCGGTCAAGTCACATTCCCAGCCGCTCCAAAACTTCCTGAGCCAATTGGCGATATGCTTCGGCAGCGATGCTTCGCCCGTCGTAGTGGATGATGGGCAGCCCGTGGCTCGGTGCTTCCGCCAACCGGACAGTTCTGGGGATGACAGTTCTCAAAAGCCATTGCGGAAAGTGCTTTTGCAACTCGGCAGAAACTTGGTGAGCGAGGTTCGTTCGGGCATCATACATCGTCCTCAAGATGCCCAAAATTGTCAGGGCTGGATTGAAAGCCATCCGAATTCGCCGAATGGTGCTGAGCAAGTTGCCCAAGCCTTCCAAAGCGTAGTATTCGCACTGGATGGGGATGAGCAGGTAATCGGCAGCAGCGAGACAATTGACCGTCAAAATACCCAAGGATGGCGGGGCGTCAAGGATGAGGATGTCAAACTCGGGCTTGATGGGCGCAAGTAAGTTGCGAAACGCTTGTTCTCGCCCTTCCTCTTGCACCAACTCAACTTCAGCGCCTGCAAGTTCCATGTCCGAAGGCAACAAAAACAAGTTGGGGAACTGAGTTGCATGGATGGCTTGCTTGACATTGACCAAACCCGACAAAGCGTCGTAAAGGTGCGGGCGAGCAGTGCCCCGATGAAAGCCGATGCCCGAAGTGGCGTTGGCTTGCGGGTCGCAATCAACGAGCAAAACCCGTTTGCCCAACTCAGCCAAACAAGCACTCAAATTGATTGCCGTCGTCGTCTTACCCACTCCACCTTTCTGGTTGACAATCGACACGACAACTCCCATTTCCCTCTCACCGACAAAAATTTTGCGGCAGCGGAAAAACAAGTTCGGACTATGGACGATGCACCCCAGTGAGTATTGCGACGATAACTGCTCCATAGAGAACTCCGACGACACAAACGCACAAGATATTTGGCACCAAAACAGCCAACGCAGCCCTCCATGTGTCCGTTCCGTGAGCGACAGCAAGACCGATGATTGCCAGAACTAACATCCAAATTGAAGCGATTAACCAACCAACGAAAGGAACGACAGCGAAAATCTGAGGCGCGTAGGCGTAGGAAATCACTCTCAGGGTCATTGTCAAGCCTTGATTTGCCCCGCCGAACAGCATCAGGAACAGGTGGACAATCACGCCCGAAATAAAAATGATTAACAGCGCAAGCAACCAGCCGAAGAGACCAGCGCAAACCAAGTAGAGGACTTCACCCGCTAACAACCCTGCAATTTTCTCCTGTCGCAGCATCAAGATATCTCGCATCATCAGGATATGGGCTCGAAAAATCAATGACCCCGCTGCCTCGATAACGAAATAAATCCACCCAACCAACACGCCGAAGAGCAGGGCGGGAGTTAAGTCTTGGCTGTTCCCAACCGACTCAAAAAACTCAGTTGGGCGAAAACAAGCACCCACCCAAGTTTGCAGCAGGGCAGGGAAGAAGCCACCGTATGCGTCCCTGTCCTCAAAGGGCGGCAAGTTTCCCATCGCCATTGCAAGCCACCTCCTTAAAGTGGCTGCCAAAAAGCAATATCGCACCTGATTTTGCAGCAAGGTGTAAATGCTTGTCAAGAGTGCGAATCTAACTTTTCGGCAAATCGTGAGGTCGGCAAATCGGGAGGTGGCGAACACGACAGAACTCACAATCTGATGCTGCAAAACCAAAAAGCAACGAACAGGTTTACGCATTACGCCCCTGAGACCTTCTCTCATAGCACCACGCACCTCAAATTTAGGCTTACCTGCAAGTTTTTGGAACACACTTATGCCCCCTTGACGGCGACTTTTTTTTTTGCTACAATAGCAGCGAGCATCCCACCTGACGGCGAGGTGGGAGGGCATGGAGGAATTGTCACCGAAGGTGCAAAAAGTCGTCCAAGCAGCCTTGCACCAAGCAAGGCAATGGCGTTGTCCGTTCCATTGGGATGGCAAAGAATGGCAAAAAGAACTTGACGCTATCGCCCAAGCCGCTGCCTTTGAGGCTTGCTTTTACTTTGACGAGCAACGAGGCATGACTTTAGAAACCTTCGTTTTCTGGCAAGTGCTGACAGCCCTTCGGGATTTCCATCGGCGGGAGTGGGCTTATTTCGCCTTTCACTGCGGGCATCTTACAAAGGCTTCCGATGAGGGAGAGGTAGGAGAGGGCGACGAAAGCGCGGAAGTTTGCGAGGGAGTAGTCACAAAGGGCTTGGAGCAGGAATGGCGGCGCTACTTGATTTGTTGGGCGTTAGAACGATTGAGCGAACGGGAACGACAGGTGATCAATAGGCTTTATTGGGACGGGCGTACGGAAGCGGAAATTGCCCACGAACTGGGCATCAGCCAACAAGCCGTCAGCAAAATCAAACAGAAGGCGATCCAGAAACTGAGGGAATTGCTGAAAGGGTTGCTTTAAGAGCCTTTCAAGCCTATCGGGTCGCCGGCGGGCAGGCAGGTTGTAAAATACTCGGGTCAGTGCATATTATATAGTGGCAATGAAAAACCGCAGTATGGAGGTGTTTGGAATGAAAAGGAACATAGCGCTGTTGGTTGCATTAACTTCATTATTGGTGGGTGTCTATGTGACTAAACAAGCCCTTGCAAGTTGTTTCTACTATTGTGTAGTTGAAGACAGACAATTTCTCTATTACAGATGTGGTAGCCCCATTAACCTCTGTCCTGGCGTCTGCATCCGGGAAGAATGGCAGGAAGGTTCCTGTCAATTTACTATTAATCCCTTTGCAGGTTGTGAATCTGTCCAAAAGGTAGTTCCTCACAATTTTTATGTTACCAATTGCGTGCCTGCAGGAGCGATTTATCCCCATTGCAAATGCGACGAAAACAATTGGTGGTATGCCGGGATGGCAGGTGTGAACCAACAAGACTGTAACGGATATACATGTTTCGGATATTAAGCCTGTCGTGTGATTGCTCGGGTGCACGAATGTTGCAAGTGCAAGCAGTCGTTCGTTCTTGTAAAGATGCTTTCTTGAATAAGGGGTGTAACATATGCGTGGTAAATTAGTAACTCTATGGTACATGCTGGTCTTTACAGTTGTAGGTCTTGCGCAGCAACAGACGGTTGACGAGGGTGAATTGGAAAAAATCCTCGCCTTGATGGAGCAACGCGTTCAAAAAATAGCAACTCTTAGATGTGAATGGGAAGAAGTGACAGAGTTTCTCCCTAATCCCTATCTCAAGGAGCATTGGCAGGAAGAAGCAGAAAAACGCGTCAGGCAAATACCTGGCTGGCGTAATTTATCTCGTGAGGCTATAGAGCAAAATAGGAGGGCATACCAAGAGTTGTTTCGTCAACTTGGTGAAGGGTTCAAAAGACGAAGGGTCATAACTTTTGAGGGATGCGGTAGTTTAGTTTTAGCAAAAGCCACCCAGTATAAGCCTTTCTTCGTCACTCAAATATTCTTCTTCCCACAAAGTCATTGCTTCTTGGACTACGAATATGGTCAGGGTTCAGTAAAACCTTATGCATCGGTCAAACCAATGAGCGAGGCTGAACCCGTCCTTTCCAACCTTCTAACCCGATGGTTTTTCCTTGGTGGTAACATCGTCAAGTGGGGTAACTTCCGCGTTCAATCAATTGAACAAAGTGTGGATGTAGTCACACTGACACTTATGGAACAAGAGCAAGAAAAAATGCCACCAGAATACCGCCATATCGTTGAAGTGAGGATTAGCAGAAAGTATGGAGGTGTTCCGATAAGTGTCGTGAGCAAACATGGTCAGATAGTCATCAGTCGCTTAGAAGGACGAAATTTCCGTAAGATGGATGATGTTTGGCTTCCCACGACCGTTCTTGACACTGCAAGCCACTACAAAGCAACATATCGTTTGATCTCGGCTGAAAAGGTGAAAGATCCAGTTAGTGTCATCACTCAACTGCCTAAAAATATTGTCGTCAACGATTTAAGACTAGGCAGAGACAGACAGGTTAATTACCAGTTTCGCGGACGGTTACCGACCTTAGAGGAATTGGAAAAGATGTGGCAGGAACGGGAAAAAGAAAGGCAGTATCTGAAAGCTCGAAGTATTGCCACTCGGTGGGTTCCACCTCTCTTTCTGATCGTTGTCGGAATTGTCTGGTATTTACGAATAAAGAGCAAACAATGGAAGGAACCACACAAAGTGAGGTTGCGATGAGAAAATCTATTGCCCTTATGAACGATGCGATGATTGTTGTGAGTGAACGAAGGAAATACTTACTACCCCTTGTGCTAATTGTAACGGGTTCTATTTGGCTGAGTGCTCTTGTATTTCAGTGGACGATATCACCAGGTGTAGTTTGGGTTTTAGGTGGCGATTATGATTTTGGCAAAGTGCCACAAGGCAAAATCATAGAACATCGAGTGCGTTTGTTCAACCCTCATACTTATCCAATTTATCTGCAATTTGAGACAGGTTGTGGATGCACAGTAATCTCAAAAGACGGTGCCGACTTATTGGGTTTGAGGTTGGAGCCCTTCAGTTGGCATACAATTTCCGTCAGGATAGAAACAGCAGGTTTAGAACCGAGGCAGCATCTACAAGTAGTGTGGATAAAGGTGCGAGAAAGTGACAAAATTTACCTCCAGCCCGTCTGGTTACGGTTTTCGCTATATAGTTCCGGAAGGTGACTGGCTTGTGGTTTCGTTTTGATAGCAAACAACAGGCAGCAATAGTGCAAGCACTTTTCGTTGGTTTCTCCATCATTAGACAAGCCGCATTGTTAGGTATAATGGTCTGGTATGTTTTACCCAACACAATCTTCAGTGATTGCTTGAAGAAATTGGTTAAAATTATCCTTCTCAATTTCCCAGGCAACCATGTCAACAGCGAAGCAATTTTTGCCTATTTCTTAGGGTATGGGCTTACACTCTTCTTTCTCATCATGTATGTTTATGTCCGTTTCACCCATTGGGTGCGATCAACGCCTGCCATTCATTTGACCGACAAGATTCTCATCTTCAATGGGCTTTATTTATTGGACTTTTTCCTTTCCACTGCTGAAAGGTTCCCATTCGCTTTATCGCTTTGGATGTTTGCAACATTTATGTCCTTTTACTTTTGCGCTCTATGGTGCTTGAAAGAACAAGCCATCCGATTGACACAATTATTGATACTTCTCATTGCGCAACAATGCGTTTATGCAGTTGTTTATCATACACTCGGACTTAGGCAGTTTCACTCCCCTGGATTTGGACCGCGTGCCGTGGGCACTTTTGATAATCCAAGTCACTTGTATCCTCTCTGCCTTGTGGGCATACCAATAAGTTTAATTTTCGCAGAGATGGAGATTACACGCGGTTGGAGATGGTTTTGGAGAGGAATCACCACAATGATGCTGTTAGTGCTGGTGTTGACCTACACTCGTGCTGGATGGGTTGCTTGTGGAGTTTCTCTTGGTTACCTTGCCCTCTCAACCTATTCACTTTTATCAAAGCAGAAAAACACTCAACGGGTGCTGATAGTGCTTACCCTAATATTGCTGACAGGAGCGATTTTCGTCCGAACGAAAGGCAGGGTCGCTGGTAACCCTGATGACCGTTCCTTTTGGGGACGCATCGCTATTTGGGGAACCGCTCTAAAGGTAATTGCTGATCACCCCATCTTAGGAAACGGTGTAAGCACTTACTTTCAAAAGCAACGCGAACATATGACACCTGATCTACAACGCTTTAACCCGATGAATACGGAGCCCAAAAATCTCTACCTTCACATCGCTGTGGAATTTGGGCTGACGGGTTTGGTGATTTTTCTCTTTCTCATCAGGCGATATGTGCAACTTTACCGCTTTGTCATCCAAACTTTTCCACCTTCTGATGATGCCTATGCTGTTGTCATCGGTATCCATGCCAGCCTTTTAGGCGTATTCATTGCTGGCTTCTTTGATACACCCATCCTACATTTTACTCGCTCGGCATCCTCGGTCGCCGTCGCCTGCCTTTTAGGCGTTTTGTGTTCTTTGGTCAATCAGGCAAATCCTGCTCCTATCTTTGATAAAGTTGAAATCCAAAGGAAAAAGCGAAAGTTTTGGCAAATCGCAGGAGTGGGGTTAATTGTTCTTTTGCTTGTTGCCGTTTATTTGCTTAGGTTTTTAATTAATGGGATCAAACTGGCACAAGAAGCCCTTCCACAGGTTCAACACTTTGCTGAGTATTACCCTAAGAACACTTCTTTCGTCCGCCTCAAAGACATCTCTGAAGATATGATCTATGCTGTTGTCGCTTCAGAAGATATCTTCTTTTACTCTCATCGTGGTGTTGACTGGCTGGCACTTCATAGAGCCTTGCGCAAGAATCTTCGAGCAATGAGTTTCGTTCAAGGTGGCAGCACCATCACAATGCAAGTGGCTCGTTATGTTTTCTTGTCGCGTGAACGCACCCTCTCCCGAAAAATTGCTGAAATCATCTTGGCACTGAAAATGGAGCGATACTTGTCCAAAGAACGCATTTTGGAACTTTACCTCAACAATGCTCGCTTCGGGATGGGACAGGACGGGATTTTGGCTGCTGCTCGCAATTACTTCGGAAAGTATCCTAAGGACTTGACACTATCAGAGGCAGCCTTCTTGGCAGGTGTCTTGCCTGAGCCTCCCTTTGACCGAAGAAAAGTGACGCCAGAATTTGTTTGGCGATGTCAAAGAAGAGCCTTTGAACGATTGGGCGCTTTCTTCCCGCACAAGTATCCTCCGGAAGTTTTGGAGAGAGTGCAAAAGGAACCATTGCGGTTTAAATGGGGACAAGTGATCACGCCATCGGCAGGAGGGACGAGAAAATGACCATTACAAAACGAGCATTTACGCTGATAGAAATTTTGGTCGTTATCGCGGTCGTCTCAATTTTAGTTGCTTTGTTACTTCCTGTTTACTTCAATGTCCGAGAATCGGCGCGAAAGGCTACCTGTATTGCCAACCTGAAGCAATTGGGCAGGGCATGGTTGATGTATGCTCAAGATTACGACGGATGGACCCCTGGCGGCGCTTATGCCCGCTTTGCAGGACCTGGTGACGGGAAGCACTACACACCCCTTTGGTTATTGCTGTCTTATTTGCGGGCGGAACAAATTTTTATTTGCCCAACCAGATTGGGTTGGGATTTCAGCACGACAACCCCGCAATTGGATACACATCGCCCAAGGCAAGGCAGTTACGCCTCTAATTACCAAGTCATGGAAGTTCACGAAACAATGATAGACCGCCCAACAGAACTGGTGGTTTTTTGCGATTCATATAACCCTTGGCAGGATTGTTATGCCAATTGTCGTGGTTGCACTGGGGGCTGTTCCAGTTACATTTGGGACCGCATCGGACGGGGTTACTACCAAGGAGATGTCTCTAAGCCAACGGATTGGCATAGTGGTGGCATCAATATTTGTTTCGCTGATGGTCATGTCAAGTGGCTGAGGTTAGGAGCAATTTTCTATCGCAACTGGGTTCGCTTCTTGCCTGAAAGTGACCCTCACTATCATCGCCCCATCACTCAGGATTGGTGAGTAAGGGTTTTTGATAACACTCGGTTCATCTCATGATGGGCTTCTTAAGTCACGGAGTGCAATGATTGAGGGGGTGAAAAGGGATGCGTGGCTTTAAGATCTTGCCATTCTTGGTATTACTTTTTCTTTGCCTCGCTTTCGCATACAGTCAACATCAATCCTCTGGACAAGTGGAGAACAAGGACAGAGACATTGAAACGGCACAACCTCAATCGCTCTAAACCCGCATCATCCATTCCACGACTTGCTCCATGGCAGGTTGGATGACACGGAGCAAGATGGGTGGGTAGACGCCGACGAGGAAGGTCAAAACGACCAACGGCCACAAAGAGATGTGTTCCTGCAAGTTCATGTCGGGCAAGTTGCGATACTCTTCCCGCAACTCACCGAGGAACATCCGCTGAACCGTCCAGAGGAAATAGGCTGCGGTGATGACGATGCCGATGACGGCAAACCCCGCCCATTGGTAAACTCGGAAGGAACCGAGCACCGAGAAGAATTCGCCCCAAAAGCCTGCCAAACCGGGCAGACCCAATTCAGCCATTGCAAAGAAACTGAAGATGCTCCCGTAAACGGGCATTTGTGCCCACAGACCTCCAAATCGGTTCAAGTCACGGTGATGGACTCGTTCGTAAATGACGCCGACAAGCAAGAACATCGCTCCCGTCATCAACCCGTGAGCAATCATCGTCCAAGTTGCACCGTTAAGCGCCGTCACTTTTGCACTGCGCAACGCTGCATCAGCGAAAGCGCCCCCGTCTTTCGCAGCCGCAGCAATTCCCAACATCACAAAACCCATGTGCCCGATGGACGAGTAGGCGATGAGTTTCTTCAAGTCATCTTGCCCCATCGCAACCAACGAGCCGTAGATGATGTTGACCAGTGCCAAAATTCCCATCATGCCCCAAAAGACATCGGATGCTTCGGGCAAAAGCGGCAAGTTCACCCGAACTAAACCGTAAGTTCCCATCTTCAGCAAGATGCCTGCCAAGATGACACTGCCTGCCGTCGGCGCCTCCACATGGGCGTCGGGCAACCAAGTGTGGAATGGAAAGACAGGGACTTTGATGGCGAAAGCGAGGTAGAAACCGAGCCAGACCAAAGCCTGCAATGTCGCCGACGCTTTCGCTAACGGCTTCTTCTCAATCAACTCCACCATGTCAAAAGTCCCTGCGTGGAAGTAAAGCACCAAGATGGCAAGCAACATCGCCACCGAGCCGACAAGGGTGTAAAGGAAGAACTTGATTGCGGCATACTCCCGCTTCGGTCCGCCCCAGATGCCAATCAGGAAATACATCGGCACCAGCGAAACTTCCCAGAACACATAAAACAGCACGAAATCAAGGGCGACGAAGACACCAATCATTCCGGTCTCAAGCAGCAGGAACAGGGCGTAGTATTCCTTCTCTCGGTAGTGAATGGCAGTTGGCGAATAGACGATGCTCAAAAAGGTCAGCAGAGCCGTCAGGACGACCAACGGCATGGACAAACCGTCCACGCCGAGATGGTAGCGGATGCCCAAAATCGGCACCCAGTTGTATCGCTCCTCAAATTGCATCATCCCGTGAAGTTCGGGACCGAAACCGAACCAAAGCCCGAAACTCAAGACCAAGACGGCTCCCGTGAACAGGTGAGCCCAAAAGCGGATGAGCCGCACCTGCTCTTTAGGCGTCAACAAGATGAGCACCATGCCGACAATCGGCAGCCACAAAATTAGCGAAAGCAGCGGCACCTTCTCCACCGCTTCCGACCTCCTTTGCTGGTGGTTTCACTTTTCGGCGACAGGCACTTCTATTTGAATTGTCCTCAAACCACGCCGACCAAAATGCTGGGTGAAGTTCAAAACCCCCAAGCCCACGAGATGCCCATCGGCATCAAAATCCAAAATGACGCCCTCTTTCACTTCCTCACTTTCGGCTATCAGATTTTCGCTGAAACGGATGTATAGTGCGTCACTTTCCA
>Ga0207433_10011046_pt1 | contig 13869 bp, 23 predicted proteins | sample YelNatPaOPGAMG01_FD_187559 | JGI IMG/M metagenome (GOLD analysis project Ga0207433, IMG submission 187559) | Hot spring thermophilic microbial communities from Obsidian Pool, Yellowstone National Park, USA - OP-RAMG-01 (SPAdes) (version 3) | ecosystem: Environmental > Aquatic > Thermal springs... | reverse complement strand
TTCCGATCTTAGGCCATGCCGAAGGCGGAATTCTTCCGGTTATTTATACCTTTTCTGCCGCCCGCCGGCCGCCCCGCCCATCCCCCCAGCCCGCCGCCCCTATGGCTATTTTTGCCCTTCCTATTTTTCGTAAAATTCCCCATATCATAAATCCATTTTTAACTTGACAATCCCATATCGCATTGTATACTGCTCCTGAAAGGAGGTCTCTTATGTCCAGAACAAACCTTGCAGTCAGCTATGCCAAATCTCTCGGCTCAGACACCCTGACGGGTAATACCACGGGCTCGGCCGTGGCCTTTCAGTCCTTGCCTTTCCAGAAGGCTCGTCTCTTGCTTCGGCTTGGCTCCTTCTCTGCTTCGCAGGTCTTCTACATCTCCATTCTTGCCACCATAGGTGGCGTTCAATATGAAGCCATAGGCTCGAAGGTCTACCTTGACTCCTCTCTGGCGAATTCCAATCTGGACATTCCCATAGACATTCCTCCGGCCGATGCTTACGCCTATAAGGTCTCTGGCTATACCGGAGGTGGTTCTGTTGTCCTGACTGACGTCAGCTTGCAGTTGGTTCTCTCCTCGGAGATGTCCTAATGGACTGGCTGAAGGTTCTCTTGGCCTATAACCCATACCTTATCTGGACGCCCCGCAGAGGCATCATAGCTGGGCCATGGGCAGGCCGCCAGCCGACGTTCACCCGCGCTACCGCGAAATATTCCCTCGGAGATGATGGTCTCTATCGGCTCCTGCCTGCTGGCGCACTTGACCCCTATGGGGTCCATAATGCAACCACGAACCTGGCATTCCGTTCCATGCAGTTCAACCAAGACCTCTCCCAGATGGCTGCTACTGCATTGTCTGATGGTCCTATAGTTGGTAAGACCGCCTATAATCTGGCAGATAATGCTGTTTCCGGTGAGCACTATCGAGGGATATCGAGCAATGGCAGTCTTCCTGCCAGTACTATAGTTTCCTGCTGGATAGTTCGGAAGCCCAGTGCAAACCCGATAACCTACTTCAGGCTCGAAGCTGCTGATTCCGCCTATACTACTGTAATGCGGGCCATATTTACTTGGGATGCCAGTGGCAAGCCTCAGTTCGACTCATGGAATAACGTTGGCTCCCCATCTCCATCTCTGCTTGGCATCCGTCAACTGGCCAACGGTTGGTGGGCGATATATATCCGATGGACTAATGCCACTGCGTCTACGCTCGCTCAGCGAATTCAGACTCTGGATGGCAGCAAGAACGCAAGCTATGCTGGTCCCCTCGGCTCAATAGACTGTGCCTATTGGGGTTCATGGTCGCACGGAGCAATGACCTATTCAGACATCCCTCCCATAGAAACCAATGACTCATCTGCAACATGCAATGGTGATAGCGTCAACCTACCATCTGGTCTCACACAATATCTCACGAGGCCGTTCACCATGCTGGCCGTAGCTGATAGGCTCACGCCATCTGCTGGCTTTTACAACGTCTGCGCTTCTATCTTCTGGGCATATAGTGCAGATTATGTTAGTCATACTCTTTCCTATGGAAATCGCATAGATACCGATGTGTATATTAATTCAAAGCGGGCTAGGGTATATACCGGTAATATCTATGACTATGACTCTCTCATCTGCCATGCATCAACCTATAAGCCCAACGAACTGGTGGTGGCTGGCAATGGCTCCATCATAGGCACTAGTACCTCCTGTGATTCAATGCCCTCAGCTAACGGTAATATATCTATTGGCTCTAGTGGCGCAGAAGGCAGTCGTATCCGCCTTGCAGTCATTCTGCCTTGGCTGCCGAAGGCCGAGCTGGTCCGACTCACGGGCCTGCTGTCGAGGGTAGCGGCATGAACGATATTCTGGTCCTTACGGAATCTCCCAGCCTGCTCCTCAAGGTCTGCGAGCGAAATGGCGAGCCTCAGGCTTCTAAATCAATTCATGCTATCGGCCATAGCCGATATGCCGTCTTCCTCCGCGTAAGCGATGGCCTTCTGGACCTTCTCGAAAAGACCGACATCGAGGTCCTGAGGGATTTTGGCAAAGTCCCGGAGGACATATTTCCGGAGCTTCTTCGGAAGATGGAGTGAACATGTGGATTCTGACAACCAATCCTGAGAAAGTCAAGAGCATCATGGAGGCCCATGGCCATTCTATGGACTGGCCGTCTACGACCTTTAACACGTCCAAGGGCACTCTTATGCTCATTCTAGCCGATGACCAAACCTCTGGTATCATTGCTGCTATGGATGAAGTCCTGTCAGTCTGGCACAACTACGCTGATGTGCCTGAGGACATAGCTGGGCCGGTTGAGCCTGTTGTGGAATCCGGTCGGATTCCAGAGAGGAGGGAAGGATGCGAAGCTGGAGAACAACCGTCTGTGGGGTCCTGAGCATCATTGCTGCCGGCATTACTCTCATAGCTATTCCGCTGCTTGATGCCGACCCCGGTACTATGCCCAATTGGAGCGCCTTTGGCGTAGCCGCTGTTGCAGGCATTGGCCTTATCTTTGCCCGTGACAATAATAAGTCCTCTGAGGACGTAGGCATCAAATGATAGCGAAGGCCATAGGCCAGTTCTTGGGAGCCGTCCTTGCAGAATGTGCTCCAGTCTTGGTGGGGATTCTAGCTTATGCTATCCGCGAAGCGATGTCGGATACTGTCGAAGACAGTCCTGCTGATGATGCTCTCAAGCAGCGTCTTCGTGAGCGGTTGCGTGCGTACTATTCTGGTCCCTCCGGGAACTCCGGTTCGCCTTCGGGCACCAGTGAGGGCCAAAATCTGGGTCAGGGGTAAGGATGGAGTCGAAGTCCCCTCGGAAGCTGTGCTTCCCGAAGGGTGGTACTGTATAGGGCCTGAATGATGAGTGAATCCGAGATTCGTCATGAGTTGTCGCTCCTTCGGGAGGAAATGTCCTCCCGCTTCTCAGAACTTACCGACTTGCTGGAGAGGCGGAATCAGCTTTGCTTGGAGCATTCAAAGATTCTTGCGAAGCATGAAGCTCTGCTGGGCAACGGGAATACCCTTGGCAAGGCCCTGATGAAGCTCATAGCCATCATAGGCACAATCGTGAGTATTCTGGCCGCAGGCTTCATAGGCATGAAAATTACGGAGGCTGGCCATGCTAAGACGAGTGAAGGGCGGGTGGGTGGTAGTTCATTGTCACGGTCGTGATGCTGGCAAGTGGATTACGAAGCATCCGGTCTCGAAGGCCAAGGCCCTCTCCATCCATAGGGCCATAGAGGCTAGCAAGGCTCGGAGGGGCAGATGAGGAATAGTCGTATCATAGACCTGTGGCTTGAAGGTCGGAATAAGACTGCCATAGCTCAGGAGCTTGGCATATCACCCTCAACTGTCAGCCGGGTTCTCTCCTCACCTCTGGCGCAGGCCGAGATAGCTCGCAGGGCCAAGAGGCGGACCGAGAAGCTGGATGATGAATACGCAGTAAGGATAGACAATGCCCGTAAGATTCTTTTGGGAGCTGTTGAGGAGGCTGCCCAGAAGCAGACTGAGCTTCTGAAGAATCAGGACCCCCGTGTTCAGCAACGTGCGGCTGATGCCATTCTCGACAGGGTTCTGGGGAATGAGCCTAAGCCTCAGTCGGCTTCACTGGATGAGGAGCATATCAAGCTTCTCATAACGGCCTTCAGGGAAAGTCATGGATAACATCGAAGATGTCCGAAGGATGGCTCTGGACGACCTCTACTTCTTCGCCAAAGGGGTCTTGAAGAATTACCGTCTTACTCCATCCCTGCATCTGCCCATATGCCGCATGCTGGAGGGTGATGGGAATCGGTTCCTCTTTGTTCTGCCCAGAGGCTTCCTGAAGACCACCCTCATAAGCCAGGCTTATCCGCTCTGGGCTGCCGTCCGGAATCCTGATATTCGGATTCTTCTGGCCCAGAATACCTATAGCAACGCTGTTAAGAAGCTGAGGACTATCCGGAACATCATTGAGACCAACGACTTCTTCCGAACTCTATTCCCAGAAGTCCTTCCGGATGAGACCTGCATCTGGAAGACTGACAGCCTTCAACTGAAGCGTAAAGGATCATTCTCCGAAGGAACCTTCGAGGCTGGGGGTATCCGGACGCAGGTCGTCTCCCGCCATTATGACATCATCATCGAAGATGATACGGTCAGCCCTGAGCAGGACCAGATGGGTGGGGTGAATATCATTCCCGACAGGGAGGATATTGAGAAAGCCATCGGCTATCATCGCCTCGTTACTCCATTGCTAACCAGCTTCTCGAAGGGCCGTATCATCGTGGTCGGAACCCGATGGTTCGAGGATGACCTCATATCATGGATTCAGAAGAATGAGCAGTATTACAGGGTCTATGAGCGAAAGGCTATCGAAGACGATAAGCCTACGTATCCGGAGCAGTATCCTCTTGAGACTCTTGACCAAATCAGGCAGTCCCTTGGACCGTATATGTTCAACTGCCTCTATCTGAACCAGCCGACTCGGTCCGAGGACATGGTTTTCAAGCCTGAGTGGATTCAATATTATGAGAATCCACCTACGGTGGACCCTGTTATAACTGTGGACCTTGCCGGTGATCCTGCTGTTCAACGGTCAAGCTCCGACTATAACGTAGTTATGGTAGCTGGTAAGGACTATAGCACCGGCCGGCTTTATGTCCTCGATTACTGGCGTGAACGCTGTGGTCCGGGCCCTGTTGTAGACGCCATATTCCAGCTTGCTGAGAGGTGGAACTGCAAGCGAGTGGCTATTGAATCCATAGGATATCAGGCCAGCATGCACTACTGGTTGAAGGAGCAGATGATGGGCCGTGGGCAATGGTTCGTCATAGAACCTCTCCGGTCCTCCCATAGGTCGAAGAACAGCAGGATTCTGGGTCTTCAGCCCTGCTTTGCATCAGGAACTATGTTCGTCAGAACATGGATGAAGGACCTTGTCTCTGAGCTTCTGGCCTTCCCGTCGGGAACTCATGATGACCTGATAGATGCACTGGCGTATCAGCTTGAGTTCCATAGGCCATCGGCCAAGGTGCAGGAGAAGAAGAAGGCCAGGCTTGACCCATTCTCGCTGGAGGCTGCCATTGAGGAGCTTAGGGGGAAGTCTAAGAGGCATCATGCCTTATATTGGAGTACCTTATGAAGAACCGTGAGTGGCTTGAGAACATTGAGCATGGCAAAAACTTCCGCAAGAGGTTTGGGAAGGAGAATCAGTGGAATAGGCTTGAGGACCTGTTCTATGGGACTGACAGGAATCAGGACCATGAGGGTCCGAACCTCATAGCCAGCACCGGTGATTCCCTGCTGAGTCAGCTCTGTATTCAGTACCCATATATCATAGTCAAGCCTGCCGACTATCAGTCTGTCAAGACCGCACCCATATTGGAGGCTGTTGATAACCAGCTCATCGAAGATATGCGCCTCTATCCGGAGATAGAGAATGCTATCCTTAATGCCTACCTCTTCGGGACAGGATTCCTGAAGGTCGGTTATGACTCCGAATGGGGTTTTGATACCGAATTTGATGCCGGAGGCGGTGAAGCTGAGATTGGCATGTCCCTGACGCAATTCGGGAAGAAGGGCAAGAGGCTGGAATTCGATGCTCGGATAAAGCCTGGCATGCCGTGGGTAAAGTCCGTGTCGCCTCGCGATATCATAGTCCCGTGGGGAACCAGAACTCTCTATGATGTTGAGTGGATAGCCCATAGGTGTGTCCGTCGGTTTGACAGCCTTAGGGAGGACCCGAAGTATAATGTCAAGGGCATGTCTCCGACTCTCAGCCTCGCTGAGGCCATAGGTGCGACTACCGTAGATGACAGGCAGAAGGAATACCTTGAGTTCTATGAAATCCACGATGTGACCAATGGCATGATAATCTGCGTAGCACCCGACTTCCCTGATATCAAGATGCGTGAGCAGGAGAGTGTTCTATACGAGGCTGGATATCATCCCTTCGTGGCTATATCCTTTGTCCCATCCACGAAGTCAATATGGGTTCCGTCGGATGCCTTTAGGCTTCTGAATGAGCAGGCCGAGCTGCTGGATATCTGCAACACGTTGTGCAAACAGCGCAGGCTTTCGAACCTGCGGTTCTTCTATGATAAGACGAGGTTGACGCAGGAGGAGGTGGATAACTTCATCGAGGGTGAGGCCGGCATAGCCTTTGGCATTGATGGGGGCCTTAGGGATGCCATTATACCGCTGACGCCCCCGAATAACAATATGATTCTCCAGCAGGAGGCTGAATATGTCCGGCGGAATGCCCGCGAGGTGGTTGGCCTTAGCCGGAACCAATTTGGTGAATACGAAGTAACTGGTCGGAGGACGGCCTATGAGGCGGCCATAGTCCAGCGCGGAAGCGAGACGAGACTTTCCCGCAGGGAAGGCTTGATTTCCCGGACATACGGTGATATATTTGCTAAGGTGAACAGTTTGATTTTCAAATTCTGGTCGCTTCCGAGGTTCGTGCAGGTGGCCCGTGACGATTGGAGGCCGGTCATAGGGCAGGAGCTGAAGGGGACGTATAACTACAAGATACGGCTTGCCACAGAAGCAGTAGCCTCGCAGGAGCAGAGGAAGAATGCAGCCATGCAGCTCTATATGCTCCTGAGTCGGGACCCAAGCATGGACCCCATCAAGCTGCGTGAACTTGTGGCTAATGCCGTAGGCGAGGACTTGAACCTTGGTGAGGTATTTTCAGATGCCGCTTTACGAATTCAGATGTCAATGCGGGGAGCAGGTGGAAATTCCCAGCAGGGAACCTCCCAAGTGCCGGTGCGGCCGGATAATGGAGAGGGTGTTCTCAATTCCGGTGGTAATCAGCAAGGGGCCGGGTAGAAAGGATAGGGCGGTAAGATGGCCATTGACGCTGGAAAATCTGGGGCCGGAGCCCATGACGTTCCGGTCAAGCAGGGAGCTTCGAGACTTCAAGAAGAAGTACGAGGAGGAGCACAGGTGCCAGCTTACTCTCGGTGCCCTGGATTGACGATTTATAAGGCTGAGACCGGAGAGTGGAAGGTTGAGTGGGAAAGTCTGCCAGCTCCGTCGGAGCTGAAGGCTCTTCAAAGGGCAATAGCCGTGTCGTATGGAAGGGCATTCAGGTTGAGCAGAAGAAAGGAGAAGTACAATGTCTGAGGACCAGGTTGATCTTGAGAAGCTCTTGAGTGGTGAGCCTTCGGCAGAGGAAAAGCCTCAGCCTCCGGCCGAAGAGAAGCCTCCGGCTGATGAGAAGCCTAAGGCTGAGGAAAAACCTAAGGAAGAGCCAAAGGCTCAGGAGAAGCCGCAGGATGACATTGAAGCCCTGCGGCAGACAGTTAAGGAGCTGAAGGAAAAGGTTGAGCTGCTCAAGAAAAAGGATGAGCTTGATGAGGCTGAGAAGGTCAAGCAGGCTGTGGCAGAATGCCGGAAGAAGTTCAAGGATTTTGACCTCTTTGGAGAGGACGTGCTTAAGATAGCACACGAAGTGGAGAAAGAGGGCAGGGTTCCATTAAGCTTGGAGGAGATGTACCTTGTGGCGAAGGCCAGAAGGCAGAGGCAGGGAATGCTGAGGCGCACTGATGAGATCGAGAAGCCTGGGTCTGGAGAAGGGAAGAGAAAGAAGCAGAACTTCTCAGAAGCGCTTACTTCAGCATTGGAGAAGGTTGAGATAGGAGAATAAACTATGGGTATACCATCGTTTACTACCCAGCTTGACGACCTCTTCCTGAATACCTGGCTTGAGATTGCCAAGGAGGCGGAGGACGTCGCTTTGGGAGAGCACCCCGTATGGGGCACGCTGAAGGCCAAGGGATGTTTCAAGCCGCAGGAAGGTGGGGACTACATTACCAGAAGGGTTCGGTACAATCTGCCTGAGACCCAGACGTTCCAGAAGGGTACTCAGTTCACCGCGCAGGACCCGAACCTTGAGACGATGGCGATGTGGCCCTTCCGCTTCTGTGGTGTGGACGTGACTCGCTCTGCTACTGATGACAGGGCCAATCGCGGGAAGTACAGGATTAAGGAATACGTTGCTGAGAAGCTGACGGCTGCCAAAGATGCCCTCAGTGAGCGGTTCGAGGAGAAGGTCTTCCAGACTTTCAACTCCGATGAGTCGGGTACTGAACCGGCTTCGCTGAATGACATCGTCGCTCCGTATGCCAGCAGGACCACGGGAACTCTTGGCAAGATTGACCGGAGCAATTCGTGGTGGCAGGCGAATTATAAGGCTTTCACTACGCCTATTGCTGTCAACCTTGTCAGCGACATGAGGAACCTGTTCAACACTGTGAGTCAGGGAGGGAAGACCGTTCCGGACATCATCATATCGAGTCAGAATCTATACGAGATGTACGAGGACTTCGGTGTTGAGGGCGCTCAGATTGTGCTGGCCAGGAATCTGGACCTGTCCTTTGAGACCCAGATGTTTAAGGGTGCCATTTGGGTGTGGAGTCCGAATATCAACATAAGCGGGAAGGAGCAGCTTCTGATGCTCAACAGCAAGAAGCTGGAGGTTGTCTATGACCCGTCTATGTGGCTGACTCCCACTGAGTGGAAGCCCATACCGGACCAGCTTGAGCGGAGGATGCAGATTGTCTGTGCCTATAATCTTATTACGACTGCTCCGCACAGGCACGGTAGGCTTTATGAGGCGTAAAGGAGGTGTGAGATGGAGAAGATTGCTCATGTCTGTCCTCTCGGTGGTTCTTCGACTTCTGACCCCTATAACGAGGTCGGGACCATCATCGAGATAGGGGGTAAGCGCTATCGCTTCGTGAAGAACGCGGAGTCGTCTGCCACATTGCCCTATAAGGGTGTGTGCTACCATGATCCTGATGATGCAGCTTTGACCAATGTCTATCTTCCGTATACGGTGGGGACTGAAGGCCATAACCTCATTGCAGGCATCGTGATGGCGGAGGATGGCTTACCTGCTGGTTCCTATGGCTGGGTGCTGGTCTCAGGGGTCTGTACGGCTACGGCTTATGCCAGTGGTCAGGCTATAGCCAAGGGAGACATTCTGCTTGGCCGTCAGGTTGCCGGTGTAGCGCATCTCTATAAGGATACGGCAGGTGCCGTTCAGGCAACTCCCATTGTGGCCCTGGAAGATCTTACTACTGGTGTCACTGTAGCTACGGACATAAAGGTGTTCGTGAACATTGTATGATAGCAATAGCTATCCCAACCTATGGACCTGTCTCACCATTTATGGTGGGACCATTGCTCTCTGTAGGAGCTGAAGCACGACTTATTGACAAAGTCGCTGTCCTCCATGTTGACGGAGTCGCTTCGTTCTACCAGGTGAGACAGGTCCTTCTTGAAAAGGCTCTTTCAGTGGGTGCAGACAGACTTCTATTTATGGATTCAGATGTAATTCCTCCAGCCGGAGGCATCTCGAAGCTGGCTGAGGTCAAGGCTGAGGTTGTGGCTGGTTTCTATTATAGGCGGAACCCTGAGGTTAAGATTCCGACGTGGAAGAAGGGTAATCAGCCATTCTGGAGTTGCGAACCGGAGGTTGAGATAGATGGTTGTGGTATGGGATTCACACTCATAGACCTTCGGTTCGTTAGGGAGCATCTTGGGCCTGATATGTGGGAACCGATTCCGCCTATCATAGGCGAAGACTATGCCTTCTGTGAGAGAGTCCGGAGGTCTGGGGGTAAAATCATAGGCCGTGGCGATGTCAGGTGTGGTCATCTGACATGGCATAGAATTGAAGACTAGGAGGTGCAGGATGCAGCTAGTGGCTTCCCTTGGGGCCAGAAAGCTGGCCAGAACGTTGCTTAGCCGGAGGCTGAAGAGGCATATCCGGCTGTTCACCAATGCAGGTACACCTACAGATAATACTGACTTGGCATCTGCCGATGGCGACTTGGTCATAGATACCACGAATAATCGTGTCTATGTGGCTGCCAATGTCACTTCTACGACTACTACGTGGAGGCGTCTGGATGCTTAGGTCGCAGATAATCAGCCTTGTTAATGCGGCCATAGGCCGGACTGACAGGACTGAGACAGGGTCTATGCTGGACCTTGCCTTCGAGGAGCTTTTGCAACGGCAGCCTGAGGCCTCGAAGAGGATTCATTATGTCTCTGGCCTGAAAGGCAGCAGCACTCTGGAGGTTCCTGATTTCATCAGCCTCATCAGGGTTAGCTATTACAATGGGACATATACTGATATCAGGATAGCACCGCAGGTTCCCCAGTTGACCTACTCCGGATATCCTGCTGAGTGCTCATATTGCAACAAGGTTCTGACTCTCGATAGACCTTTGGGTCAGGATACGTCTTTCAGGCTCGAAGGATACATGAGGCTGGAGTTTGAGGATGAGAATCCGATTCCGGGGACAGATGAGGTTCTCTTCTGTAAGACTACAGCTCGGATGTTCAGACTCCTGAACGTTCAGGATAGTGCTGCCCTGTGGGATAATATGGGTGAGGTGGCGCTAAGGCGCTTCCTGGTTGCAGACCGGATGTCAGTCATAAAGCCGAAGACGGAGGTGAAGCATGCCCGATGGGACGTCGTGGAATGAGAGTGAGCCTGCGGATAACGCTCTCATTTCGTCTATTCCTTCCAGCATTCGGGATACCAAGGCTGCTGTAAATCTTCGGTTGTCCAAGGAGCATGCAGAGTTCGACAATGCCTCTGTTGGGGGTGAGCATGCCGAAGGCAGCGCAAAGGCGTATTATGATACCAGCGCTCCACAGTATAGGCCGGACGGAAATACAGCATTGGATTCTAATGATGAGGGTCGTCTATGGGTAAAAACTGGTCTGAATCTCTGGGACGGAAGTGCTTGGCGGCCTGTCTTCAACGGTGGGACGTTCGTCTATGGCTCTGCAACTGTTACTGATGATGACATAACCTTCACAGCAGACTATGATGAGCTTTCAGAATGGAATGGCAGTGCCCTGACTGTTCAGAAGACCGGAGTCTATCTATTTATGCTGCCAAGCACTGTGGATATCTACGTGAATACTGTCAAGGTGAATGGACCTGTCCGGAAGCTGACTGCTGGGGATATAGTGACCCTTCATGGCACATGCGATGGCGGCCTTGCAATCATGAGGATAAGATGAGACAGTCAAGATACTACATGCCTCAGCAAAGCACCTTTCCGTTCTGTGGACTGAACGTTCGAGATACTCTGCCTGAACCGAAATTCTGTGTGGATTGTAATGGAGACTTCGAGCATTGGACCATCAAAAGTCCTCAGAAGCTGGAATCCCTATGTACCCTTGCAGGGGAGATTAAGGGAATATGTCCCTACGGTTCGCTGTACGTCGTGTTCACCTCGTCAAACATTTATAAGGTCACGGCTGATGGTACAGCTACAGACATTACTCCTACAGGATGGAGCGCAACGGCTGTACAGTGGGCCGTAGGGACAGACCTTAATGGCGTCAGATGGGTTCTGGCCACCAATGGTGATACGAAGGTTGTCAGGTGGAATGGGACAGGTTCGTTTGAAGCTTGTCCAGCCATAATCTCTGGATTCACCGGTTGCCGTAGCGTCGCCTTCTTTCACGATAGGTTCATCTATGGGGGTATTAAGACCACTTCATGGGAAGAGAATGCGGTCATATGGTCCGAAGTGGGTGACCTGTTTGTGCAGGAAGACCTCTCCTATGTGAATGGCAACATAAAGCGAATGCTTCCTCTAGGGGATTCTCTCATCGTATATACCTCCGAAGGTGGCATAGAGATGCGTTATGTTGGAGGGGACATAATCTTTGGCTTCTTCCCCCAATTCTCAGCCTACGTCGTAGACGCAATTTCTGATGGCTCTGTCCATTTCGTAGTCCGTAAGGACGGAGTCCTGCTTAATGATGGAAATCGGGAGCTGAGGGACATAGGCTCGAATATTAACAGGCTTCTGTCTGAGATAGTGGACGATAGCCTGATTATGGGTTTCGATGCTGTCAGGCGGAAGGTCGTCTTTAGTAATTCCAAGGGGACTCTCGTCTATTACCGATGCCCTGACTGTCCCTATGGAAGCGTCTGGAGCAGGTGGGATAAGCCGATTAATGCGCTAGCACAGGGAACGTTGACTTTGGCTGCTGTCTGCAATGGGCCAAAATATGGGAGGCTTTCAGCTTCTTCTCAAGCGATAGCTTGTAATGCCGCAGGCACTGAGACCGTGGCGGCTTCGCTCATAGGGGATAGCAATATTCTGAAGTATCAGGCTGATTATAATAGCCTTGATGATGGCTTTGTCCTGATGCCTGACATTATCACGCCTGAGTATACACGATGGCATGAACTGGAGTTTGAGGCCAGAGGCGAAGACCTGACGGTCTATGTGGGAGATTGGACTCAGTCCATAAGTCTTTCGAGCGAGTATGAGATATACAGGCTTCCTGTTCAATACTGTAGCAATAAGACCAGTGTCAAATTCGAGGGCAAGTTCGAGGTCCGGTGGTACAGGCTATGGTTCAATGAGGGTGGAAGATGAGTCTGCTTCAGCGTAAGCTTAGTGGCATACCTCTGCCAAGGCCGGTCTCGGACCCCTGTGTTTCTGACTTTACGAAGCAGGTCATAAGCAGCTTCCAGAGCATAGCTAATGTCTTCGAATTCAATACTTTGTCTGAGCAGGTGATTAATGTTGTTGACGGCAGTCAGAATGTCCAGCTTGCCATAGGCGGGAATCAGGTTATAGTTCAGAACATAGTTAAGAAGATAATAGATGACCAAGGTATCTTCGATGTTTTGATGAATGTCATTCTTGAAATCTGTGATGAACGATATGCTCCGATTGAGCATGGTGATGAGTGTCATGTTGAAGATTACTCAAAGATTCCTCATGGCGATGCCGACCATTCGGAAACATATTCAAAGAAGACTCATGGCGATGACGATCATTCTGTGCTCTATGCGAGGGCAGACCATAACCATAATGGGATTTATGCACCCTATACTCATTGGCATGAGATTGTATCTATAGATAGCGATTGGCCTGCTGTTGCTGATAGTGCCCATATCTACGTAAATACAAGTAAATCCAAGGCTATGGTCGTCAAAGGTAATACGACCGTAACGTGGAGTGTTGATATCTTATATGGGGAGTGAGCCATGAAGATAATTCGGGCAAGAAGTCCGAAGGCAATCGAGCTGATAAGTGACAGGTTCGTAAATGCCGATGCCTCATTGGCGCAGTGGCTTAGGGAGATGATTCGGGATGAGAAGCTGTTTGTCCTCTGCTGCATCGAGGGGGATAAGATTCTCAGCTTCTGCGTGGCCTTTGCTCCCCAGAATCTGCCCTATGCCATACTATATCAGGCTTGGGGCAAGGAGCATCTCGATGAGATGTTCTTGCGGCTTCAGGTCTGGTGTGAGAACATGGGAAAGACAGCTATCAGGGCTGAGACAACGAGAAATCCCGATGCTTTATACCGCAGGTGGGGTTTCAAACACATTAGTTCTGTGGTAGAATATAGGTTGAGGGAAGATACGCTTAGCAGGCTGGTGGAAGGCAGGCGGGACCTGGTGGTAAGGAGAGATGACGATGGGGTCGGAGATGCAGATAACTCCGCCAAGGTTGGTGATGGGGTCGTCCCTGACGCCGTCTCAGCAGAGGGTGGCGTCTTGGCTGGAGCAGGAGATAACGGGGCAGCAGGGACTGTCGAGTCAAAATCTGACTCAGCTATGGAACGACCTGCGGTTGAGGGGACAGACGGATCCGATTGCAGCGGCAACCCTGAACTCAATGGCGTTTCAGAGTCAACTGAGTGAAGCCTATCAACGTGCTCATAATGCTCCTGCTTCTGCTATAGCTGCTGCTTCAGAATATTCTTCTTCCAAATCCGGCCTTAGCCCTGAAGAAATCGCCAACCTGTATATGAGGGGTGTTGCCAGTCCCCTGCTTAGCCAATTCGAGCAGGAGATAAGGCCAAGGATAAGGGAGGCGTATTCGGCCCAAG
>Ga0207433_10011043_pt1 | contig 13872 bp, 11 predicted proteins | sample YelNatPaOPGAMG01_FD_187559 | JGI IMG/M metagenome (GOLD analysis project Ga0207433, IMG submission 187559) | Hot spring thermophilic microbial communities from Obsidian Pool, Yellowstone National Park, USA - OP-RAMG-01 (SPAdes) (version 3) | ecosystem: Environmental > Aquatic > Thermal springs... | reverse complement strand
AGTAAGAGGCCTTATAAACCAGAAAGACCAATAGTGGAAGTTTTAGAAGAAATAAAATCTTTATCAGGTATATTTTATAATCCTGATGTCATAAATGCACTTTTTGAGATAAAAGAAGAGGTTATAGAAAAATATCAACCATCATTTAAGAAGGGAATAGTATAATTCTTCTAATTTCTTAGCATTCTTCTCAATAGAAAATTCTTTTGATTTTATTTGAGCATTTTTTTTCATTTTCTCTAAAAGATCCTTATTTGATAATAAAATTTTTACATATTCCCTAAATTCTTCTTCGTCTTCATTTACTAAAAATCCTTCTATCCCATGAGTAACAAGACTTTCACTTCCTGTAGCTCTAACTGCTACAACAGCACATCCTCCTGCCATTGCTTCTAAGGTTACAAGTCCCTGAGTCTCCGTAGTTGATGAAAATACAAAAATATCAGCAATTTTATAGAAATATACTAATTTTTCTCGAGGATACCATCCTAAGAATAGAGCCTTATCCAAAATTTCTAATCTTTTTGCAAGATTAATTAAATTATCTCTTTCATCTCCTCCTCCTACAATTAATAAAATTACATCTTCTCTTTCTTTTAATAAAGGAGTTAGAGATCTTAAAAGAAAATCTACATTTTTTTCTTTCGCAAGTCTACCAGCATATAATAAAATTTTCTTTCCAAACCATCTTGGGTCATATTTAAATTTATCTGGAATTTCCCTTTCCCATAATGAAAAATCAATACCTGTTGGTAATACTTCAATTTTAGTTTTTACACCAAAATTTTTAATCATTTCCTTAACTTCTGCGGATGGAGCAATAACTAAATTTGTTTTATTGGCATAATCAACACTACTTTTAATAGCAAACCATTCCTTAATTTTTTGAGGTATAAGAGGAATATAATGGACATATTTATGATAAAGAGTATGATATGTGAAAACTATAGGTATGTTATATTTTTTGGAAAGTCTTAATGCTGTTTTACCAACAATATATGGATGATGTGAATGAATAATATTAAAATTTTTATCTCTAAAATAATTCTCAATTAAGAAAGAAAAGGGTATAGGAATGGGATGAATTGTAATTTGTTTTATAAATAATGCGGGATATCGAAAAATTCTATCACCATCATTATATGCAGGAAACCATCTTGGATATTTAGGTGCAAAAACATATACTTCATGTCCTAATTTTTCTAATGCAGATCTATATGTTTCAACAGAAATAGCAGCTCCTCCAGTATTAGGTAAATAGTTATTTGTGAAGAATGCTATTCTCATAATAAATAAAGCCCCCAAGATAATCTTGGGGGCTTTTATTTAGATTAGTATTCAGGAGGTGGAGGAGGTGTCTGTTTTTCCTTTTCTGGCTTTTCAGCAACAAGACCTTCAGTTGTAAGCACTAAAGCTGCAATACTTGCTGCATTTTGTAATGCAGATCTTGTCACCTTGCAAGGATCAACAATTCCTGCCTCAAACATATTCACAAATCTATCTCTTGCTGCATCATAACCTACAGGTCCATCCATTTCCTTAACCTTTTCTGCAATTATTGAACCCTCTTTACCTGCATTATTTGCTATAAGTTTTAGAGGAACATCAAGAACTCTTCTTACAATATCTACTCCAATTTTTTCATCTTCGTTATTTACTTTCACATTATCTAATGCCTTCATAGCTCTTATTAATGCCACTCCACCACCTGGAACAATACCCTCTTCAACAGCAGCTTTTGTGGCGGAAAGTGCATCTTCTATTCTATGTTTCTTTTCTTTAAGTTCAACTTCAGTTGCAGCTCCTGCTTTGATTACTGCAACACCTCCTGCAAGTTTTGCAAGTCTTTCTTGAAGTTTTTCTCTATCAAACTCAGAATCAGTTTCCTCTAATTGTTTTCTAATTTGTGCAATTCTTGCCTCAATATCTTTCTTGTTTCCTTTACCTCCAACAATTGTTGTCTTATCCTTATTTGCTCTTACCTTTTCTGCTCTACCAAGCATGTTAAGTGTTACATTTTCTAATTTGATACCTGTTTCCTCAGAAATAAATTCTCCACCTGTTAGTATAGCTATATCTTGAAGCATTGCTTTTCTTCTATCACCAAATCCTGGTGCTTTAACTGCAAGGGATTGTAATACTCCACGAAGTTTATTAACTACTAATGTTGCTAATGCTTCTCCTTCAACATCTTCTGCTATGATTACTAATGGTTTTCCAGTCTGAACTACTTTTTCTAATATAGGAATAATATCATTTACAGCGCTGATCTTTCTATCTGTAATTAGAATATATGGTTCTTCTAATACTGCTTCCATTCTTTCAGCATCAGTTATCATATATGGAGAAATATATCCTCTATCAAATTGCATTCCTTCAACTACTTCTAATGTGGTACCTATACCTTGTGATTCTTCAACAGTTATTACTCCATCTTTTCCTACTTTATCCATTGCATCTGCAATAAGCTCTCCAATTTCTTCATCGTTATTTGCAGATATAGCTGCTACATGTGCTATATCTTCTTTTGTTTCTACTGGTTTTGCAATCTTTTTCAACTCTTCAACAACTGCTTCTACTGCTTTTTCAATTCCTCTCTTTATATACATTGGATTAGCTCCTGCAACAACACTCTTTAATCCCTCATGAACTAAAGCTTGAGCTAAAACTGTTGCTGTAGTTGTTCCATCTCCTGCAACATCATTTGTTTTAGATGCTACTTCTTTAACAAGTTGAGCCCCCATATTTTCAAAAGGATCTTCTAAATCAATTTCCTTTGCAATAGTTACACCATCATTTGTTATCACTGGTGCTCCAAACTTTTTCTCAAGAACTACATTTCTTCCTCTTGGTCCTAAGGTAATTTTTACAGTATCTGCTACTTTATCTAATCCCCTTATCAGTGATGTACGTGCTTCCATATTTAAGCTTAGAATTTTAGCTGCCATTCTCTATCACCCTCCTTTTTTAATTTTTTATTATTCCTCTATTACTGCTAAAATATCTCTTTCACTCAATATTAAATATTCTTCCCCTTCTACTTTTACTTCAGTACCAGCATATTTTGCAAAAATAACTCTATCTCCTTCTTTAATCTCAAGGGGAACTTTTTGGCCATTATCCAAGACTCTTCCGCTTCCTACAGCAATTACTCTTCCTTGTTGGGGCTTTTCTTTTGCAGTGTCAGGAAGAACAATTCCTCCTTTTGTTTTTTCCTCTTGCTCCAATACTTTTACCACAACACGATCACCAACAGGTTTAAGTTTCATAGTTATAACCTCCTTTCCATAATTTTTGTTAGCAATCTTATAAATTGAGTGCTAAATCCAAAAGTAAATATATTAAAAATAATATTAAGGTTCAATATGAAATTTTCAAAGATAATCCAAATTAATAAGTATTATTTTAAAATTTTTATATATTTTCTTCATTTTTCTCTCAATTTTAAAATTTTTCTATAAGAATCAAAAAATTATAAGAAGATTGATAATTTATTTTCTTCTTTTCTTATTCTCTCAAAGGTTAAAATATTTCTATTATATCTTGGGGGATTTTTTAATATCTCTAAATATATTTCTAATATCCGATTTGCGACATTGTCTAAATTATAATGTTTCGCTAATTTTAAAGCCTTAGTCTGATATTCTAAATAAAAATTTATATCATTTTTTAGTTTTAATAAATATTTAGCAAATTCTTCATCTTTTTTAACAGGAATAAAATATCCTCCAAAAGATTCCTTGTATTCTTGAAGATCTCTTAAAAGAAGGGGAAGACCACATGATGCAGATTCAACAATAACCATACCAAAAGTTTCTTGTCTTGATGGAAAGAAAAATACATCACCAGCATTAAAATAATCTGGCATTTCTTCATAAGGGACAGTTCCTGTAAATATTACATTTGGAGGAGCATTTTTAATCTTTTCTTGTAATTCTATAAATCCTGCGGTTAAAACAGAAAAAGGTTGTCCTCCAACCCAAATAAATTTAATATCTGGTAGAATTTTAGCAGTCTCAATAAAAACATCAATTCCCTTTCTTGGTTGTAATTGTCCAGAACCAATTGCTACAAAATCATTATTACTTATTCCTAATCTTTCTCTTATCTTTTTCCTTTTCTCAAGGCTCGGATAAAATCTTTCTAAATTAATAGGATTTGGTACCACATATATAGGTGCTTTAACACCAAATTCTTCTAATTCATCCTTAACTTTTTGTGATACTGCAATTACACAGTCAGCTAAATTATAATAATATTTTAAATATTTTGAGAAAAAAGGAAGCCATAATTCTGTCAATATTAAGCTTCCAATTAATGATTCAGGCACAACATGGGCAGATATTACTAACCTTCTTCCAGAAATTATCCCTTTACTAACAGCATATGGACCAGGTGTATGAAGATGAGCAATATCATATAGTCCTCTACCATTTATACTTAACTCTATTTCTTTTCTCTTTTTTAAGGCTTCAACAAGAGATAAACTTGCAGTATATACTCCTTGTCCTTTTATATCCCATGCTAAAGCCTCAGAAATTATATTTACTTTTATCTTCATAATTATAAGTCCTTTCTTTTATAGATTTTTATGATTAATAATCAATTAATTATAGCATAAAATTTTATTATATTTTAATACTTGACAAATACATTTTAACGGAATATTTTGCTATTGTATTTAATATATAAATGGGGTAATGTTTTTATGAAGGGAAATAAATTAGTTTCAGTTATTATTCCTACATATAATTGTGGAGAATATATAGCGGATTGTATTAATTCAGTTCTAAAACAAACATATAAGAATATTGAGATAATTATCATTAATGATGGCTCAACAGATAATACTGAAGAGATAATAGAAAGATATTTTAGGGGAAAAGTTATTTATTTAAAACAGGAAAATAAAGGACCATCTGTTAGTAGAAATAGAGGGATAAGATTTTCTCATGGAGATTATATAACATTTATTGATGCGGATGATTATCTCTTGCCAGAATTTATTGAGAGAAGCATAGATGAGATTTTAAAATATGATGATAGAACATGGTTGGGAATTGAAAGGGTTTTTTGGAATGGTGATTTAAATATGAATTTTGAGAGTTTAAAAACATCATTTGATTTTGTAAATTTAGACATTAATGGAGATCCTTTAGAAAATATGATTACAAAAGCACCAGTCATTACTCCTTTAATACCTCGTAATGCTTTTTTCAAAGATAAACTATTTTTTAATCCCAAGATAAGAGAAGCTGAAGATTTAGAGTTATGGTTTAGATTAATATTAAATGGATGGAAATTAATATTAGTGAGAAATCACAATTATCTTTATAGATTATTTAGACCAAATTCTCTTACAAGTAAAAAACTGAACTTATATTTTTCAATGTTTAATATATACTTTAATCTTTTTAAAAAGGGCATATTGAAATTAAAACATATTCCAAAATGCATTTTAAGCATAATAACATTTCAAGTAAATAACTTTTTTTTAAAAATAAAATATAAAAAAGGATAAATTCTTAATAGAACAGATTTTTGATGATATAAATAAATAATAACTTGAAAATTAAAAATGTCTATGTAATAATACTTATTAAAAACGATTGCATATTGATTTATAATAAAAATTTAGAAAAGAGGGAGAAGAATGAATAATAAATTGTCAAAACCACCAACAATGAAAGATGTAGCAAGATTGGCTGGGGTATCTATTAGTACTGTATCTCATGTCTTAAATAAAACAAGACGTGTAGAAGAAGAGACAAAAAAGAAAGTTTTATCTGCAATAAAAGAATTAGGATATAGACCTAATATTGTTGCAAGAAGTTTGAGAAAAAAATCGACTAATACCATAGGATTAATAGTATCAAATATAGCAAATCTTTTTTATCCAGAGGTAGTAAGAGGTGTGGAAGATATTTTATTGAAATACAATTATAATCTTATATTATGTAATTCTGATGAAGATATTAATAAAGAAAGAGAATATATAGAGGTATTATACAGTAAACAAGTTGATGGGATAATTATTACACCAAGTAAAAGTACAGAGACAAGGAAAAATTTAGAGATATTTATTTCTCAAAATATACCAGTAATATTAGTGGATAGAAGAATAGCAGGAATAGAGACAGATGTTGTTTTAGCAGATAATATTTCTGGAACATACTCTGCAACTGAATACCTTATAAGTTTAGGACATAGAAGGATTGGTATTATTACGGGACCCTTAGATACAACTACTGGTAAGGAAAGATTAGAAGGTTACTTAAATGCTTTAAATAAGAACAAAATTGAAGTTGATTATAAACTAATAAGGGAAGGTGATTTTAAAAGAGAAGGAGGATATCAAAAAGGGAAAGAGCTTCTTGAATTGGAAAATCCACCAACCGCTATAATTTCATCTAATAACCTAATGACTCTTGGTTTAATATATGCAATTTCTGAGAAGGGATTAAAAATTCCTCAAGATATTTCTGTAATATCTTTTGATGATATGGAATGGTTTAAATACTTTTCTCCACCTTTAACTGCAATTTATCAGCCCTCATATGAATTAGGTAAATCTGCAGGAGCTTTATTGATAGAGAAATTGAAAAGGAGAAGAAAGAAACCTAAAGAAATTGTATTACCAACCAAGCTTATTATAAGAGAATCTTGTTCCGCTCCTAAAAATTTATAATTGTAGGAGGTAAATTATGGATATAGAGAAAAGAGTGCAAAATTTATTGTCCAAAATGAATCTTGAAGAGAAAATTGCTCAACTTGGTTCAATTTATGCGAGAAATCTTATTGTAGATGGAAAATTTTCAAAAGAAAAAGCAAAACTATTATTAAAAAATGGAATAGGTCAAATAACAAGACTTGCTGGAGACAAAAATATGGATTTAGAAAAAGCTGCTGAAATTTCTAATGAGATACAAAAATTTCTAATAGAAGAAACACGTCTTGGAATTCCTGCTATTATTCATGAAGAATGTTTAAGTGGATTTATGGCAAAATCAACAACCACTTTTCCACAAGCCATAGGAATGGCAAGTACATTTGAGCCAGAACTTATTGAAAAAGTAAGTTCTGTAATAAGAAAAGAAATGAGAATGGTTGGAGTTCATCAGGGACTCGCACCAGTTCTTGATATACCCAGAGACCCAAGATGGGGTAGAACAGAAGAAACATTTGGTGAAGACCCATATTTAGTATCAAGAATGGCAACATCTTATGTTAAAGGATTACAAGGAGAAAATATTAAAGAGGGAATTATCGCTACAGTAAAGCACTTTACCGCTTATGGTATTTCAGAAGGTGGAAGAAATTTAGGACCTGCAAGGGTATCAGAGAGAGAATTGAGAGAAATATTCTTATTCCCCTTTGAAGTTGCTATAAGAGAAGGTGGTTCTCTTTCTCTTATGAATGCTTATCATGAAATTGATGGAGTTCCTTGTGCATGTTCAAAATTTTTATTAACAAAAATTTTAAAAGAAGAATGGGGATTTAAAGGATACGTAGTCTCTGACTATTTTGCAATAGAAATGCTTAACACTTTTCACAAAGTAGCAAAAGATTTAAAAGAATCAGCTATTAAAGCATTAGAAGCTGGAATAGACATAGAACTTCCAGATATTAAATGTTATGGACAACCTCTTTTAGAAGCAGTAAAAGAGGGATTAATTTCTGAAGAAGTTATTGACAATGCGGTATCAAGAGTATTAAAAGTAAAATTTATGCTTGGTCTTTTTGATGAAAAACCCTACGTTGATCCTAAGAAAGTTTTTACTGTAGTAAACTCTCCTGAGCATAGAAAACTTGCCTTAGATGTAGCAAAAAGATCTATAGTTCTATTAAAAAATGATGGAATTTTACCTTTAAGAAAGGATTTAAATAAAATAGCAGTTATAGGACCTAATTCAGATAATAAGCTTAGTCTCCATGGTGATTATAGTTATTCAATGCATGTACCAGTGATAAGTGAAGTTTTTGAAGGGGAATCTGTAAAATATGAAGTAATGGTAGAGACTGTAAGTATCTTAGAAGGAATAAAGAATAAAGTTTCATCAAATACAAAAGTTTCTTATGCAATGGGATGTGATCTTATAAGCGATTCTAAGGAAGGATTTAAAGAGGCTATTGAGATATCAAAAGATGCAGATATAATAATAGCAGTTTTAGGCGAAAACAGTGGATTATTTAAGAGAGGATTATCTGGAGAGGGTAATGATAGAAAAGATTTAAATCTTCCTGGTGTTCAGGAAGAACTTCTTAAGGAACTTCATAAATTGGGAAAACCTTTAATTCTTATTCTTATTAATGGGAGACCACTTTCAATTAAATGGGCTAAAGATAATATTCCTGCAATAATAGAAGCGTGGTATCCTGGTGAAGAGGGTGGAAATGCTGTGGCAGAAGTAATCTTTGGAGATTATAATCCCTCTGGAAAACTTCCTATATCTTTCCCAAAAGATGTAGGTCAAATACCTGTATATTATAATAGAAAACCATCTGCCTTCTCTGAATATATAAATGAAGATTCAAAACCATTATTTCCTTTTGGTCATGGTTTAAGTTATACAAAATTTGAATATTCAGATTTAAAAATTAATCCTGAAAAAATTACTCCTACAAGTTTTGTAGATATTAGTTTTAAGATTAAAAATGTAGGAGATAGGGAAGGGGAAGAAGTAGTTCAACTTTATATTCATGACGAATGGGCAAGTGTTGAAAGGCCTGTTAAAGAACTAAAAGGCTTTAAGAAGGTATTTTTAAAACCTCAAGAGGAAAAAATGATTACTTTTAGATTATATCCCGAACAATTAGCATTCTATGATGAATTTATGAGATTTATAGTGGAAGCTGGTACCTTTGAAATTTTTATAGGAAGTTCCTCAGAGGATATAAGACTTACTGGGAAGTTTGAAATTATTGAATCAAAAGTAATTACTAAACATAGGAAGTTTAAAAGTGATGTATTTATAGAATAAGAATTAGAGGGGGGATTTTTAAGTGAAGAAAGATTATATAGAAAATCCCAGTGATAGATTAAAAGGAAAACATATTTTAATATTATGTGCCCATGAATTTGAAGATATTGAATTATTGTATCCCATTTTAAGACTTAGTGAAGAGGGTGCAAAAATAACAGTTGGGGTCCTACCAAAAAGTGGACCTGGATTTCATACAAGACCTTGGTGGGCTGATAAGCCAATAACAGGTAGATTTGGAACTACAGTTCCTATTGTAGTTTTAGGTGAAGGTGAAAGATATAACATAATAGAAATTTCCCAAGCAAGACCTGAAGATTATGATGCGGTTATAATTCCTGGAGGATTTGCTCCTGACTTTTTAAGATGCGATAAAACCACATTAAAACTTGTAGCAGACATGTATAAGTCGGGAAAAATTATTGCTGCTATTTGTCATGGACCTCAAGTTCTAATTTCTGTGGACTCTGCTTTTGGAACAGATATTATAAAAGGAAGAAAAGTGACATGTTGGGATGCTGTGATAGATGATATTAAAAATGCAGGAGGAGATTTTGAGAAACTACCTGCAAGAAGAGATGGAAATGTAATTACAGGTAGAGTTCCAGATTCTTTACCTCAATTTTTACAAGCAATAATAGAAGCTCTATGTGAGAAATAAAAGAAAAGAGTGTTAATCCTTTACATCATTAGAAAAATATGATAAAATTAAATCGGTTGCGTAATTGTTATGAATTATTCTCAAAGGGAATCAAAAAGGAGGATATCATATGTATCAATATATTTTAAAACGTCTACTATACATGATCCCTACTATTATTCTTATTTCTATATTAGTATTTGTTGTTATTCAACTTCCACCAGGAGATTTTCTAACCTCTTATATAGCTCAGTTGGCGACAAGTGGAGAATCTGTTGATTTACAGACAATAGAAGCATTAAAACAAAGATATGGTTTGGATAAACCTTTATGGGAACAGTATTTTATATGGATATGGAACATGTTACACGGTGACTTTGGAAGATCTCTCCTATGGAATAGACCTGTAAGTGAGTTAATAGGAGAAAGAATTACATTAACCTTTGTTGTGGCTCTTTTCACACTATTATTTATATGGGTTGTTTCTTTTATTATAGGAGTTTATGTTGCTACCCATCAATATTCTTTCTCTGATTATGTTGTTTCTATAATTGGATATTTAGGACTTGCTACCCCAAATTTTATGCTTGGCTTAATAATTTTATGGATAGCTTACTCCCTAACAGGGAAAAATTTAGCAGGCTTATTTTCTCCTGAATATATGGAAGCTCCATGGAGTTTTGCAAAATTTTTGGACATGTTAAAACATATTTGGGTACCTGTAGTTATTGTAGGAACAAGTGGAACAGCAGGATTAATAAGAACTTTAAGAGCTAATCTTCTTGATGAATTAAATAAACCATATGTATTAACTGCAAGAGCAAAAGGTTTAAAAGAAATTAAATTAATTTTTAAATATCCTTTAAGAGTTGCTTTAATACCATTTATTAGTACTGTGGGTTGGTCTCTTCCATTTTTAGTCTCAGGTGCAGAGATTACTGCAATAGTATTAAATTTACCAACTTCTGGTCCTCTTCTTTTAACTGCCTTACAAAATCAAGACATGTATCTTGCAGGAACATTTGTTCTTTTTCTTAGTTTTCTAACAATCTTGGGAACTTTAATTTCAGATATACTTCTTGCTTGGGTAGATCCAAGAATTAGATTTGAATAGGGGGTTAGATTTATATGAATAATGAAAGAAATAATAGTAATGAATTATTTGAAGAAGAACTTATAGAGAAGGAAGAACAAATATATGTTGCATCACAATGGAAATTGATGTGGTGGAAATTTAAAAAACATAAACTTGCAATTATAAGTGGAATAATTCTTCTTGTCTTTTATGTAATAGCAATCTTTTGTGAATTTATTGCCCCATATGATCCTTATAAATATGATGTTAGATTTGTATTTGCACCTCCCCAAAGGATAAGATTTATAGATGAAAATGGATTTCATTTAAGACCTTTTGTCTATGGTTATAAATTAGAAATTGATCCTATTACTCTTAAAAGAATATATATTGAGGATAAATCAAAAAAGTATCCTATTTATTTTTTTGTAAGAGGGTATGAATATAAACTTTGGGGAATATTTAAAACCAATATTCATCTCTTTGGAACAAAAGATGGTCATATATTTTTATTTGGGACTGATGGTATGGGTAGAGATTTGTTTTCAAGAGTTATTTATGGAACAAGAATATCCACAACTGTTGGTCTTGTGGGTATTTTTTTAAGCTTCATATTCGGAATAATAATTGGAGGAATATCGGGATATTATGGTGGAGTAATTGATAATATAGTTCAACGGTTAATAGAAGTAATAAGAAGTGTTCCAACCTTACCTTTATGGATGGCACTTTCTGCAGCTCTACCTCCCAATTGGTCCCCTGTAAAGGTATATTTTGGAATAACAATAATCCTTTCCTTTATTGGATGGACAGGTCTTGCAAGGGTAGTAAGAAGCAAATTCTTATCTTTAAGAGAAGAAGATTTTGTGACAGCAGCAAAAATTGCAGGAGCAAGTGAAGCAAGAATAATCTTTAAACATATGCTCCCATCATTCTTAAGTCACATTATTGCAAGTATTACATTATCCATACCAGACATGATTATTGGAGAAACAGCATTAAGCTTTTTAGGATTAGGAATTAGACCTCCTGCAATAAGTTGGGGAGTTTTACTTCAAGATGCCCAGAATTTTAGGAGTGTTGCCCTATCTCCTTGGTTACTATTGCCAGTATTATTTGTAGTTATAGTTGTTCTTGCTTTTAATTTCTTAGGTGATGGATTAAGAGATGCTGCTGATCCCTATGCAAGATAGGAGGATAAAGATGGAAAAGTTATTAGAGGTAAAAAATTTAAAAACATACTTTTACTTAGATGAAGGGATAGTGAAGGCGGTAGATGGAGTTTCTTTTGATATAAAGAGAGAGAAGACCCTTGGTGTAGTAGGAGAATCAGGATGTGGGAAGAGTGTGACAGCCCTATCAATATTAAGGATAACAGGAGCAAGAAGCAGGATAGTTGAAGGAGAGATAATATTTTATAGAGATGGGGATTCAGTTATTGATCTTGCAAAGCTACAGCCAGAGAGCGAAGAGATGAGAAGCATAAGAGGTAAAGAGATATCAATGATATTTCAGGAGCCAATGACATCCTTTTCACCTGTTCACACAATAGGTGATCAAATAATGGAAGCCATTATATTGCATCAGAAGGTGAATAAGAAAGAGGCGAGGGAAAGGGCTATAGAGATGTTAAGGAGAGTAAAGATACCAAGGGCAGAGACAGTGATAGATGCATATCCACACCAACTATCAGGAGGGATGAGACAGAGGGCAATGATAGCCATGGCACTTTCTTGTAATCCAAAGCTACTTATAGCTGATGAGCCAACAACTGCATTAGATGTTACAATTCAAGCACAGATATTAGATTTAATTCAAGAGTTACAGAAATCTTTTGGGATGGCAGTAATGATAATAACTCACAATTTAGGAGTAATAGCAGAGATGGCTGAGGATGTAGTTGTCATGTATTTAGGGAAGATAGTAGAGAGTGCTTCAGTGGAGGAGATATTTTATAATCCCCTACATCCATATACAAGAGCACTATTGGAATCAATACCAAAGATAGGGAAGAAGGAGAAGAAGAGGCTAAAAGCTATAAAAGGGATAGTACCAGACCCATACAATCTTCCAACAGGATGTAGTTTTCATCCACGATGTCCAGAATATATGAAAGGGGTATGCAACAAAGAGGTGCCAGAATTAAAAGAGATAAAACCAGGGCATAAAGTCAGCTGTTTACTATATTAAAGAGGAGTGAGGAGATGGAGATGCCAATATTATTGGAAGTAAAGAATCTGAAGAAATATTTTCCATTAACTAAAGGATTTTTCAAGGCTAAAGTAGGAGAGGTAAAGGCAGTAGATGATATAAGTTTTTACATAAGGGAAGGGGAGACCTTGGGATTAGTAGGGGAATCAGGATGTGGAAAGACAACAACAGGAAAAGTTATAGTGAGGGCATATGAGCCCACGTCAGGGGACATAATATTAAACATAGATGGGGAAAGAATAAATGTAGCGAAGTTAAACAAGAAGGAATTAAAAGGTGTAAGGAGATACATGCAGATGGTATTTCAAGATCCATTTTCCTCATTAAATCCAAGGATGACAGTAAAAGAGATAATAGGAGAGCCATTGATAGTAAACGGGATAGCGAAGGGGAAGGAACTTGATGAGAGGGTAGCTGATTTAATGAGGAAGGTAGGATTGAGGCCAGAATACATGAGGAGGTATCCACATGCTTTTAGTGGAGGGCAGAGACAAAGGATAAGCATAGCGAGGGCATTGGCATTAAATCCAAAGCTTGTAGTATGTGATGAGCCAGTATCAGCGTTAGATGTATCCATACAAGCACAGGTATTGAACTTACTAAAGGATTTACAAGAGGAATATCAATTAACATACTTATTTATATCACATGATTTGAGTGTAGTAGAGCATATAAGTGATAGAGTAGCAGTAATGTATCTTGGAAAGATAGTTGAGCTTGCGAGGACAGAGGAGCTATTTGAGAATCCAAAGCATCCATATACAGAGGCATTGTTATCAGCGGTACCAAAGCCAGATCCAAAACTAAAGAGGGGTAGGATAGTATTAAAGGGTGATGTTCCAGATGCATCAAATCCACCAAGTGGATGCTATTTTCATACAAGATGTAATTATGCAAAAGAAATATGTAAGGAGGTGATGCCAAGTTTAGAAGATATAGGAAATGGGCATTTTGTTTCTTGTCAT
>Ga0207433_10011038_pt1 | contig 13875 bp, 15 predicted proteins | sample YelNatPaOPGAMG01_FD_187559 | JGI IMG/M metagenome (GOLD analysis project Ga0207433, IMG submission 187559) | Hot spring thermophilic microbial communities from Obsidian Pool, Yellowstone National Park, USA - OP-RAMG-01 (SPAdes) (version 3) | ecosystem: Environmental > Aquatic > Thermal springs... | reverse complement strand
TTAACACCATCGGTATAGAAAAAGAACTGGCCGATAAAGCGGTGTCGGCGATTCTTTTCCCTCGACTTCGCTCGGGACATGCTTTGCTTACTTTCTTTCTCATCGCTGAGAAAGAAAGTAAGAAGGTTTTCCCCTGCTTTTTCCTAAAAAAAGCGGGTAGGGAGTTAGAATCGAAATGAGGGGAAATGGGGAATTATTATTTTGACACTTTTGTTTTTTATGGATATAATTACTGTTAAAGTTAATCTGTTCTTATCAAATCTGATAAGGAGGTTCTACCTTTATGCTTAGGGAGTCATTAGTTAACCGTCTGGATGAGCTATTTACAAAATATGGCAAAAAAAGGGAGTCTTTACTTCCAATTCTTCAAGAGTTACAGGATGGATATTCTTATCTTGGTGAAGAGATTATAAATGAGGTGGCAAGAGCCTTTAATATTTCGCAAACAGAGGTTTTTTCTGTGGCATCTTTTTATCACTTTCTCAATATAAAGCCAAAAGGCAGGTATGTAATTCGCTTATGCAGAACTATATCCTGTGAGCTTAAAGGAAAGGAAGAGGTACTAAGAGCGCTTGAGTCTGAGCTTGGAATAAAGATGGGGGAGACAACCCCTGATAGGAAATATACTCTTGATTATGCTAACTGCATGGGTATGTGCGATAAGGGACCTGCAATGATGGTAAATAATGATATATACTCAGGGCTTACCCCGTCTAAGGCAGTAGATATTGTAAGAAGCTATAAATAATTAGCTGGAGGATTGAAATGGCAAGAAAAATAGATGTTGTGTTTTCAGATATAGAATTGGGCAAGGCTTTGAAAAAAGTTTATGAAGCCAAACCTGAAGCTGTTGTAGAAACAGTAAAGAAATCTAATCTAAGGGGACGTGGAGGGGCGGGTTTTCCAACGGGATTAAAGTGGGAAATGGCAGCAAAAATAAACAAATTCCCAAAATACTTTATCTGTAATGCGGATGAAGGTGAACCGGGAACATTTAAAGACAAGCTTATTCTTGAAAAGCAGGCTCCAAAAGTTATAGAGGGAATGCTTATAGGTGCTTATGCAATTGGTGCTGAAAAGGGATTTATCTATCTTAGAGGGGAATATAAATACTTATATTCTTCACTGCAGGAAACTATCGATAAGCTAAAGAGGGATGGCTTTTTAGGAAAAAACATCTGTGGTAAAAAGGGATTTTGTTTTGATCTTGAAATAAGACTGGGAAGTGGGGCTTATGTATGCGGAGAAGAAACGGCTTTGATAGAATCTCTTGAAGGAAAAAGAGGAGAAGCTAAAAATAAACCTCCCTATCCGACAGAGGAGGGTTTTTTAGATAAACCAACTGTTGTAAATAATGTTGAAACCCTTGCTTTTGTTCCACACATAATAGTTAATGGAGCTGACTGGTTTCATCAATTTGGTACAGAAAAATCTGCCGGTTCCAAGCTGTTTTCTGTATCGGGGGATTGCGAAAAACCTGGAATTTACGAATTTGAATTTGGTATTACCATCAGAGAGCTGTTAAAGGAAGTTGGGGCTGCTCCTGATACAAAGGCTGTACAAATCGGTGGTGCATCAGGTTTTTGTGCAAGCAGTGATGATTTCGATAAACCCATTTGTTTTGAAGGAATTCCTACAGGAGGTTCTATAATTATTTTTAATAAGTCCAGAAGCATGTTTAAAGTTTTAAAGAACTTTGTAGAGTTTTTCCAGCAGGAATCCTGCGGGCAATGTACTCCATGTCGTGAGGGATGTTCCAGAATGCTTGAAGGTATTGAAAAATTTGAATTGGGCACAGGTTCTTCGAAAACAGTAAGCGATCTTTTATCTCTCTCGGAGACCATGAGTCTTGCTTCAAAATGTGGTTTTGGTCAATCAGTGCCAAATTCATTTCGTACAATAATAACGAAATTTAGAGATGAAATTATTTCTTACAGAGGAGAAAACAATGAATAAGGTAAGAGTATTTGTAAACGGTAAAGAATATCAGACTACCTCTGGGATGACAATTCTTGATTTATGTAAAAGAGAAAATATATTTGTTCCCACTCTTTGTTATCACCCCGATCTAAGTACGAAGGGGATATGTAGAGTATGTGTTGTAGAAGTGGAAGGTTCTAAAACCTTGCAGGCTTCCTGTTCGACACCACTATCTGACGGGATGAAAATAACTACCTCAAGTGAAAAGATAAGGAGGGCAAGAAAAACAGTGGTGGAGCTTTTACTTGCTAATCATTATACGGATTGTACAACATGCCATAAGAATCTAAAGTGCGAACTACAGGATCTTGCAAATCTTTATGGACTTACAGACCTTCGCTGGAAGGAAAAAAGGGAGCGTACAGTTAAACAGGATTTTTCTTCTCCGGTTCTTGTCAGAGATAACAACAAGTGCGTTCTGTGTCAGCGTTGTATAAGGGCGTGTAATGAACTTCAGGGTGTTTATGCAATAGCGAATCTTTTTAAAGGTGATAGCACTATAGTTGGTTCGGCGTTTAATAGTCCTCTTGGTGAGGTTGTTTGTATTAATTGTGGGCAATGTGTGGCACATTGTCCGACGGGCGCACTTTATGAAAAGTATTTTATAGAGGATGTATGGAAGGCAATAGATGATCCGGATAAGGTTGTTGTAATCCAAACGGCACCGGCAATTCGTGCTGCACTTGGGGAAGAATTTGGATATCCGCCCGGAACACGTGTAACAAAAAAGATGGCTACCGCCTTAAAGCTTATGGGCTTTGATTATGTTTTTGATACACAGTTTGCTGCAGATCTTACTATTGTGGAAGAAGGATATGAGCTTTTAAATCGATTGAAAAAAGCTCTTGTTGATAAGGAAAATGTGGCTTTGCCCATGATGACTTCCTGTTCTCCAGGATGGATTAAGTTTCAGGAGCATTTTTTCCCGGATTTACTTCCTAATCTGTCCACATGTAAATCCCCCCAGCAGATGTTTGGAGCAGTGTTAAAAACTTATTGGGCAGAAAAAATGAAAGTGTCTCCAGAAAATATTGTCAGTGTGGCAGTAATGCCATGCACTGCGAAGAAATTTGAAGCCATAAGACCTGAAATGGCAGATAGTGGTTTTCAGGATGTGGATTATGTGTTAACCACAAGAGAACTTGCTGCTATGATTAAACAGGCAGGTATTGACTTAAAAGATCTGGAGGAGTCCAATTTTGATGATCCCCTTGGAGTTTCAACAGGGGCAGGGACGATATTTGCCGCGACAGGTGGGGTTATGGAAGCTGCTTTAAGAACAGCTTATGAGGTAGTAACAGGCAGAGAGATTCCTTTTCCTGATTTAAATGTTGTGCCGGTGAGGGGTTTTGAAAACATTAGAGAAGCAAGCATAAAAATAGATAAAACAAAACCTGAATGGAGTTTCTTAGAAGGGATTACATTAAAAGTTCTTGTAGCACATGGTACAGCGAATGCTAAAAATGTTATGGAAAGGGTAAAAAATAAAGAGTTCGATCATCATTTCATTGAAATTATGACTTGCCCGGGAGGATGTCTTGGAGGGGGAGGGCAACCTTTACCGGTGACTCCTGAAAAAAGAGCGGCTAGAGCAAAGGCTATTTATGAAGAGGATTTAAGTCTTGCATATAGAAAATCTCATACAAATCCCTCAATTATTAAACTCTATAAAGAATTTCTTGGTGAACCCAATAGCCATAAGGCACATGAGTTATTACACACACATTATACCCCGAGGGGTAGGTATTAAGTTCTCTTGGCAATAGTTCTTCTGCTGTAAGTAGTGCTAAAGTTATTTATGTGTCTGTACTAGGGAATGATACTAATTCTGGGACAATAACTTCTCCAGTTAAAACAGTTCAACAGGCACTTTCTAAAGCAGAAGATGGCTTCTCTATTTATATTGCTAAGGGTATTTACACACCAGGCAATGGGCTTAATACTGAAAGTGCAGAATATTCTAATAGCGGAATATATATAAAAATGAGCAATGTAAATATAATTGGGGGCTGGGAGACTAATTTTAGCAGCAGGAGTGGCTTTAGTGAACTGGATGGAAACTTTGTTCTTAAACATATTCTATGGATTAATAATGTTACAAATGTTACTATTGATGGTTTTGTTCTAAGGAGAGGTCTGGCAAATGATATGAATATGCCACATAATTGCGGTGGAGGTATCTTTATTAATCTGGGTAGGGAAGTTAAGATTACTAATATTGTGGTATCTAATAATACGGCATTTAATGGAGGTGGAATTTATATACAATATGGCACAAACCATAATGTATGGGCGACTATAAGTTATAATATAGCAAGTAATTCTGGCGGTGGTTTATATATTGATGGTGGAATGAGTAATAGTATAGATGGAATTATAAGAACTAACATAGCAATTTACCATGGTGGCGGGATATACCTTAATGGTGGAATGGGACATACTACAAAAAGTACATTAAAAATAATCAGTAACAGTGCATTTGCAGGAGGAGGCTTATGGATAAATTATGGTATAGGACACAATATATTTTCCACCATAAGCTATAATTCGGTAAGCAATGTTGGTGGAGGTATGGTTTTATGGAATGGTTTAAGCAACAACATAAGTGCCTGGATTATAAGTTATAATAGTGCAAAAGATAATGGCGGCGGTATATATCTATATTATGGATCAAATAATACCATAAGTGGACCTATTGTTAATAACATATCCTATCTGTATGGTGGAGGGATAAATGCATTTGGTGAATTAAACAGTTCCATCATAGGAGGTAATATTGTAAGCAATATAGCATCTCAGCGTGGTGGAGGAATTTTCCTATCTATGGTTAGTAATTTCTCTATATCTGGTTCTGTAAGTTATAATAATGCACAATATTACGGAGGGGGAATATATATTATAAATAGTACAAACTGCAGAATAGGCGGTCAGATAAAATATAATATTGCTACTAATTATGCTGATGGTGGAGGAGGAGTTTTCTTCTACGACTCAGCTTATAATAATACTCATACATTTAATTCACCCACAATAGAAACAAATTCTAAATATGGTATAGCTCGCTTCAATACAAATAGCAATCCTCAGGGAACAAATACAATTAACTGGGGCACTGGAAATTATCCGGCTAATATGAACTGGTGAGACCAATACAATATATTAGATTATCTATTTTTGGTACACTCTTACCCAATCTACAAACATATACTGTGGAAAGGTGGTCGTGGAATCAGGATATCCTGGCCAGCTTCCTCCAACTGCAATGTTTAGAATTATAAAGAAAGGATGGTCAAAATAGATGGAAAGGGAAGATACATCCTTTGAAAATACTATGTATCCATCAAACTTTAGGGTAATATTTGAGGAATTCCATTCCGCTTCATAATAATGCCAGTTTTTCCAGAGAGGTTCACTGTTTTTAAATGAACTACCTTGATATACATGGGAGCTATAGTCCTCACCCCAGTGCAATGTTCCATATGTTGTTGATTCATTTACAGTATCACCGCCAATCATTTCCATAATATCTATTTCTCCACACTTTGGCCAGTTAACCGTTGTGATATTTGTACCGAGCATCCAGAAGGCAGGCCATATTCCTTTTCCGAAAGGCAGAATTAATCTTGCGACAATTATTCCTTGTTTCCAGTATCTTTTTCCTTGAGTCTTCATTCTTGCGGATGTGTATCCTCCAGGCCATCCGGTTGTTTTGATTGCCTTTATTACGAGCATACCATCTGTCACAAAGGCATTATTTCCACCAGTGCCATTATCAGTATAGTTTTCCCATTCGTTGTTGCCCCAACCCCAGGCCCCTGTATCATAGTTCCAGTTTCCTAAATCTATCAAGCTTCCATTGAATTCATCACTCCATGCAAGAGAGTATCCTGAAGGGATTGTATATGAGTCGCCATTGGTTGATGGAAGGTTTATTTCGTTGTATGAGTTTCTTCCATTACCTTCTGAAGGCTTTGTCGAACAACTGAAAACAAGAAAAAAAATAATAAATATGTATTTCATACTTTACTCCTTACCAGAAATATATCATATTTTTGTTAGGGGTTCAACAGTTTGTTTAATGGAAGGCGCATCTAAAATCAGTATGTGATTTTTCCTCTTACTTCAATTTAATAAGTGAAAATAAAAGAAAAACTACACCGGAAACTATAACGACCATTGCTCCGGAAGGCAGGTTTAGTTGCCAGCTAAGGAATAAGCCTGAAAAAGAAAATAAAATAGAAAGAGCTGTAGATGAAATCATCATTCCAGAAAGATTTTTGGAAAAATAAGCGGATGTGCCGGATGGTAATGTAAGCATAGCAATTACCATTACTATGCCCACAAAGGTTTGAAGCAACACTACTGATATTGCTGTAACAATTAACAGAATTACAAAAATTAGATCCGTATTAATTCCCCTTGTCCTTGCAAATTCTTCATCAAAAGCCGAAGCTTCAATCTGTCTGTAATACCTTATAGATAAAAAAAGCACTATTAAATCAAGGATTGCCAGCAGTATTAAACTTTCATTTGAAATAAGCAGTATATTCCCGAATAGATAGCTCATCGGATCTACATACTCCGGTGTCTTTGCAATAAAGACCACACCTACACTCATTCCAATAGCCCATAACGCATTAATAACTGTATCCTCTCTTTGTTTTGCCTTTAAAGAAACAAAGGCTATTATTATAGCGGTTATTACAGCAAATATAATTGCTCCAAGAATTGGTGGGAAGTTGGGAATTATTTTATTTACAGAAAGAAAAAGGGCAATTCCAATACCTCCAAGCACAGCATGGGAAATTGCCCCGGCAAGTCCAGCAATCCTTTTAACAGAGACTATCGAGCCGAGAACACCAAAAAGTACACTTGAGAGAAGGCTTGCTATAAAGGCATTTCTTATGAATGGAACAGATGGATTAAATAATTCTGTAAAGAAGTTCATTTAATAACCTCTTTTTATCTTAAGCAACAATTTAAATTATCTGGTAACTCTGTATTATGAAGCACTCTTGCAACCCTGCCACTGTATAAGTCGGAAGGTTTATCCTTTACTGGCTCAAGGGCATGGCGGATAACATTATGCATCTTTTCAAAACTTTTGCCAATGCATAGCACAACATCCGTAAGAGCAGAAACAAAACCTGTATCATGGGTAACTATTAAAATAGTGGTCTTTCTCTTTAAATCCCCGAGCACAGAAAAAAGCTTTCTTTCACTCTCTACATCCATATTTGCTGTTGGTTCATCAAGAACAAGCATTCTTGGATTAGAAACCAGTGCACGGGCAACAAGAACTCTCCGTCTCTGTCCTCCGGAGAGTGCAGTGTATGATCTTTTTCTTAAATCTTTAATATCTGCTATTTCCAGAGCCCTTTCCACATCCTCAAGGCTTTTCATTGGCTTTTCCCTGTAAAATCCATTAAGCAAACCCATCTTTACAACCTCTTCCACGGTTATAGGAAAATTACTATCAAGATTAATGTTCTGTGGAATATATCCTACATTTATCGATGCGTATTGAGGAGATTTTCCAAACACCTCAATTTTTCCTCTTTGTGGATCAACAAGTCCGAGTATAAGTTTTAAAACTGTGGTTTTTCCTGCTCCATTGGCTCCAACAAGAGTTACAAACTCTCCTTCATGAATGTGAAATGAAACATCGCGTAAAACCTCAATGTCACCATAAGAAAAATATACATCATTAAACTGTATTGCGACTTTGTGTTCTTTAATTCTTATCATTTTAATCCCTTCAAAATAACCTCCCCCATATATTTTATATTCTCAAGCCAGTTCTGTGCAAGAGGATCAATTTCTACAACCTTACCATTAATTGATTTTGCTATTGTGATTGCTGATGTTTTAGAAAATTGCTTCTGAACGAATATTACTTTTACTTTTTCTTCTCTTGCTCTTTTTATAAGCTCCACAACTTCTCTTTGAGTAGGTTCTTTTCCTCTGACCTCAAAGGCTTTTTGCCTGATGCCAAAGTTATCAAGAAAATATCCAAAGGCAGGATGATACACAAATACGGTTCTGCCTTTAAAAGGCTTTAGCTTTCTAGAAAGCAATGCAAAGGTGCTGTCAATTTCTTTTATGTATTCATCATAATTTTTTTGAAAGAAAGTGCCATCTTCTGGATTTAAGTTCTTTAAAGCCAGAAGTATATTGCTTAACTGAGTTTTAACCTGATCATATCCAAGCCAGATATGAGGATCTTTTGTTTCTTCTTCATTATGCTTTTTCTCTTCCGCTTCATGAGCATGTTCTTCCAGAAATCTATACTTTACTCCAGCCGAGGTATCAACAATCTTTAAATCGGGATATAGCGATTTAACCTTTGGCAAAAGTCCCCTTTCAAAATCAATACCTATTGTAAACCATATCTTTGCCCTGCTAAGTTCAATCATCTGCTTTGGAGTTGGTTCGTAACTGTGTGGAGAAGATCCCTGTCCTGCAAGAACAGATATATCAACTTTGTTCTGAGCAATTCTCTGTACAAATTCCTGCTGCGGCGGTATACTGACGATTATCAATGGCTTTTCAACTGAAAAGCCAGCCATTCTAGCTAATAAAAGAAAAGACAAAATGCACCAATTCAAAACCTTCATTTAACCAACCTCCCTTCTATGAATTATATTCCTAACTCTCCGCCCCAAAGTCTTTCAAGGAACTCTTTCCAGGGTAAGATAAGTATGTTTTCTATCTTTCTTGGAACCTCGTCCATCGATACCACAATGGAGTAAGGTATTTTTGCTTCTTCCTGAAATATTTTTAAGGGTACTATATCCCTTTCAGTGACAAAGCTTTTTCCTTTTACCTCAATAGCCAGAGTATCTGAAATAATAAAGTCAACTTCATAACCCGATTGTGATCGCCAATAGTACAAATCTGGCAAATTCTTATAATCAACAAAGCATTTTAGTTCATGAAAAAGCCAGTGTTCAAATGCAAATCCAAACTCAGGTGTACCCTTATTAAGAAAACTTCTGTTTTGCAAAATTCTAGTAACACCGGTATCAAAAAAGTAAAACTTTGATGTCGAAATTGGTTTCCTTTTCACGGTCTTTTTCCATGATGTGACCTCAAAGGCAATAAGAGTATCTTTTAAAATCTGAAAATATTCCTGAACTGTACTTGAAGCAACCTGAGAGTCGCTTGCAATTTTAGAATAATTTATTAACTGTCCATTCATAATAGCACCAATCTGCAGAAATCTACCAAAGGCAGGAATGTTTCTAACAAGGCTTTCTGCTGCTATTTCTTCCTGCAAATAAAGGCCAGCATAAGCCCTTAAATCTTCTTCTGGAGAATTGGAAAAATAAATTGAGGGAAGAAGCCCATAATTCATTACTTTTTCAAGCCTGAATAGATTCCCTAACTCTTTGTAGCAGAAGGGATGTAAAACTTTATACCTTGCTCTTCCACCTAAAAGATTAATACCCCCTCTTCTTAGCTTTCTGGGGCTCGAACCTGTAAGCAGAAACTTAAACCCCTTTTCGATAAGTCTATGTACTTCATCAAGAAGATGGGGAAGTTTTTGAATCTCATCAATGATTACTATTTTGTCTTTAAAAGAGAGAGAAGATATTTCCTGCTCTATTAACTTTGGATTCCTTGCAAGTTTAAAATAAACTTCGCTATCAAGCAAGTCGTATAGTTTTTTATCAGGAAAAATTTCTTTTATTAGAAAGGACTTCCCTGTCTGCCTCGGGCCAAACAAAAAACAAGATTTTTCCGAAAGTGTCTTTTGAAGATCAATGATTCGAGCTATTTTTTTTATTTGGAGCCTCCTAATAATTACCAACTTAGTTGTTGATTATTATAACAATCAACACCATACATGTCAATATTTATTTTTCTCCCTTTGCTACTACAAATCCACCTTTATCATTTCCGTCTCTATAATCCTGTATATAATCATTAGTATATTCAAAAAGAGTTTGGCGCATTGTCAAGTTTAAAAAGCCTGTATTTTTCATTAGAGATTCAACTTCATTTTTTGTATAAAAATGAGCCTTTTTATAAAATTTGCTTTTATCTTTTTTTGCATTATACATCTGTCCAACTTGGCTATCCAGTGGCACAAAACCTACCAGAATAAAGCCTCCCGGTTTTATTATTCTATAGGCTTCTTCCATAGCCTTCTCTGGATTATCCACAAAACATATTGTAGTAACTATAAGAACAAAATCGAAACTGTTATCATTCAGAGGCAAATTTTCAGCAATAGCATTGATAACATTTATTCCTCTACTTATAGCAATCTTTGCCATTTCATTAGAGGGTTCAACTCCAATCTTTATACCAAGCGGTTCTGCAAATCTTCCGCCACCCACACCAATTTCTATACCATTAAGTCCTTCGGGTATAAAGCTTCTTAAAAGCTTTAACTCTGAAAGATAGATATTTTTGTTTCTTTCAAACCACTCTTCGTATTCTTTGTAATATTTATTAAAAACATTAATTCTATGCATTTTTCATCCCCAAATTGGATCCTTACCAAACTTTTTAAGCCATAATTCTTCAGCCGAAATATATTTTTCTACTTCTTCTTTTGAAAAATCTATCAGGTAATTACTACAATAGCCTAATAAAATTTTTCCAGCCCTTATAATTTCTTTTGCCTTTTCCTCACAAATTTCTTTATCTTCTTTACATTTATCGGGATGCCATTTTTTTAAAGCCTCTTTGTACTTCTGCTTTACAAGCTCAATATTTGCCTTTTCTGGAATACCAAGAATTTCTCTTGCATTCTTAATTTCCTCATAAAGTCCCATGTTTTACCTCTTTTTAGAAATATTACAAGAATCTAATCTGAGCGATTCCAAAACTATATTAAAATAAAACACCATGCTAAAATGAGAGGAGGTAAGGAAATAGTTAAAGAATTTCCTTACCCCAAATAAGCACCCAAAAGTTGCAAAAAGGATTAACTGATTATGAAGCAAAGCAGAAAAAATCTCAAAAAGAATACAAATTGAATAGAAATCTAACTATTTTTCTTTCACCAATGACACTTTTGCCCAAATCTCAAAGGTTTCGGATTCTCCTTCAGGTCTTCTTCCTGGTCCCATGCCTTTTCCTATATTTTCGCTACCTTGAGGCATAGGAGGCTTACCGCCCATTTTATTTGGTCCTCCCGGGAATTTATCGGGCATTCCTTTTGGCCCGCCTCTTCTCCCACTAATTTCAAACCCTACTCCTAATATTTTGGAAAAGCTTTTTGAATAAACCAAGGGGATTTTGATTTCATATACTAAAAACCTTCCATGAGAACCAGAGTTAATTTCTAAAAAGGCTCTATCAGGTTCCTCCTTATCTCGAGGAATCCAAAACGCCTTAGAATTTTCCAGCTCATTAAGCCCTTCTTCTGTTGGCATCATTCTATTAGTTTTAATTTTATCATCCTTAAAATCAGGTTTTATTTCAGGCAATCTTCGCGGGAAATTACCATTTTGTGGCAAAATCATAATACCCTTTCTTTTTTCCTGCCCTCCAGAATAATCAATCCATACCTTCATTCCTTCAAGTTTAATCCTTTCCTGAAGTTTGCTATCTTCAGTACAGAAACAAATATATAAGTAATCAGAATCGTTTCTAAAACCAGCCTTTATCCCGGCCAGCTCAAAATCTACGAGTTCATTTTCCCACTCAACATGATTTCCATCAACAACAGTTTTACCAGCTTCCCATTCACTTTTTACAGAAATAACATGTTGGCAACTCGATATTCCCAAAACAACTAATAATACCAAAACTAAATTAAGCCTCTTGTTTTTATTCAACATAAATCCTCCTGCTTTTTCAAATAAAAAGTCTATAGATACTTTTATTAATAATGCAGAAAATAAAAAAAAAGTTGCAATTTAATTTTTTTATAAACGGTTGCAACTTTTTTACTCTTTTCAGAATCATTTTTTATGTAACCTGACTTAAAAATAAATTTTTTGTAAGAAAGTAACTTCTTCTTTCGTCTAATTTTTACTTAATAAAAACTAATTTTTTTAATCATGAGGTTTTCATTTTATATGCATGATAATCTTTCTTTTAATATAACAAAAGAAGGCACGGAAAAGGATTTCGAGATTATTTTTCAAAACTATCGGCTGCTGGTATATCGAATAGCATTTTCTTATACTGCTGATAGTTTTGAAGCTGAAAATATTACTCAGGATGTTTTTGTTAAAGTTTATTACAAACTTGGTTCGTTTCAAGGTAAGTCAAAATTTTCAACCTGGATATACCGTATTACCATTAATACCTGCCATGATTATGCAAGGAGAAAGAAGATGATAAATATTGAATTTACAGACGATATTGATAGGTATTCAGTTGCTTCAGACAAGCTTTACAACGAAAAAGAAATTCAAGAAGAAGTTCAAAAAGCAATAAAAAGACTACCAGAAAAGTTAAGAGGAATGGTTATTCTAAGATATATTGAACAGCTTTCGTGCAAGGAAATAGCCTCAATTTTCAATTGCAGTGTTTCCTCTGTTGATGTTAACTTGTTCAGAGCCAGAAAATTATTAAAAAACTTTCTCACCCATTTAATATAATAAGGTGGAGGTGTAATATGAGGTGTAAAAAATTTATTTTAAAATTGGATAGATACATTTCAAATGAATTATCTCAAGATGAATCCAGGCAAGTAGAAGAGCATTTAACGAAGTGCCCTTCATGTAAAGAAGAATTATTTATTTTACTTAACATTAAATCGAAAATAAGTCATTTTTGTCCAAAATATTCCAGCACTGCCCCAACTTACGCTAAGATTTTATCTCACATAGAAAGTATGGAAGAAAAGAAAGAAAAGATAAAGCATTTTTTAAAGTTTGATTTTTCCCCGGCTGCCCTTGTCCTTGTTGCAATATTATTTTTTATCATTACTTTTACATCCATAAATAGCATTAACACATCTTCATCACAGGAATTTATGGTGAAAGATATTTCCCTGTTTGAAATACTGTATTTTAAGAGCAAAACTTTCTACTATGTGATGATGGATCTTGAAGAAAAGTAAAGAGGAGAATGTATATGAATAAAATACCTTTTTATATCTGGATTGCAGGTGCTCTCTTTTGCTTTGCTCTCGGGTTTTTTGCTGGAGGCTTTATCAACAGAGTTTACATTGAAGCAAATTTTGAAAGATTTGCAAAGGAATATCTTGTTAAACAACACAAGAATATTAATATTCAGCAGAAGAATCAAGAAAAAGGTAAAAAATCCCTTCCGCCAGAAATAGTTAAAGAACTGTGGTTAACAGAAGAACAAAAAGAAAAATGGGAAGAAATATTTAAACGATATGGGCCGGAGATAAATCAGATCCGTAAATTTTATCTTACAAAGTTAGCTTCAAGATTCGATCTTGTAGATGCTGAAATCCTTAATATTCTTGACGAAAGACAGAAGAAAAAGTTTAAGAAAATGTTACATCCAGGTGACATTATAAGAATGGAGCTATCTTCTATTCCAGACGACGAATAGCTGGTTATTGAAATAACTGAAATTAATCTTATAGGGAGATTATATGAATATAAAAATGAGTTTCATATTTCCGATTCTGCTTTTTTTGATTTCCATTAGTGGTAATTGTGAAGAAAGTTTGAGTTTTGAGTCTTATATTTCTTTGATAAGCAACAAACTTCCAGATATTAAAATAAATCTTATCAACCTTGAAAAAGCTTCAAACACTTATGTTCAGAGTAGAAGTATAGAAGATACTTATCTGAACGCTAATTCAGAATTATTTGGAACAGGCGCAACCTCAAATTCTTCAACTATTTCTGTAGATTCTGTTTCTGGTTCTTTACTTGGTATCGAAATATCAAAAAAAATTCTTGATGTGGGAACAACTCTTGCTATTGGATTTTCTTACCAGAATACTCT
>Ga0207433_10011036_pt1 | contig 13876 bp, 13 predicted proteins | sample YelNatPaOPGAMG01_FD_187559 | JGI IMG/M metagenome (GOLD analysis project Ga0207433, IMG submission 187559) | Hot spring thermophilic microbial communities from Obsidian Pool, Yellowstone National Park, USA - OP-RAMG-01 (SPAdes) (version 3) | ecosystem: Environmental > Aquatic > Thermal springs... | reverse complement strand
AGAGCCAAGCTGGCGCCAGCTAGCGACGCGATCACTGGGCAACCGATGCCCGGCGACCCGTCGACGAGCACGAGATCCAGACCTTGCTCGGTTGCCAAACGGCGCGCTTCATTGCGCACGACCGTGACGAGCTTGCCCGAGTTCTCTTCAGCGGGACGAAGCCGCGCGTGCACGAGCGGTCCAAATGGCGTGTCGGCCACGTACCATGCTCCGTTCACGACAGCATCGAAGGCAATGGCTTCACTAGGACACAGACGCACGCACAAACCGCACCCTTCGCAGCGTACCGGATCGACCCGGTACGGATCAGCGCTGATGGCAGCGAAACGACACACCTCACGGCAGCGATCGCAGCCGGTGCAACGCTCGTCGATCACGCGCGCAACTTTGCCGCCGCTAAACGAGTGCTCTTCTCGGTCGTTCGCGCGCACTACGAGGTGCAGGTCGGCGGCGTCGACGTCGCAGTCGGCTAAAGCAGCGCGCCCTGCAAGACGTGCGAAAGCAGCCACCAAGCTCGTCTTGCCGGTACCGCCCTTGCCGCTGATGACCACGAGTTCCTTCATGACTGGCCAGCCTTTGATCCCGGCGTCGAGTCCGACGCCTCTGCCGACGTATCGCCGCGAGTCGCGCGCGCACGCGCATGTGCCGAATCCCGCCCCGCAGCGTCATCTGCCGCCGCTCGGACAGCACTCCAGAGGGCGCCAAACTGCTGACGCAGCCCGGGCACTGCCTCAATCGCAAGCTGACCGCGAGAGTAGGCCTCGGCCACACGCCGGTCGTCGGCGATCTCAAGCAGGATAGGGATGCCCTCCTCCGCACAGTAGCGACGCACACGATCGTCGCCCACGTCGGCGCGGTTGATGACCACGGCGAAGGGCTGACCAAGCTCGCGCACCATGGCCACCGCCAGACGCAAGTCGCTCAACCCAAAGGGCGTTGGCTCAGTCACCAGTACCACGAGGTCGCTGTCCCGAACCGCCTCAACCACAGGGCACGATGTGCCCGGGGGGCAATCGATGATCGCCACATCGGCTTCACCGTCGACCGCACCGGCCACCGCGTGCACCGCCGGGACCGGCTTAGCCTCACCAATCGTGAGCCGGCCCTGAACGAACGCTATCTCGTGCGTGCCCTCGCCTGCAGAGTCACCCCGTGGGGCACCTTTCACCTCGGCCACACCACGCTCCAGCACACCGACCGCGCGCCCCACTTCACTGATTGCCTGCTCCGGACATAGCAGCGCGCAGGCGCCGCACGAGTGACAGAGCTCGTTGTAGACCAGCACGGTCGTCGGCAGAACCACGATGGCCTTGTACTCACAGACTTCCGAACACCGCCCGCACAGGGTACAGCGCGCCTCGTCAACCTCGGGGATGAGCACCTCGATCGGCGACGAGTCCTTTAGCGTGGGCCGCACGAAGAGGTGACAGTTGGGCTCTTCGACGTCGGCGTCGAGCAACTGCACACGTAAACCGTCTGAGACGACGGTCGCCGCCAGGTTGGCGGCGACCGTCGTCTTACCCGTGCCACCCTTGCCGCTCGCCACAGCCACCCTGAGGCTTAGCGGGGCGTGGCCAGGGTCGCTCTCACTCACTGTGTCGCTCCTCCCGAAGGCGCGCGCCAGAACACGCGCTCACGCCTCGCGTGGAACGAGGTCAAGCACACCGAAGCGGCAAGCTTCAACACAGGTACCGCACCCCGTACAGCGAGCGGTGTCGATGGTGACGGCAATAGCACCGCCACTGAAGCTCACGTCAACGGCTTCAGTCGGGCAAACGGCCATACAGGCACTGCAACCGCGACAGAGTTCAAGCCGCTCGACTGCCGCGACCATCTGGGCAGTGCTTGGGACCACCGACGGCTCTGTCGAGCTGACAGGCGCCGGAGTGGGGCGAAAGCCCGTGCCGGCGCCTTGCGCGCGACCCATGTGGTTGCCGCCGCCCATGCCACGGCCCATGCCGTTGCCGCGACCAAAGCCGCCCATGCCACGGCCCATGCCGCCGCCCATACCACGGCCCATGCCACGGCCCATGCCACGGCCCATACCGCCGCCAGAGCCGTTACCAGCCGGCGTCACTTGGACTCCTCGCCTTCAAGATCGCTAAGCTGTCGCCGCAACTCGCTCAGCGCCCTCTCCATGCTCTCAGCCTGAGCTTTGAGGTTAGCGGCCTGCTGTTCCTTCGTCGGCGCTGCCCAGGCCCATCCACCAACCGGAGGACCATAAACGGGCACCACTCCAGCCTGCGCCCGCTGCCACCCGGTCAGACCGGTCGCGTAGTACCGGTTACGGAAACCACGTCCGCCTCCACGGCCGACGTAGCCACCGCCGCCCCACGCGTAGCCAGGCCGGTCATACCCGGCGCAGTAACCGAGGCCGCGACCAGTCCGCGGACCGCCGCCGAAAGGTCCTGTTCCATCTCCCCAAGGCATCTTTGCCCTCCTTGTTTCCATCAGTGATGCCCCTGAGAGCACCACCTGACGCCCTCGAAAAGAGCGTCGTAATTATGAGCACATGCTCATTATAGCCACTCCTGCGCGAACTTCAATCACGCCTTGCGCACTTCGCACTCGGACCCTGGTTAGAGCACGCGCAGGCCGAGCTAGGAACTCATCGATTCAGGGACGTTGAGGAGAGAGGCACGACAAGAAGGTTGCCACAGGAAGACCTCACAGGCCTCACCGCGCGCCGTCGCACTGCCTGCACGCCGGACGCGCGCAAACCGCCGGCTAGCCGCCAGCCACCACGACCGCCGCTGCGAAACAGAGATCGTTACTCGTCGCTCGGCGGAAACAACTTCGCGCGGTAGTAACCGTCCGCTAGATAAATCGCAGCCAAGGGGTTATGGCCGAGCACGCGATCCTTCGCCGCCAACACGGTGACCGGAGCCTGCGAGTGCTTGAAGAACAAGCTGTCGTGGCCGACGCACAAGCCAAGCACGATGTTGAATTGCGTGCCCGCCTCAGCTAGGCAGCGCGCTTGCCCGATCGGGTTACACATGGGTTCGAATGACCCTGGCGTCACCTTCTCGCCATCAGCAACGCCAATCGCCTCTTTAGGATAGGCGCCATTCTTGCAAACGACCGACTCGACCTGAAAGCCATTCGCGCTGAGCACTCTCGCGAGAACCGCCGCCTCCCTCCGCAGACCAATACAGAAGGCAATGCCCAAGCGCTCGTAGCCGCACCGGCGCGCGAACGCCATGATCTCCTCGACGCGGGTCTGCTTGCCGTAGCCGTAGCTCTCTACGAGAGCCGCATTGTGAGCAAGGAGCGCGTCCTCGCCCTCCAAGTACGGCTGCAGGTGTTCGTCGCGCAGGTCGTCGCGTGAGGGACAGTCGTCCGGGTAACGTTCAACCTCGCCGGTATCGCATGCCAACTTGCCGCACTGAGCACACCTGTACATGGCCTTCCTTTCTCACTCGCGCAGCCATATCAGAGTGTGCACGTCCGCCCCGCCCCAGGCTCACTTCGTGCGCCTACCAGCGAGTGGAACTCTGCGACAGTCTCTTGCCCGTACTTTCCGTTGAGCTAAGCGCCGCGCTTCTTGTAGCAGAACCACCAGTCGTAGCACTCGTACTGCTGAGCTCGCTGGGCCGCGTCGGCCACGGTCTGAGCAGGCGGCACAATGACTTTATCGCCGATGAGCTCGTTGTCCGGCCAACCGGCAGGGAGAGCCACGTGGTCGCTCGTCGCCACTTGCAGAGCCTTTAGCACGCGCACGATCTCGTCAAGGTTACGGCCAACTTCCTGCGGATAGTAGAGCATCAAGCGCAAGATCCCCCGGTCGTCAACAATGAAGACGGCGCGCACAGTGTTAGCGCCCAGACCGGGATGGATCATCCCCAATCGCGCCGCCACAGCACCCGTGTCGGCGATGATCGGGAAGGGAATCTCGACGCCCAGCTTCTCCTTGATCCAGTTGACCCACATAATGTGGGCGAAGACCTGGTCAACGGAGAGGCCGATGAGCTCTGCACCGAGTTCGCGGAACTGGTCGAAGCGCTTGGCAAAGCCGTAGAACTCCGTCGTGCACACGGGCGTGAAGTCGCCCGGATGGCTGAAGAGTACGAACCACTTGCCGGCGTAGTCACCGGGTAGATTCTTGGGACCGTGCGTCGTGTTCACGGTCATCTCGGGGAACTTCTCACCGAGAAGCGGCATCGTGTTTGCTGTGGTCTCTGGATCCATCAGTCAACCCCCTACTCGCCAGCAGAGCGCCTTAGCGCCACCTAGGTTAGCACACGAGGACCGAACGTCGTTTGTCGGGTTTCCTCTCGTCACGTTACTCGCGCTTCCCGCCGAGCCCCAAAGAGGGACGTTGCCTACGTAGACTACGTCCGCTCCGGGGCCGCCCCTGCGGCATCCGCCACCGGTCACGTCGCTCCGTCCCCGCTGCCAGCTGCGGGCAACGTCGCTCCGCCCCCAGCGGCTGTCAGCGGATCCGCTTGATCCCCAGCGGCCGCGGCCGGCAACGTCACCCGGCACGTCGTGCCGCGCCCTTCCTCGCTGGTGATGACGATGGAACCGCCATGTGCGCGGGCGATCTGCTGTGCGATCGAGAGTCCCAGGCCTGTCCCCACCGACGAGCGCGACGCGTCCCCACGGAAGAAACGGTCGAAGAGATGCGGCACGTGAGCCGCTGGGATCCCCCGGCCCGTGTCCACGACGGTGACGGCAATTGCCCGCCCGGCACGCGCTCCCTCGACGGTGATGCCGCCAGCATCCGTGTACTTGATCGCATTATCGATGATGTTGACGAAGAGGCGCACGAGGCCGTCGCCGTCGCCGAGGACGGTGAGATCGCCGGCAAACTGCCAGATGAGCGTCAAGCCACGTTCTTGGGCGAGGAACGCCAGCGACGCACAGACGTCTGTTAACAGGGCTTTCAGGTCAACCAAAGTCGCTTCCCCACCTATGGGGCCCTGCCTGTCGGCGCGCGCTAACTCGAGCAAGCCCTCGACCAAGGTGCGCAGGCGATCCGCCTCCACACTCACATCGTCGAGTGCGCGCTCGTAGTCGCGCGCACCACGCCGTCGCTCTCTCGTCACGCTCACGATCGCTTGAATGGCCGCCAGCGGCGTGCGGAGCTCGTGCGACGCATCCGCGACGAACTGACGTTCACGACGAAAAGATTCGTCGAGTCGCTCGAGCATGGCGTCGAATCGCGTGGCAAGCTGGCCGACTTCGTCATCCCGGGGTGGTAAGCCAAGCCGCTGGGAAAGGTCGTGCGAGGAGATTTGCGCCGCCATACGGGCCATGCGATCCAGAGGCCCCAGCGCTCGCCGGATGAGGAGGTAGGCAAGGAGCGCGGTCACCACGGCCGCCAGCGGCAACAGGACGAGCAACGTGGTGCGCAGCTGCCTCAGCGTGGCAAGCGTCGGTTCTTCCGAGAGCGCCACCCGAAACACGGCCAGAGTCTTGCCATCTTCGCTCAGTGGTGTCGTCAGAATACGCACGTGAGAGCCGGAAGCCGGATCAGAACGGACCTCCGTCGTGCCATGGCCGCGTCGTGCCGCCGCCAGTACCGCCGGCGAAGGCGCGATCTGCGCAGACGGGCCCGCCGCGCGCAAGAGTCTGCCGGCGGGTGTGAGCACGGCGATGCTCAACCCCGACACGCGCATGTCCCCCTGACCGATGCCTTCCTCGATCCCCGGCCCAAGGACCAGCTTGCCGTTCTGATCGTTGGCTCCCGCCATCGCTTGCACCGTGGCGGCTCGAAGGGAGTCGTCCAAAGCGCTCGTCAGGCGGCGCGCCGTGCCGTAGTAGACGACCACGCCGATGAGCGCCAGCACGATGAGCACGAGCGCGGTGATCACCAGCGTGAGTCGGGTGCGCAAGCTGCGCGGCCGCCAGCGCACGTTAGGCCATCTCATCTTGTCGGTCGGCCTGCACCGGCTCGACCACCAGAGTCGCCATCGGTCGCGACTGAAACGCTAGGTCGCCTCATCGACCTGCTCCGCCGAGAGCCGGTAGCCAGCGCCGCGCACCGTATGAATGAGCTTGAGGGAAGCGCCGTCGTCTAATTTCCGGCGCAAGTTGCGAATGTACACGTCGACAACGTTGGAGTGGTTGAAGACGTCGTAATTCCAGACGTGCTCGGCGATCTGCGTGCGCGTGAGGACCCGCTCAGGCTCGCGCATGAGACACTCCAACACCGCCATCTCCTTGGCGGTCAAAGCGATGCGCCGGCCAGCCCGCTCGACGCGGTGCGTCAGGGTATCGAGTTTGAGATCGGCGACCCGCAGAACGCCGTCCCGCGGCTGGTCAACTGCGCGTCGCGTGAGCGCCCGTAGGCGAGCCAGGAGCTCCTTCAGCGCGAACGGTTTAACGAGGTAGTCGTCGGCACCGGCGTCAAGGCCAGCGACACGGTCGTCAACGCCATCGCGCGCCGTGAGCATGAGGATGGGCATCTTCCCTCCCCGCCCGCGCAGCTTGCGGCAGACGGTCATGCCATCCATCTCGGGCAACAGGACGTCAAGGACGATGATGTCGAACGGCGTGGCTGATGCCCATTCGAGAGCTTCGCGGCCACTGTACGATACGTCAACGGCGTATCCCTCTTCCTGCAAGCCACGCTTGACGTACGCAGCGATGCGGCGTTCGTCCTCAACGACGAGCACGTGCATAAACGCCTCCTAGCCTCTTGCGACACCCGCTCACAGTCTACCCAGACGAACATGAAGAACACATGAAGAACAGATGAAAGATTCTCGTCCCGCATCCGCGCGAACGCCCTTGGGCGGCGGTCAGGCGAAGACCTGACGCAGCGCGGTTGCCGCGCAGCGTAGCAACAGCGCGGCTCAATGGTAGCCCAGCACAGTGACGCAGCTGCCCAATGCCGGCACGAGCGCTATGCGATCGACAGAAAACTCTCGCCACTCTTGACGCGACTCTGAAGAGCCTACGTAGTCCTGTTTAGGGGATAAAACGCAGCGGGCATAACCGGAGGTACATGCGGGCAGACAACGAGGCGGCCGTAGTGCCGCCCCAGCAAAGGGGGATGAGGGCATGGAGGACAGGCCGCAGTTTCGTGTCGAGCTGCTAAGGCCCACCGACACGGTCGCCGTGGTCGAGCTTCAGGGCGAAGTCGACATTTACTCCGCGCCCCATTTCAAAGAGGTTCTGCTACAAGGAATCGACGAGGGCGCACAGCGCATCATCGTCGACCTGGCCAAAGTCACGTTCATCGATTCCACGGCCCTCGGTGTGCTGGTTAGCGGTGCCAAGCGAGTGCGGCCTCAAAACGGCACGCTCGATATCGTCTGCGCGGACGAGAACATCACGCGCATCTTCGAAATCACCGGGCTTGATCGAATCTTCGGCATCTACGCCACACGGGATGACGCACTGAAGGCGGCGACAGGCTGACGCGGCGCGACAGTCAAGGCGCCAGTCCTCTTGACACCAGACGTCAAGAGGACTGGCGCAGTCGCCCGACGCCGGAACGGAGAGGTTGACTATGGAGCTACGCAGCACACGCGGGCTTCGCGGACACAAGACATACACAACGGCCGACGAGATGCTGCGCACCAAGACGTACGGCGCCGGACGCATTTGCGCCGTTGAGGGCTGCGGAACACGCCTCTCGGCGTACAACCCGTCAAACGTGTGTGCCTTGCACAGCGGAGCTTGGGAAGAGAGGCTGCATCGCAGTACTCACCAGCGGCGGGAGCGCGAGGAGATAACGCGCACGTGCGCTTACGAACCCTGCGGGCGTGAGTTCGTCACTTACAACCCCGCCAAGAAGTACTGCAGCGACGCTTGTCGTATGCGCGCCTTTCAGGCGCGCACATCGGCCGCACGCCGGGCGGAGTTGGAGACAGCCGACATGGACGTGGCCGAGGCGAGTTAGCGGCGAACTGGCGGGACGCGGCGGCGCTGACCGATAGCGGCGACTGGAGCGCAGTGCGCCGGGTAAGCGTGTTTTGTGCACAGCGTCTTCCCGAACAGCGTTCACTGTGCCTCTGAGCGCCTCATTGCACCGGTGACAGTCTCCGCACTACGACTGTGGGCGTGTCCCGCTGCGCCAGTGGCTACCACGCACCACGCGCAAGGCTATCCCAGCAACGGGCTGACTTTGACTCGCTTGTGGCCTCCTTGCGACACGTGACGATCGCCGATCTTGGCCAAGCTCGAGCGAGCGGCAACCGAGGTTCCTGGCGTCATGACAAAGGCGGGCGGGATAATGGGCAGCGACCCGCGAGCCACGACTTCTGCCGCCTCCTCCAGCGAGTCGTAGACCGGGATGAGATTCGGCAGTCCGACCAGCGCCAGCACACGCCGCACCTGACCAACTGGCCGAGTAAGGATGAGTTCCCGGCGCCCACTGCGCAATTGACGCGCGAGATCGACGACGAAGCCCACAAACGTTGAGTCGATCAAGGTCACCTCATGGAGGTCCAGCCCAATGTGCCGTTTGAAGAAGAACGGCCCGAACGATCTTCGTAAGAAGCGGTCGATCTCAGGCACGGTCTCAATATCGAACTCGCCCCGCAAGAAGACAACCGCAAACCCAGGATCGGGCCCGACGAAACGCAGCTCGAGTCGTGCTGCCGGCCCCGCACAGTGCTCTCGATGGACTGCCACAGCGACCCCCCGAAGTCGTCGTTGATCTGACACATGCGACGTTGGCCGAGGATGAGAAACCGAGTAAAGCCGAGGCCAACGTCGCTTCTCGGATGTGCAGGCCGCTGGCTCACTGCTCAGCTTCGGCCCCGTTGTCGTCAAGGGACACTAGGGGGAACTCGAGGCCGTGTAAAGGGCTTTTGGCGCCCCATTCAGTGACCCTCTGCAGAAGGTTGAGCGATCGATGCAACGCCTGCTGCAAGCTCAACCTAGAGGACAGACTAGGCTCTGCTCAGGTTGAGATTACGGCGAAGCCACTTCTCGGGGCAGGTGAGTGGGCCCGCAGACCGAGAGGCTCTGACCGAGGGGGCTCTTTCAACCCTCAGCGGCGGCGCGACTGGCGAGCTTGCGGTACTGCGGCTCCTTTTCCTTCAGCCAGGTCGCAAACGGGCTGGCAACGAAGATCGAGGAGTACGCGCCGGACGCGACCCCAACGAGCAAGGCGAAGGCGAAGTCCTTGAGGGTCGCGCCACCGAAGAGCAGCAAACAGATGACCGGGATCAACGTCGTCATCGTCGTGTTGATCGACCGCGTCAGGGTCTCCCAGATGGACTCGTTCACCATGTCCCCATAACGCCTGCGTCCCATCTTGGGTGTGTTCTCGCGAATGCGGTCGAAGACGATGACGGTGTCGTAGAGCGAGTAGCCTAGGATCGTCAGCACCGCGGCGATAGCGGCGGTAGTCACCTCGCGGCCGGTGAGTGAGTAGATGCCCACCACGACGAGCAGGTCGTGCAACTCAGCCAAGATCGCCGCCAAAGCAAACTTCCATTGGAACCGGATCGACACGTAGGCCATGATGAGGACGAGGATGATGATGAACGCCTTCCAGGTCGCCGTTACCACCTGGCTACCGAAGGTCGGGCCAACGGTCTGTGACTGGTAGCCAGATGGGGCGATGCCAAAAGCGCCGTTGAGTTTACTCTGTAGCGCCTGTTCTTGCGGTGAGGTAAGGGTGCGTGTCTGGATTTGGAAACCTGTCTTCGCTCCTTCGAGCGTCACCTGCTGGATCACCGCGTCGCTGTAGCCCGCCGAGGAGACCACGCTGCGTACGTCGGCCACGGTGACTCCTGGCTTCGTAAAGACCACGCTAATCCGCGTGCCGGTCTTGAACTCGAGGCCGTACTTGAGGCCGTGCAGCGGGTTACCGCCGCCGCGCACGAACATGCTGATGAGGCCCGCGCCGATAATGCAGGCCGAGAGCGTGAACCACCACTTCTTGTGGCCCATATAGTCGAAGGAGTAGATGCCGCGGAACCAACCGAGCATGACGGTCACTTCCTCCTTCTCTTGGAGCTCTTCGCCCGTGAGCGCTTCTGGCGCTGCCGCGCCGCGGCGGTCTGCGCCGGCTTCGGCCGCACGCCAGCCGTCGTCGCCATGGTTGAGGCACCGCTCGCCAACAGGTCAGCCGCCCCCGGTTCGCCCAGCTCGCCCGACTCGACAGGCTCGCGCGGCCCGAGAGGCTGGCCAGCGACCTCGTCCGGCGCAGCCGAAGCCGACGGCCCACCGTAACGACTGTTCTCGAGCGATACGTCGCCCGAAGAGGTGGCTACGGCGGCTACGGCGCCGGCGCGGCGCTGGCGCCGCGCCGGCGCCGTAGCCGCCTCCACTTGCGGGTGGATGTCACGCACGCGCACGCCCATGAACTCGGCCCGGTTGAAGAACTCGAAATCCGACAGCAGGCCAAGCATCGCTCGGGTTGCCAAGACAGCGGTGAACATCGAAACCAGCACGCCAAGGATCAGCGTGAAGGCGAACCCCTTCGGCTGCGCGGTGGCGAACTCGAACAGCACGATGGCGGTGAGCAACGTCAGCACGTTCGCATCGAGAATGGTGCGAAAGCCGCGCGCGTAGCCGGAGTTGATCGCCGCACGCACGGTCTTGCCGCGCCGTACCTCCTCCTTGATGCGCTCGAAGATGACGACGTTGGCGTCGGCGGCCGTGCCTATGGTGAGGATCATGCCGGCGATGCCGGGCAACGTCAGCGTGACGCCCTGGTAGCTACCGAAGTGAACGTCGAAGACGCCCCACAGGAGGATGGCGTAAATGATCAGCGCTAGGTCGGCGATGACCCCCAAAAAGCGATAGTAGAAGATCATGTAGGCCAGCACGATAGCGAAGCCGGCCAACCCAGCGATGATACCGGCGCGCAGCGAATCCTTGCCCAGCGTCGCTGACACCTGGGTTTTCTCCACCTGCACGAGGTTGACTGGCAAGGCACCCGTGTTCAGCACTAAGGCGAGGTCCTGCGCCTCGCCGAGCGTGAAGTTTCCGGTAATCTCAGCCTTACCACCCTGGATACCGAAAGGGTTTTCTTTCGGGTCGACCTGCGGGTCGGACTGCATGACGCCATCGAGGACGATAGCAAACGTGTTCGGTCGCCCAAGCGCACCCTGACCGGCCAGCTGTTTGGTGATGTCGGCGAACTGCTTGCCGCCCTCAGAGGTGAAGTCGATGAGGACGTTCGGTCGGTTCTGCTGATCGAAGGACTGGCGCGCGCTCTGGATGGCCGCGCCGGTCATCGCCGGTTTGTTCAGGTAGACGAAGTACTGCTGGGGACTACCGCTCCCCAAGGCGCCCGGCGCGGATTCGATCAGCACGTACTTGCCCGAGGTTTGACCTATGGCCTTCGCCCCGAGAGCACCCAGTGCGGTGAGCTCCTTCTTGTCCGACTGAGGGACAGCCGCTATCGCCTCCTTGATCGCGTCAGCGATGGTAGACGAAGGACCACTGATGCGCGTCTGACCGTCGTTGAAGAAGAGGAGCTGGGCAGTCTTACCGATGATAGCCAACGCCTGCTGCGTGTTCGTCACCCCAGGAAGGGCGACCGAGATTTCGTTTGTGCCTTGACGCTGAACGGCTGATTCCGAGACCCCCAGGCCGTTCACGCGCTTGTCGATGATGCTCACCGTCTGCGCCATCTGGGCCGAGGTGACAGGCTGCCCGTTCGTCGTCCTGGCCTGGAAGACCACTTCGAGTCCGCCACGCAAGTCGAGCCCGAGGCGCGTCTTTTGGCCTGGCGGGTAGATAGCATAGACGGACAGGCCCACGAGGACCGCCACAATGACGAGGATGATCACATGCTGGCGTTTTTGTCTCACGCAGGGATCCTGGCGTAGGGGCTCGGACGAACTGTCAAGGCGTAGAGGATAGAAGAATCGCGTTCCGAGCGCAATCGAACGTCGCCTTGCAGAAGGCGGCGTACTGCCGTGGGAAGGCGTCTCGGCCAGACGACCGCATGGCACCTCGTACGATCGCGCAAGGACCCATCGACGTCCAGGGCGTTAGCTTGACCAGCAGAAGTGGTAACCGTCGACAAGCGCCCGCACGCCCCGCTTAACGATCCTTCAGGAAGCTGGGAATATCGAGCACATCTTCGTCGATATCGAACGTGGGCCGGGGCACATCCGCGATGCGCTTCTCACTCGCAGACGGCGCTTCGGCAACCTCTTCACGCACCGGCTGCTCCTGACCACGCGGGCTGTCGAAACCGGTGGCGATCACGGTTACGCGGACCTCGTCCCCCAATGCTTCGTCGATCACGGCACCGAAGATGATGTTGCAGTCGCTGTCGGCCGCGCTGGAGATGATCTCGGCGGCTTCGTTGACTTCGAACAGGCCCAAGTCACTACCGCCCGTGATGTTGAGCAAGATGCCCATGGCGCCCTCGACGCTCGCCTCCAGCAGGGGCGAACTGATGGCCGCTCTAGCGGCCTCGACGGCGCGGTTCTCGCCGCCCGCAACACCGATCCCCATGAGGGCGGAGCCAGCATCGCGCATGATCGTGCGCACGTCGGCGAAGTCGAGGTTGATCAAGCCGGGCACGGTAATCAGGTCGGTAATGCCTTGTACGCCTTGGCGCAACACGTCGTCGGCGACCTTGAACGCGTCGATGATGGAGGTTCGCCGTTCGACTACCTGCAGGAGCCGATCGTTGGGGATGATGATCAGCGTGTCGACCTTGTCTCTCAGAGCGCGGATGCCCTCTTCGGCCTGCCGCGCACGCCGCTTGCCCTCGAAACTGAAGGGGCGCGTCACCACACCTACAGTGAGAGCGCCAAGCTCTTTGGCGAGCTCGGCAATGACCGGTGCCGCGCCGGTGCCCGTACCGCCGCCCTTGCCCGCGGTGACAAACACCATGTCGGCCCCTTTGAGGGCGTCGCGCAGTTCGTCCTTACTCTCGACAGCGGCTTGGTAGCCGATCGTCGGGTTAGCGCCGGCACCCAGACCACGCGTAATCTTGCTCCCGATGTGGATCTTCACGTCGGCGTCGGTCATGAGGAGAGCCTGGGCGTCGGTATTGACAGCGATGAACTCCACGCCGCGCAAACCAGCGTCGACCATGCGATTGACGGCGTTCGTACCGCCGCCGCCCACGCCGACTACTTTGATCACGGCGAGATAGTTGTTGGATGGATCCATCATCGCCCGCTAACCCTCCTGTCTGCGTCGAGGCCTGCGGCTCGCGCCCATGTCAACCTTCGAGTGACACTTGAGGTCCTGCGGCACGGTGCTTGGCAGTGCCCGCCACTCCTCCCCATTTGCAGCCATTTTTGTGACTGCACAACCCTCACCAGACGCTTGAACCAAGTGTGCAGCTAGCATACTTACGCCTCAGAGGAGTGTCAAACACGGTGGGCGCGCCAATCCTCCCTACCATGTCCGGGCCGAGCAGCTCGTACGAGAGGTGCACGCACTCAGTCGGGTTTGAAGTTCGCTCGCTGGTCGATCAGCCGCGGCACGTGCATTGTCGGGGATTCCGCCATGCCTGACGCGAGCCACCCGACACCCAGCCCCAGGGATAATCGTGACGATGCTGACGTGCGCGCAGCTGACCGACACGCGCGCCCCGGTGGCCGCACGCCCGCCGGCAAACAGCGCGAGTCCGTCGTACCCAGCGACGCGCGCCCCCGCGACCGTCTCTCTCTCGCAACCCTGCTCATGCTCGGTGTGGAGCCCGATGAGGTTCACAAGGAAAAGGTCGTAGCGCTGATTATAGGAATGGCCCCGGCGGTCATGGCCCCGGCGGTCATGGCCCCGGCGGTCATGGCTGCGACGTCGATGAGGTGGACGGCGTCGGTGACGATGGCGGTGAGGTTTGGGACGACGGCGACGGAGTGTGTGACGACGGCGACGCTGCCGGCGTCGCCGGCAGCGTCGCCGTCGTCGTCACGAGGATCGGCATCCCCAGAGGACGATTGGGCAGCGACACGTCAATGTAGGTCGGCGCCACGTGATGACGGTAGTAGGC
>Ga0207433_10011016_pt1 | contig 13900 bp, 22 predicted proteins | sample YelNatPaOPGAMG01_FD_187559 | JGI IMG/M metagenome (GOLD analysis project Ga0207433, IMG submission 187559) | Hot spring thermophilic microbial communities from Obsidian Pool, Yellowstone National Park, USA - OP-RAMG-01 (SPAdes) (version 3) | ecosystem: Environmental > Aquatic > Thermal springs... | reverse complement strand
CTGCGCAGCGGTCGGTTAATGCTTGTTGCAATCTGCCTGATGCTCATGGGCTTGTCAGCATCTAGCAACGCTGCTGCGACAAGGTGGACAGTGCGATGCTTCATCGCTCGATCCTTTCCGGGCACCACGTCGCAGCGACGATGTTCGCAAACCCCAGGTATTGCAGGCACTTGAGCGCGTCGTCGTCCATGCGAACCTTTGCGCGAAATGCGTCTATGTCTCCAGAAAAACACCCTGCTTCAAACCAAGGGCCGCCTTCGACGTTAAAGGCATAGACAGTCCGGTTAACACTGCCTGCACCGGACAAAGCCAGCAGCGGGTATCCTGGCCGCGCGCGCTTTTCGTTGAAAGTACATTCATCACCAAAGTAATTTGACGGGCCAAACCAGGACTGCTTGCTGAATTCGCACCCATCGCTAAAGTAATTTGCTGTACCAAAGCGGTTTTCTTCGCCAAAACAACACTTTTCGCCGAAAGCGCACCCGTATCCGAATATGCACCCACAGCCGAATACGCACGCGCTGTCAAATATGCACCGATGCCCAAACTTGTTCCAGTAACTAAAGTGACTCGAGGCGCCAAATTTACACCCTGTGCCGAAGCGGTTATCTTCACCGAAGTAACACTCATCGCTGAATATGCAACCCGGTGCAAAATTACATTTATCTTTGAATGCGATCAATGCAGAATAATCTCCAGTCGGGCACTGCTTAAACCCTTCAACTACGGGTAGCGCGTCAAACTTTGCTTGTGTAAAAACGTGCATTATGCCCTCCATTTAGGGTTAGAGCCTTCAAGCAGCAGGCCGCCACTTTTGCGGGCAGTCAGCCATGCGCGAAGCCAGCGGCGCTGCATCGCTGGGTCTTCCCAAAGGCGACGAGCCATGCGGCGCACTTCAAGGGACGTGTAGGGGGTTTTTCGTTGTCTTTCCATGATATTTCCTTCCTCTGGTTAACTCGATGGGAGAAATTCTCCCCACTAGCCCACTTCTAGAATGGGCTAGAAGGGTAATCTCAGCCCTGGCCCTTACTCCCGCGCGACTGAAAAACAGTAAGCGCATGTCGCTTGGCCATTAGGTGACATTCCCTGTATTGACTGTCCGTGATATGAAGGGCCCTTGCGAGCATATCGAGTATATCTCGCAGGGCTTCAGCATTAGTAGAGGAGGCGATGGTATAGCCTATAGAACAGGCATGGCAAAAGGAAAGGGCATTCTTTCCGTGGACTTGCTGGAGATCTTCCAGCTCCTCTACCATTGCATTTATTTGGTCGATGGTCAGCATATCGGTGTCCCGGCGAGGGCGTTAACGAGAATCCAGGCGAAGGCGACGGAGGCGGAGAGTAGAAGAATCCACTCTAGGATATTCTTAAACACTATATTCTCCCGGCTAGAATAAAAAAATGAGGAAAAGGGAGAGAAGGATGAATAGGAGAGTCATAGAATGTCAAACAGATAGTCCGGCTCCAGGCCTAGCATGTCCATAAAGACTTCCTCCGGATCTTCCCCGCGGTCAATTGCCTCGAGGCAGGTCTCCTTCACCTCCTCGATCAGCTCGAGTGCATCTTCCTCAGAAAGCTCATCCCGGCGCATTAGAATTTCCAGTACTGTTTCCATTTTTACTTCCTTTCAGTTGAATGATGTGACAAGGAACGAATTGACGCTTCGCGGAAGGTTGAGTGAATGCAGCGCAGCAGTTCTTCTTTCGAGTGATTGATCCAGTACCTGTACCGAAGGGCCATTGCTGCCCTGCGTGCGTTGTAGTCCTTGATATGGCTGAAGGGTGTCATGATTAACTCCGATTATGGGGGAATAATTAACGTCCTTTTGCCTCGGCGGCAACTTTAGCTGCTGCCTCGGCGTTTGCCGCTGCAATGGCTTTTATCATATCCTCCGGGGAACTGGAAGCGTCTGCATCCATTGGCTTAACTTTCTCTCCTTTTGCTAACATATCTGCTGTCAGTTGCCTTGCTCTCTCCCCGATTTCCCTCCCCTCCGCCCAAGCCGGCCTGCCATCATGCACGATTGAGGGTTTTTCCTCTTCCCGATAGGCCATCCCTGATTTAATGTCCTGGGCGAGGCTTTTGGAAATATTGAAGTCCCTGCAGATTTGATGCAGGGGAATGCCCTCCCGGAAGAGGGAGCGAATAAACCGGACTGTTTCCATCGTAAGCTTCCGTGGCGGTGCCATTATCTAGCCTCCTTCTTCGAGAGATACTTCGCCAATGCTTCTTGATAGTAAGGATCACTGACCGAATCCTCCCGATATGCTATCCCTGCTTTAATATCCTGCGCCAGACCTTTGGAGATATTAAAATCCCTGCAGATCTGCGGTATGGTAGCGCCATCTTGGAAAAGAGATCGAATACGACGGGCGGTTTCCATTGTGAGCTTCTTAGGCGGTGCCATTGTTTACTCCTGGGGGTTGAAAATGGGTGTTTACCGGGTAAATATATCATGACGAATAACAATGTCCAATGGATTTTTTCGATTGATTCGTGGGATATGATCGGAAAAATGATTGATGATCGGGGTTTTATTATTATGATTTTTTATTATTATTGTCACCCGAGGTCCGTTTTTCCCGTTTTCTCTGGGGGGTGTTTAGTTAGTAAAAAAAAAAAAAAAAAAAAAAAAAAAACTGCTCTACTGCAGAGAATTTTTGGGGAAATGGGGTTGGGTTTACAATAATAATAAAAAATAATAATAAATCCGGGGAATGGCCGGGGAATGGCCGTGCGCACCCCGGGCGAATACGCCGAATGCCCGGTAATGCCGTTAAAACGGCCGTGGCGGGGTTTTCATGGGTGCGGATATGCGCGGGTGTACAAATCCGTTCAAACGGATTATAATGCGTTTTCCGGGCATTCCGTCCGGTGGAGAAAATAAATGACTTGCAAATCCGTATTAAATGAATTAACCAGAAAAGAAATTGAGGAAATTCAATCGTCTATTCAGCCGACTAATAAACAATGCCCGCAGTGCGGAAAATTCGGCAAAATGCGGAAGAATCAAATGTTCTGCAGCACGCGGTGTAAAAATGAATACCATAGAACTGCATCTCGACTTCTTTACGATGAACTAGTCCGATTAAAAAAACAATTTTCCCACGATCAATTGGAATTGAGAAAGGAAATATATGAACTCCAGCAGGAGAATATGCGCCTTCGTGAACAAATCCGCCGATTGATTGAATGAGGAAAAAAAGGGGGGGAATAATCCCCCCCGAATAATCAACCCATTAAATCGGACAACAGGCTGTCGGCATCGACAGGCGCCCGGGGCGACAGCTCGGCCATTTTTTCCCTAACCGCCGGTGCGGTGGCCAGTTGATTCAGCAACTTCCGTCGTGTTGTCCCCAACGAGGCCGCCTTCGCGTCCAGTCGCTCAAGAACCGCCTGAACGGGAATTCCCTGAACAGCCGAAACTGCCCGGGCAATCAGTCCCCCCTCGCCCGATTCGCCTGAACCCGAGCCCGTGCCCCTAGTCGTCCACCCCTCCGCGCCGGACATATAATAATCCCCCATTGCCCGAATCGCCGCCATTTTCTCCTCATCCGTAGGGGAACGGCCCGTAGTCGAATCCCGGGAAAAGGCCGCGTTATCCCCAAGTCGCTGCTTGAACCCGTGCAGTGTTGCATACCGCACGTTATCCGCGTGAACGCGCCCGAGGTCGAATGTATATGATCCGCCGTCCGTTGAATTAAACACAATGCGATTGTTTTCCGTGTCAATACTAGTCCGAATTGCCATGATAAAAACCTCCTGAATGTCGCCATGCGCGGGATGCGCCTGACCGACACCCGAATAATAATCCCACCACGTCCGATTGCAAGTCAAAAGATGTAATTCATTGTAACCGATCCGGCATATAACGTACCCGCGCCTGCGCATGCCCGCGCGCGCGAATACGCCTAGGCCGTGCCGTTGTCCAATTAATTTTCCCGATCGCCACCCGTCCGACGATAGCCCCATGACCTATCAATCTCCGCCCGACGATAGCCACCCGACCTATCGCCATCCGTCCACCGATAGCCAGCCGACCTGCCGACCAGCAATCCCCTTTATCCACCATCCATTATTCATTACCAGCCGGCCATTATGCACAGCCCATTATCTCCTGCCATCCAGCCATTACCCGCGCCCATTACCCAAGGCCGATTATCAACTGGCTGCTGTCCATTACCTCGACTCGAACACCCCCGGCGGGGGGCAAAATTTCTGCAGTTAAAAAATTGACATAGCCAAAATTAGTAATTTTAGGGTATGGGAAGATAACGTTAATTACCCCACAATAACCAACTTCAGTCTCACATACCCCTCAGTCAGTACTCTAACACCCCCACCTCGCATTTGTTATGGACGGGTCGATAGCATATAATCGCCTAGTCAGCGGGGGTTTCGCCCCCCAGTTCAACCCAGAAAGAAGTCCCTATGAGTTCTATCCAGAAGGTCAGCTACACGCATGATGCGATGATAGATATGCTGATCTCCAATCCGGGGATTAGTCAAGGGGAGCTTGCGGCTCACTTCGGGTACACGCCGGCCTGGATTAGTACCATCATGTCCAGTGATGCCTTTAAGGAAAAGCTGGAGGCCCGGCGGGAAGAGGTGGTTAATCCTATTATCCGGGTGACGATGGAGGATAGATTCACAGCGGTAGTGATGAAGTCCCTCGAGGTGCTGCAGGAGAAGCTAGAGCAACCTCATACGGCGGTGCCGGATCAGCTGGCCTTGCAGGCAGCTGGTCTCGGGGCAAAAGCACTAGGGAAGGGTGGATTCGGGGGGACTGGCGGAAATGCTGTCCAGGTCAACGTACAGGTTAATGCGGAGGAAAGACTTGCTCGGGTGGCCGGGCGTCTTTCTTCCCTCGTTCGGGAGAGGAGAGGTGATGCGGAAGTCGAAGTCGGCGGTTAAGGTGCCCAAGGGGGCATCTGGGCAAATGGAGCCAAAGGGGAAGAATCCTGTTCGGCAACACTATAGTATGGCCCTTCCGGGTGGGAAACGAAAGGAAAAGAAATGAGCCTCGTGAATAAGCTAGAAGAGTGGCTGCATCCTGAAGTGGCGAGGCTGATTGGGGAACTCGAGGCGCGGGTAGCTGAGCTTGAAAAACTCCTGCATCTTGAGCGGGCAACGAATCAACCGGCTCAGGCAAATGAAAGTAACCTTCCCGGCTAAGCGACAAGGGGAAACCCTTTCCCTTCAGTTTGACTTTACTAGCAAACTGGCAGCTGGGCAGTACCTCGTGTCCGCGACTGTAGCGGTCAGCGTATATAGTGGGATAGATCCGAGTCCGTCCCTAGTCCTTAGTGGTGGTGCGTCCACGGCGGGGGCTATTGCTACACAAAAAGTCACGGGGGGCGCGACGGGAACGATCTACTACCTTCTTTGCACAGCCACTTCAACTGATGGCCAGACCTTCGAGTTGATGGGTTTCTTAGCAATTACCCAGGATTCCGTGTGATGATATTTATCGAAGTGCCGCAAGCCCTCGTACAAGGGGAGATTGCTAAGCTGGACGAGGCGGAGCCTAGGGCTGCGGGTCTAGAGGACTTCATCAAGGGGGCAATCTACGCCCTCGAGTGGGTCGCTACGGGAAGTAATCCCCCTAGTGAACTGTTTCCTCCCCCCGGAGATTCCATTCAATGAACCTCACCGTGGACTTGCTAGAGGGCTTCGCCAGTGGCTACCTCAGCCCACTGTATGAAGACCCTCAGCCTGTCCCGGAGTTTCACCGGGTTTGCTGGAAGGCCTATTGCACGCAAGAAACATTTGTATCCGCCGCAGCCCCTCGAGGGCACGCAAAGAGTACTTCCCTGACTCATGCCTTCGGCTTAGCGAATGTCTGCTTCCGTACCGTGAACTATATCCTAATCGTGAGTGCCACGGAGGATCTAGCTATGGGCCACCTAGGAGATATTGCAAAGCAACTTCGGGAGAATGAGGATCTGCGGGCGGACTTCGGGATTGATCGGCTACTGGTCGATGCAAAAACGGAGGTGATTGTTCGCTTCCAGGATGGGCATGAGGCGAAACTGCTGGCGAAGGGTAGTGGGCAGAAGCTCCGGGGACTGCTGTGGAATGGGCAGAGGCCAGGGCTAATCATCTGCGACGACCTGGAAGAAGATGAGCAGGTGGATAGCCAAGACAGGCGGGTGAAGTTTCGCCGCTGGGTTAACCGGGCCCTCATCCCGACACTCAGTACGAAGGGAAGGATTCGCCTCCACGGAACGATCCTGCATGAGGACAGCTACCTTGCCCGGACAATGAAGTCCCATTCCTGGCACAGCCTATTCTTCAAGGCGCATGCGGGCTTCGATGACTTCAGTCAGCTCCTTTGGCCGGAGATGTGGTCGGAGAAGAGGCTGCGGGAGAAGCGTCAGCAGTTCATCGACGACAATGACGCCAGCGGGTATTCTCAAGAGTACCTGAATAGCCCCCTGGATTCCAGTGACGCGTACCTCAGGAAGGAATGGTTCCTTGGCATGACAGACGAGGATCATGACGCGCCGAAACGAATCTGCGCTGCATGTGACTTTGCCGTCAGCAAAAAAGACCATGCGAATAAGACTGCCCTGGCAGTGGGCGGGGAGGATGTAAGGAATACCCTGCATGCACTGGATATGGTCGTGGGGAAGTTTGACTCCCTGGAGATCATCGAGGCCCTCTTCGAGCTGCAGGAAATTTGGAACCCTGAGCAGGTCTGGGTGGAAAAGGGGCAGATCTGGAGTGCCCTTGAGCCAATGTTTAAGAAGGAAATGAATGCCCGCGGGGTCTGGATTAACTTCATCGAAGTGGCCAGCGTGAAAGACAAGGCGACTCGCGGGCGGGTGCTGCAGAAGAGAATGCGGAACGGGGGAATGAAGTGGGACAAGGAGGGAGAATGGTTCCCTGCCTGCGAGGATGAGATGCTCCGTTTCACCGGAACGAAGGAAAGTGCAGAGGACGACCAGTTCGATGCCTTTTCCCTCCTTGCCGTTGGCTTCGAGTCAATGGATGATGTGGAGGAAGAAGATGTGGATGGAAGCCTTTCTTCGGAGGATGACTGGTACCTAGCCAGGCATTCAATAGACGGGGAAAGTGGTCGGAGTAGTGTAACTGGATACTGAAAGGGACTTAAAATGGCTAAACTGACGGCCGCGAAGCGGAAGAAGATTCCTAAGGCGGACTTTGCCCTAGGCGGCGGACGATACCCTATCGAGGACAAGGCCCATGCGAGGAATGCCCTCTCTCGCATCAGCCAATTTGGAACTCCGGCGGAGAAGAAGACTGTCCGGGCGAAGGTGCATAAGAAGTATCCCTCTATTGGGAAGAAATGATGCTGGTACTAGACAGGAAAATCAAGCTGGACAAGGATACCATTGAGTCTCCTAACCTCACTTCCCGCTTTACAGGGGAAGACTTGGATCGACTGGGGGCCTGGGCGTATGCAGGGTACCAGAGGGACTTGGCGAGTCGACGCCGGTGGGAGACCCGGATGCAGGCTGCAATGGACTTGGCACTGCAGTTGCAAAAGGCGAAGAACTTCCCTTGGCCGGATTGCAGTAATGTAGCCTTCCCTCTCGTGACAATTGCTGCCCTTCAGTTCCACTCCAGGGCCTACCCCATGATTATCCAGGGGACGGATATTGTCCGGTACAAGGTCTGGTCGGAAGATCCGAAGAGTAAGGAAACGGAACGAGCTCGGCGCATCGGGAAGTATATGTCCTACCAGCTCCTGGAGGAGGACGAGGACTGGGAAGAGCAGCACGACCGGATGTTAATTCAGCTGCCCATCATGGGCTGTGCCTTTAAGAAGACATACTACAATGGCGGAGAACAGCATAATGAGTCGGAGCTGGTAAGTGCCTTTGATCTGGTGATGGACTACTGGTCGAAGTCCGTGGAGAAGTGCCCCCGGAAAACGCAGGTCATTCCCATGCACAGAAATGAAATCTATGAGAAGGTACAGCAGGGGATTTACCGGGATGTGCTGGACTCCGCCTGGTTCGTGGCCCCCGCACAGTACCCAGAGGATGAGCAGGATGCCAGGGAGAATAGTCGGACGGGGGAGGATACACCTCCGGCAGATGAAACGACTCCCTTTAAGTTGCTGGAACAGCACTGCCTGATTGACCTGGATAAGGATGGCTATGCGGAGCCCTATATCCTGACACTAGAGGCCTCGACGCAGAAGGTACTCCGCCTCGTCAGCCGGGTGGAGCGAGAAGAGGATATTGACCGGAATGCTGAGGGTAAGATTATCCGCATTCGCCCTTGGGAGTATTATACGAAATACTCCTTCATTCCCAGTCCTGATGGGGGCGTCTATGACCTGGGCTTCGGGATGCTCCTTGGGCCGCTGAATGAATCCGTGAATAGTGTCATTAACCAGCTGATTGACTCCGGGACGGTTAATAATCTGGGCGGCGGATTCCTCGGCCGTGGGGCAAAAATCCGAGGCGGTGTCTATAACGTGGCTCCCTTCCAGTGGGTTCGTGTAGACAGCACGGGGGATGATCTGCGGAAGAACATTATGCCACTTCCGACGAAGGAACCATCCCAAGTACTATTCCAGCTCCTGGGTCTCCTGATTAACTATACGGAGCGCATCAGTGGCTCGACTGATATGATGATGGGGCAGAATCCGGGGCAGAACACCCCGGCGGAGACTTCTCGGACTATGGTTGAGCAGGGGATGAAGGTCTACTCCAATATCTTCAAGCGCATTTGGCGGGGGATGAAGCAGGAGTTTAAGAAGCTGTATGAGCTGAACGCAGTCTACTTGCCAAATACAATGATCTTCGGAGAGCAGGGAATAAAGGCTCTTCGGACTGACTTCCTGGGTGGGTCTAGTATGGTCACTCCCGTAGCCGATCCGAACGTGACAAGTGAGGGAATGCGGCTCATCCAGGCGCAGGCTGTGAAGCAAGCTGCTATGACGACGCCGGGGTACTCCCTGCCTGAGGTGGAGCTGGAGTACCTGAGGGCTCTTCGAGTAGAGCAACCTGAGCGTCTGTATCTCGGGCCGGACAAAGTACCACCCTTGCCAAATCCGAAGGTACAGGTAGAGCAGATGAAGATGCAGGTGCAACAGGCTGCACTGCAGCAAAAGCAGCAAGAGTTCATGCTTACCCTGACGGAGGAACATCGCCTTAATACGGCGAAGATCCTCCAGCTGGAAGCACAATCACATCAATTCCTTGCCAATGCGCAGGGGGTTGATGCGGGGCACCAAATTGCGGCATTTGAGGCTGCTATCGGTGCAATGAAAGCCCACAATGAGCATCTGCGTGGGTCAATTGAGTTACTACAGAAAGGACTGGCGAATGAACAAGGAACGGGACAACCTCCCGGAGGAAGGAGCATGGGCGGAATGGAAGGTGCATCCAGTGACCAAACTAGTCCAGGCATGGGCCAAGGCCCAGGTGCAGGGGCTTAAGGATAACTGGGCTGCTGGAAACTTCACACATCAAGAGGCCGAAGCATCAGCTATGCTGAATGCAAAGGCCATTGCAGCGGTAGAGGTACTGCAGCTCTTTATTGAACTAGACAGGCAACAATTTTCGGAGATAGATGATGGAGAATAAATCAGGCTTTTCCCCCGCTGGTCGGGCGGTTCTTGTGAAGTACTACGATGCACCGGCTCGTAGGGAGTCCGTTATCGTGATTCCAGAGACAGTCCAGGATCGACTTAACATGCTGGAGCAGCGAGCCGTGGTTGTGGAAGTGGGGCCGGTCGCCTGGCCTGACGAACCCGCCCGGGCAAAACCTGGCGATCATGTGATGATTAGTCGTATGGCCGGGGCTGCTGCGACGGGGCCGGCGGATGGCCAGCCTTATCGTTTCGTCAACGATCGAGATATTTTTGCTATCATTACACACAGGGAGTAAGTCATGGAAGGCATTGAGCAAGAAGCACATAACGTGGGCTGGGTGCCCTTGGAGCAGTTTCGTGGAGACCCGGAAAAGTGGGTAGATGCGGAAACTTTCGTTAAGCGTGGGCAGGAAATTATGCCTATCCTACGGAAGAATAATGAGTCCCTTCAGAGTACCGTAGGGCAGCTGCAGGCAAAGATTGACCATCTGAGCGAACTTGTTGCAGCTGGGCAGGAATCTATGGCGGCGCTAAAGGAACTCCATGCGTCAGATGTGAAGAGGAAAGTGGAGCAAGCGAAGCAGGAACTACTGGCAGGCCTGAAGCAAGCTAAGACAGAAGGCGATGTTGATACAGAGATTGCTCTCCAGGATCAACTGTCCGAGGTCAATGCTCAGCTAAAGACTATCCGGGAGGGAGAGCAGACCGGGAAACCAGCCCCGGTGAGTCAACCAGTCGTACCCTCGATTGACCCCATTACAAAGAGCTGGATGGAGGACAATCCGTGGTTCGAGAAGGACAAGGCCCTGACTGGGCTGGCGATGGGTCTGGCGCAGGCATTGCGAGACGATCCCACCACGTCCGGTTTGACGGGTGCGGCTTTTTATAATAAACTGGATGAACGCTTGTCAGAGTATCTTCCGAACCGCCGAAACACTCCTTCAAAGGTAGCCGAGACACGAGGAAGCGGCGGCGCAAGCGGAGGAGAAGGCGGTAAGTCGTACAGTTCCCTTCCTCCCGAAGCTAAGGCGGAATGTGAGAAGGAAAGTGCCAAGTTTGTCGGAGAAGGAAGAGCCTTCAAGACGAAAGCTGAATGGCAGGCTCACTTTGCAAGTCTTTACTTTGGGGCATGAGGATGGAAAAGACACTAGATGTACCGATGAAAAACAACCCTGCGAATGCGCCAGCACGTCGGGTTACTGCAGCTACTCGCATTCCAATGTCCCTCCCGGTGCTGCAACTGAGTGTCCCGGAGATTCCGGGGTATTACCTGCATTGGTTTCTGACGAAGAACATTCCTCGTGCCTTGGCGGCGGGGTATGAGTATGTAGATGAATCTGAGGCACTTCTGAATAATCGGGGGGTCGCTGATGATGCTGAGAAAAGTGGTAGTAGTGATCTGGGCAGTCGGGTGAGTGTCATTGGAGGGGTTGATGAACAAAACAACCCGGAAAGACTGTACCTGATGAAAATTCGAGAAGAATGGCATGATGAGGATGTGAGAAAGTTGGGCGAGAGAAATGACCAAATCGCGCAAGCTCTGCGTGCTGGACTGATTGGCGGTGAGAATGACCCTGATAAAGGATCTCGCTACCTGAAGCAAGGCGCAGGTTTGTTTTTTCCGAAAACTCGAAAGGTGTAAATCATGGCGAACGTAAACGCGCCCGCTGGCCTTTCTCCCGTCCAATACAAAAATGGTGCTCCTTGGACGGGGGGAGGCCGTGTATATTACATTGCAGCGGCTGATGTAAATGCCTATGCAATTGGTGATCCCGTTACCCTAAGTGGTAGCGGCGATGGTAATGGTGTCCCAGGTGTGACCTTGGCAACGGCGGGAACTGCCTCGCCTGTCCTTGGCCCTATTCTTGGCTCCGGTGGTATTGTGATGGGGGGTGCTTTTACTGACCCCGCGAACATTAACACTACCGTTATCCCTGCGGCAAAGACCAAGGGCTACTACGTCCTTGTCTGCGATGATCCGAATGTGATTTTCGAAATGCAAGAGGGTGGCGCTGGGGCTGCACTGTCAGCTAGCAACATCGGTCAGAATGTGAATTTGCTGGCTGGGACGAACAGTGGCTACTTCTCCGGCTGGACATTCAACAATGCTACAACTGGAACAGGTGCAACCCTCCAGTTGCAACTGATGGGCCTCGCGCTGAAAGCCGGTAATGGATTCGGCCAGTATGCTAAGTGGCTCGTTCGTATCAACAACCATCAGTACGCCGCTGGCGTTGCTGGTGTATAAGGAGAATACATCATGGCAGGCGGTGTCATTACCACAGGCTCGCATCCGAAACTACTCTGGCCCGGTGTTTATACTACCTGGGGCCAGGTCTACAACGAACATGCGAAGGAGTACGTGGATCTGTACGACGAGCAGACTTCGGAAAAGGCCTATGAAACGGCCGTTCAGGTCACCGGCTTCGGCCTTGCCCCAGTAAAGGGGGAAGGTGCGCCAGTTACCTACGACTCGGAAGCGCAGGGGATTCTCTCTAACTACGTCCACATTGCATACGCCCTCGGGTTTATTGTGACGAAGGAAGAGCTGGAAGATAACCTGTACAAGGAAGTTGCAACTCGTCGGGCGAAGGCCAATGCGTTCAGCATGTCCCAGACAATTGAAAATGTCGCGGCATTCCTTTACAATAATGCCTTCACCAGTACCTACTACACGACTGGCGACGGCGCGCCCTTGATCAGTGCTTCACACGTGCAGTCTACTGGCGGGACGTACAGCAATGCGCTGACGCCATCGGCAGACCTGTCCGAAGCGGCTTTGGAAGATCTCTCTATCCAGATCATGGGTGTGACGACGGACAGAGGGCTGCTGATTAACGTCATGCCGAGGAGCTTGCACATTTCTCGACAAGAGTGGTACAATGCGAATCGGATCATGAAGTCTGTCTTGCAGTCGAACACGGCGAGTAATAATATCAACGTGCTGAAGGCGACAAATGCGTTCCCCGGCGGCATTAAGTTGAATCATTACTTCACGCAGCCGAATGCTTGGTTTGTCCGGACAAATGCCCCGGAAGGTATGACCATGTTCTGGCGTACCCGGCCGGAGTTCGATAAAGATAACGACTTCGATACGAAGAATGCCAAGGCGGCAAGCTACATGCGGTTCTCCGTGGGTTGCACTGATCCGCGTGGCATCTTTGGTAGTAACGGGCCGTAATGGTTGACCGGGGGGTAACGTCAATTATCCCCCGGTAATTAACGAATCCTTGCCCCCAGGGGCGTTCACTGAACAATAGGAGTAGTATACAATGTCTTCCTCCCCGATGCGCCTGCCCGCAGGCTTCACGCAGGATACTTCCTTCCAGCCCCTTGGGTTGCTGGGAGTGCCGAACCCCTTTTTCTATGCCCAGTACGACGATGACTTCATCGGGTATCTCCCCGGGCGTTACACAAATACCGTTACCTCCAGTGGGTCGATTGTGCAGACTCCTGGAGCCGGTGGACGACTGCTGTTCACGACGAATACTTCTACGCCTCTGGCAACGGATATTGCCAGTCAACAGCTTAACGCGGCAGCTTTTTCCCTGACGAGTACGAAGAAGTTCGCCTACCTCACTCGCCTGCAGGTCGCGGATATTATCAATCCAGCTTTGCTTGTCGGGGTTATCCAGACGACCACGACTCCCTTTACCCCAACGGATGGTATCTACTTTAGCAAGGCCTCGGGTTCGACTAATCTGGTCGTCAATGTAATGGCTTCCAGTGTCGTCCTGGCCACTGCAACCCTCCCTGGCTTGCTGACGGCTAACACCGACATTGACTTGGGCTTCGTTTACGACGGACGGGGAAGTGTTCGAGTATTCGCGGGAGCCGGTCTGATCGGGCAGGTTCTCAATCAAAATACGGCTAACCTTGGCCCGGTAGCTAGACTGACTCCCGCGAGCCTTCCGACGGCCCTGTTGAACACGACACTCGCAATCCAGAGCGGTACGGCGACAAGCAAGACGATGAATGTCGATTTGCAGTTTGCCGCAATGGAGCGTTAATCATGGCTAATACTACCTCGACACAGATTATCCTGGACGGGGCACGGAATGCCGTGGTCAAGCTTACTGGTGCCCTGGATACGAGTAATCTTGCTTATACTGTCCCCATCCAGGTAGCTAGCTTTCACCCGACACCTACCCAGTTTCGGATTGACCACATCGACTATAGCATTGCAGATGGCATTGAGGCGCAGCTGTTCTGGGACGCCACCAGCCCCCTAGTGATTCTCCCTGTGTCTGGTCGTGGACGGATGAGTTACTGGAACTTCGGAGGCCTGCAGAACGATGCAGGGGCTGGAAAGACCGGTGGGATTGG
>Ga0207433_10010999_pt1 | contig 13921 bp, 14 predicted proteins | sample YelNatPaOPGAMG01_FD_187559 | JGI IMG/M metagenome (GOLD analysis project Ga0207433, IMG submission 187559) | Hot spring thermophilic microbial communities from Obsidian Pool, Yellowstone National Park, USA - OP-RAMG-01 (SPAdes) (version 3) | ecosystem: Environmental > Aquatic > Thermal springs... | reverse complement strand
TGAAGGAAATGAAGAAAATTGAAGGAGTAAGAGGAGGAATTATAGCAAGAAATGATGGTTTACTTATAGCTTCTTACCTTCCTTCTGAGATGAATTCTAAGCTATTGGCTGCTTTGGCTGCTGCTATTGCTAAAAGCTCTTTTATTTCTACAAAGGAAATGGGAATGGGAAGTTTTACTCACGCAATAGTAAAAGCAACTAACGGATATTATGTATGCTTTCCTGTTGATAATGAAATGATCTTGGCTTGTTTGTTGGAAAAGGATGCTAATTTAGGGTTAGTATTAGTTAAAATGGAAGCTAGTATAAAGGAAATAGTAAGGATATTGAGAAGTGTTTAATAGTATGGTTTGGACCATTTTTTCTTCAATTTCTTCCATTTGTTTTCCATGAAGCCAAATCTATAAAGAATAAATATAACTATGCAAACAGCTATTATTGCTACTGCAATTATTATTAAAAACCATGGAATTCCTCCTGCTTCTGTTTTTCTTTTTCCAACCTCATCTTCAAGTGAGTAATACAGCTCTTTAGCTTCTGAGTATTTTGAAACTGCTTCATCATAGTCCCCAGAATAATAATATTCTTCTGCATCTTTCAATTTACTTTTAATCGAATTGAAATCGTTCCATAAATCACTTACAGCATTTCCTATTTCATTCATCTTTTCTTCTAAATTTTGAAGTGAGGAATTTAGACTTTCTATTTCCTCTAAAAGACAGTCTTGAGGACATGAACTATAATTTTCTTCAGAGCTACAAACACCATTACCACAATATTCTGTTACAATTTCCCTAACTTCAATAAAAGCAGTTCCCACAAGTGTTTCATTCAAGTATGCGTTATATCTATAAGTACCTGGACTTGAAGGTGAGTTAAAACAACTTGAGTTTTCGCATTTATTCCCAGAAAATATGCAAGAGCATTTTTCTTGGTTATTCTCATCTTTAATTACTACCTTTTTTCCTTCGCAATTACTTCCGTCTAAATTTAGAATAATTTTTTCCCCTGGAGAAACTTCATTCGATTCTGAACTTTCGCCTTTAAGTGAAAAGCTAGTTACTACACAACCTTCTGATTTTGGATTAATAGTTATATTTGAATAGCAAGGAGTAAAGTAAGGATCTTCAAGTAAGGCAAATGCTGTGTAATTAGTTTGAGAATATACTTGCGGATATTCACAAGTTGTTTCTGCTATTCCTGTAGAATTATTAACAGCAACTATATTTCCTTCATCTTCCTGAGAGCACTTAATTGTTATGTTTTCAGGAAGCTTATCAAAACCGAACAAGCTAACTTTAAAATTGATTGAAACTGGTCCGATAGAAACGTTAGAAGACGGATAAAACCTGCAATATCTTGTAATATATTTCACTCTCACGCCAAAAATATCTGAAAGAACATACCTATCATTATTCCACATATAAATTCTGAAATAATAATACCCGTACTTGTCTGCTAAAAATGATGCATTATAGATTGAATAATTTGCGTATATTGGTGTTGTGTTAAAGCCTCCAAATTTTTCTGGGTCAACCCAAGCTGAAGTGTTGCTAGCAGAAGGCACTAGTCCAGGCTCAAAATAATGAACTTCTGTATGGCAAGGATAAATTACACAATTTGCCAGTTTTTCTGATAATTTCCAGCTTATGTTTACAATCGCATTTTTCACTACTTCGTTCGTATAGTTAACTTCTTTTATTGGAATTGCCTCTTTAATTCTAATTGTTAAATTAGCTGCTTCATTTTTGCCATTTGTCCTTGCAAGGGCATCTGTCCACCAGTCATTTCCTGCATTGCCATTATTTCCAGCATCTTGAGTTAAATCTCTTTCATGAGCAAAAATTATAATTCTGTTATTTCCTTCGCTTATGGGCCAATAAGAAGCATTAACCCAGCATTTTAAACTCATTGTCTCTCCTGAGTTTAAAACCCCATCTCTTATCATATTTTCTTCTATAAAAGTGCAATCTCCAATTGTACAATTTTGTGGAAAAGAGCAGCCATGAGCCAAAGGATTCCTACGATAGTATAAGTATACAGGCCTTTTATCAGAGGAATTATCTCTTATTGGGTTAGTATAATCTTCTTGATAGAACTCTAAACCAACAAACCAGTTGGCCTGATCTTTTTTTCCAATGTTTTTAACCTTTATAATTACTGAAATGTTTTCATCTTGAGGTACAGAAACCTCTCCACTTGTTATTCCATTTACTGATAGTTCTTCTATCCAAGAGTCATAAGAAACCTCGCATTCACAATTTGGATAAATTCCTGAATAATCCCTAACCTGATTTGCTGATGAATAAGTATAATCAAAACCTGAACATTTAGGAGGATTTGATGTATTGTCAGGATAACCCTTATCATATTGATCGCAAGGAGGAAGTTGCTCGCATTGGCAAGTAGAATTGCAAACATAGCCTAAAGGACAATTGCCTTGAGTGTTTACTGTAGCTCCATTACACCTTGAATCTAACAAACCAGAATCGCAACAAACATTACTGTCAACTACACCACAATATTTTCCACATTTATCTTTAAGGTAACGATTACCTCTGTCACAAGAACCAGTAAATTCATCCTTTTCTTTATTATTGCAAGCAACATCAGCATAACAATCTGAATTTCCACAAGAATTGGTCCCACCTGCACACTTATTATCATCTGAACAGCAATATTCGTACCAGCTTCCTCCACCATCTGGTATAGGAACATTTGGAACTAGAGAAAGTGTTGTAATCCAAGGACAAACTTTACAGTAGGGGGGCAAAAAAGTATAAGGCAAATAATCTATATTATTTGAATCTAAAGTGTAAGGTGAATCACAAAAACCATCGCTATTAGAATCTGTACAATTATCTGAATACCCTGTTTTAGTTGGAGTTGTCCAGTAATTTCCTCCCAAAAGTCCTGAAGTGTATATTCTTTGCCCAGATTGTTTAGTAATATTCCAAAAGTTTATGTTAGGAGAATTTAAATAAAAGTTTCTAGAATTGTTAAAAAGATTATTAAAAATGATGTTTGGCATGCTTCCGTTATAATAGATAGAAATTCCAGAATAGCTATTGTTTTCTATTATAGAATTTTTAAGAGTGTTATTAGAAGAAAACCTGAAAATAATTCCTTCTTTGTTATTTTTTGAGTTTATACTATCTAAAATGTTAGAATTGGAAGTGTCTATGTAGATTCCATAGGTGTTGTTTTTTAAGTCTATTTTCTCTATTTTATTAAAGTTTGAATTGGCTAACAGAAAAACTCCTTTGTTGTTTTCACTCGCTTTGCTAAGCCTAATTGTGTTGTAGCTGGACACAGGCAAATAAAAAGCATCATAATTGCTTATAGCAGAAACATTTTCTACTTGATTGTATCCCGAAGCAAAAAATACACCAAAAAACCAGTCACTTACTACACAATTAACTATTTTTGTATTACTTGCTCTGATGTAAATTCCTTTAGAATCAGAAGCATCTATTCCATCAATTACATGATTTTGACAATCAAGCGTTATATTATTTCCAGTTATTTCTATACAAGTAGAGTTTTGATAGTTTATTATATCTGAAGTTAAATAATAGGTTGCTCCTGTGATACTTAGAACTCCACAATTGCTTATAGAGTAATTTAAACTTCCGCCCCCTCCACCATCTGGTATAGGAACTGATAAAGCTTTTTTTGAGCCTATTAAAAAAATAGCAAGTAAAAATAGCAAAATTAACTTTTTGTTCATCTTTATCAATAAAATTTTGATTTCTGAAAAATAAAAGTTTAATCAAAAGATGAATTGAATAAAGAAATTTTTCCTTCTTCAATCTTAATTTTTCCAAGTCTGTAAAACTCTGTAAAATTTGTTAAAATTTCAGAAAAGTGAGCTGTATGGGAAGAAAAGAAATATAAAATCAATAAAAAAAGAAAAACAAGCAAAATTATTATCAAAGCCTTCATGCTCTCACTAGAATTTTGCTAGTATATCATAAGTTCCATTGTAAGCTAAACCGCAAAAACTTCCGTCCTCTTTAATTCCAGAAGAAAGTATTTTGAAAGCATATCCTAAGGTTTCATTGTAATATACAGAAGTCTTGCAAGTGCTGGAAGTAATGTTTTCTGGAACTTCTAGATAAATTCCGGTTGATTTATAGGAATTAGGTGAAGTGCCTTCTGGTACTAGCCATATTTCTTTTGCAGGCCATTTGTATTCCCCAAGTTTAAAGCTTATGCTTCCTTTTACCATTCCAAAAGAAACTAAGAATTCATTGTTTCCTATCTCTACTATTTCACCTTCCTTTACAGTTGTTTTGAGAGAGTAGGCTACTGGCACTAAAAGAAGAAAAAACAAAGCTAAGATTAGCTTTCTCATATTTTTGGTTTGGAATAAACAGATGATAAAAATTTTTCACCTCTTAAGGTTGTAAATTTTTCTGCTTATACTTGCAAAATTTAAGAATCGGGCATTTGTAGCATTTTGGCTTTGCTTTACATATTTCTTTGCCAAACTCAACAAAAAGACTGTTAATTAATAGCCTGTATTTTTTAGGGATTATTCTATGTAAGTCTTCTCTAATTTTTTCAGGATTATCACTTTTTGTCCATCCTAACCTTTTTGAAATGGTTGCTACGTGAGTATCAACAGCAATAACAGGCTTTTCAAAAGAATAAGAAAGAACTACGTCAGCAGTTTTTGGACCAACTCCAGGAAGATTCATAAGTTCTTCTCTTGATGAAGGCACTTTTCCTTTGTATTTTTCTAAAATAATTTTGCTAACTTGCTTAATTCTTCTTGCTTTTTGTCTGTAAAAACCAACTTCTTTAATTAAGCTTTCTATCTCTTTTTCACTTAGTTTTAAAATTTTCTCTGGAGTTTCTGCTTTAGAAAATAGTTTTTTCCAAGCTTGAGAAGTTTTCTCGTCTTTAGTTCTTTGGGATAGAATAGTTCCTATAAGAAGTTTGAAAGGTTCTTCCTTCCAAGGTTTTATCTTATATTTTTCATTCAAAATTTTTATTATTTTTTGAACATTTTCCACAAGAATAATTATTGTTCAGGATATAAAATTTCCATAATTTCTGAGTATATTGTAAGAAACTTTTTTCCTTTTTCTGTTATTCGATAAGTTATAGGAGAATTCTTTTCTTCTATCAAACCATAATCCTTCAACCTCTTTATATAAACTTTAAGTTGGGCAAAACTTAAATTTGCTTGGTACATTATTCTTGTTTTATTTAGGGGTTGGGAAGTGCGTGATAAAATGTCGGCTATTATATCTAACTCTCCTCTGCGTTCTTTTCTATTATTTTCTAAAGCAATTTTTCTGAATTCTGGCATCTGTCTAATTTGGATTAAAGGTTTTTAAAGCTTTCTATCCAAGAATTTTTAAAAAGTAACGAAACAAAAGATTTAAGAGTAAACTCTTATTTTAATTATATTACTCTTATGTCAGAAAATCGTATATTATATTCTCTAAACTAGTTTAGTGGTAGTTATGGTTTTTGAGTTACTCAACCCGCAACTGAGAAAAATCGTAGAAAAGAGGTTTAAAAAACCCACTTTGCCACAAAAACTTGCTATCCCTTCTATTTTAGAAAGAAAAAATGTTTTGGTTATTGCTCCAACAGGGACAGGAAAAACCGAAAGTTGTATGCTTCCACTTTTCCATTTTCTTATCGAAGAAAAACCAAAACCAATAAGCATTCTTTATATAACACCACTCAAAGCTCTTAATCGAGATCTTTTAGAAAGGCTTATATGGTGGTGTAATGAAATTGGAATAGAAGCTTCTGTAAGACATGGTGACACAAGCCAATATGAAAGAAAGTTGCAAGTTGAATTTCCTCCTTCTTTGCTTATAACAACACCAGAAACCTTACAAGCAATTTTGCCTGGAAAAAGAATTAGAGAACATTTAAAAAATGTAAAATGGGTTGTTATAGACGAAGTTCATGAAATAGCTGACTCAAAAAGAGGCACGCAGTTAAGCCTAGCTTTAGAAAGATTAAAAGAGCTTTGTAAAGATTTTCAAGTTATAGGTTTGAGTGCAACTATAGGATCGCCAGAAAAAGTTGCAAAGTTTATTTCTCCCAACAAGCCAGTAGAAATAATAAAAGCAATTTTTCCAAAAGGAATGGAAGTAAAAGTAGTTCACCCAAAACCTGAACCTAAGGATAGAAAAATAGGTGAAAAAATCTTTGCTTCGCCAGAAACTGCAGCAAGACTTAGGTTTATCATGGAAATAATTAAAAAATCTCGTTCAGTTTTAACTTTCACAAATACAAGAGAATTTGCTGAAATTCTAGCATCAAGAATAAAAGCTATTGATAAGAAGTTTCCGGCTGGTGTTCACCATTCAAGTTTAAGTAAAGAAGTTAGAATAAAAACTGAAAAAGAATTTAAGCAAGAACAAATTAAGTCAATAATTTCTACCAGTTCTCTGCAACTTGGAATAGATGTCGGAAGTGTTGACTTAGTTTTACAATACATGAGCCCAAGACAAGTAACACAGCTTATACAAAGAGTTGGAAGGAGTGGGCATGAAGTAGAAAGAGTGGCTAAGGGAATTGTTATCTCAACTGATGAGGATGATATTTTTGAGTCAGCAGTAATAGCAAGAAAGGCTTTAAGCGAAGAATTAGAAGAGTTAAAGTTTCACGAGAATTCTTATGATGTTTTAGCCCATCAAATAGTTGGCTTAACGCATGATTTTTGGAAGATAGAATTGCCAAAAGCATACGAAATAGTTAAGAGAGCCTATCCTTATAGAAATTTAAATTTTACCGAATTTCTAGAAGTTTGTAAGCAACTTCAGCAACTAGGCCTAATATTTCTTGATAATGAAATAAGAAAAAAGAGGAGAGGGTTTGAATATTATTTCACCCAACTTTCAACAATTCCTGAAGTTAAGCAATACAAGATTTTTAATTCTTTAGATAACAGTTTTGTTGGAGTTTTAGATGAAGAGTTTGTTGCATTACATGGTGAAATTGGCAGTAGCTTTATAGTTAAAGGTGAAGCTTGGCGTGTTTTAGATATTAAAGAGGACAAAATAATGGTTGAACCTACTCTTGATATAGAAGCAGCTATTCCAGCTTGGGAAGGCGAATTAATTCCTGTTCCTTTTGAAGTTTCTCAAGAAGTTGGAAAATTAAGAAGTTTAATCGCAAGTTTCCTTAAAAATGGAGAAGAGGAAACGATAAAAAAACTTTCAGAGCTTTACCCAATAGACAGAAATTCTGCTAAAAAAATGGTAGAAACAATAAAAAAACAATTAAATTATGGAGTAATTCCAGACAATAAAACTATTCTTGTTGAAGATTATGAAAACACAGTAATAATTCATTCTTGTTTTGGTTCTTTAGTTAACGAAACTCTTGGAAGATTTATTTCGGCACTTTTGACCCCAAGAATTGGTTCAGTTGGCTTGAAAACAGACCCTTACAGAATAATCCTTCAATTTCAGAATAAAAATATTGAATTGATGAAGGAAGTTATTTTTAATACAAACCCAGAATTTCTGAGAAATTACTTAGAGATAAGCCTAACAAAAAGTGATTTATTTGAGTGGAAGTTTGTTCACGTTGCAAAAAGATTTGGCTCTATCGCTAAAAATGCTGAATATGGAAAAACAACGATTAAAAGAATAATAGATGATTATGCTGGTTCGCCAATTTTTAAGGAAACTTTAAAAGAGTTAGAAGTTGAAAAACTTGACTTAGAAAAAGCTAAGGAGATACTGAAAAAAATTCAGAATAAAGAAATAGAAGTTATTTTCAAACCAGGTTTATCTTTTCTAGGAAAGATTGGAATAAGACATAAGTACTTAGAAGTTCTTGGTCCTGCAAAACCTGAACCAGAAATTTTCAAACTTTTTAAACAAAGACTTTTAAGCACAAGCTTAAGGTTTGTTTGTTTGAATTGCGGGCAATGGAGCCAAACTTTTGTTTTAAAAAATATTCCTGAAGATTTGAAATGCAAAAGATGTGATGCGCGCTTGCTTGGAATAGTTAGACCAAGCAATCAAAAGATTTTGAAAATAGTTAAGAAAAAAATAAGAAATTTAGGAATAACAAAAGAAGAGGAAAAACAGTTTGAAAGAGTTAGAAAAACTGCAGATCTATTCTTAACTTACGGAAAAAAGGCAGCTTATTGTTTAGCTGGAAGAGGAATAGGACCAGAGACTACTATAAGAATACTGTCAAAGTTTCACAGGAATGAGGAAGAACTTTTCAAAAGCATACTTGAAGCAGAGAGAAATTACTTGAAAACAAGAAGATACTGGAGTGTTTAAAGAATAAATAAATCCTTTAATTAAATTAAATTATGGAAGAATTTGGAATGATATTAAAATTGCTTCTTTCTGTTTTTCTTGGTAGTTTAATAGGGTATGAAAGACAAATAAGAGCAAAACCTGCGGGTTTAAGAACACACATGCTAATTTGCTTGGGCTCAACTCTTTTAACTGTAATGTCTTTGACAGCTTTTCCAAACGCAGATACCTCAAGAATGGCAGCTTACATAATAGTTGGAATAGGTTTTATTGGTGGTGGAACGATTTTTCAGTTTAAAGAAAAAGTTGTTGGTTTAACAACTGCAGCATCTTTATGGGTTGTTGCTTCTATAGGAATAGCTGTTGGTGTTGGTTATTATCTTTTAGCCTGTATAGCAACTTTAATAGTTTACGTAATCTTAAGGCTTAGTGTACTAGAAAGTGAGATTAAAGAATAAAAAATTTATTTATATTAAAGCTTAAAAAAATTATGACTGTTTTTGTTGTAAGCATTGATGGCCCGGATTTTTGTGGAAAGACAACTATAGCAAACATAGTAACAGAGCTTTTAAGAAAGAAATATAAGAATCTAAAAATTAAAAGAACAGAATTGCCAACAAGCTTTGTTACAGGAGCTTTTACTGATATTTTAAGAAGTGTGAAAGAAGAAACTAGCCAAGAGGTTTTTGCTTTAGTCTATGCAGCAGACCATTTATTCCATTACTTAAATTCGATAAAACCTTTGGAAGAATCAAAAGAAAATTTTCTTTTGATACAAGAAAGATCTTTGCTTACAACTTACATTTATCAAGGAATTCTAGGAAAGGTTGATTTTTCTTGGCTTGATGAAATAAACAAGTATGATAAAAATAAACCAATTTTAACGTTAATCCTTAAAGTTCCTGTACAAGAACTTAAGAACAGAAAATCCTTAAGCAGAAGGCTGTTTGATGCTTTTGAAGCAAAGGACTATCTTGAAAAACAGGCAGAAGTTTATTACAATCTTCCAAAAGATTTGGTGAAAAAGTTTAATGTTGAATATGTAGAAGCTTATACAGAACCTTTAGAAGTTGCTGAAAGATGCGCTGAAATAATTGGTAAAAAGATTGAAGAGCTACTTAACCTCAAGACTTGACCAAAATGTTCTTTTATTTTTTAACCATTTATGATAATCTTTAAGGATTCTTGCATGGTCAAAAGCAAGCTTTTTCAAGTTTATTTTCTTAAGCTCGTACCAATCAACTTCTTCAGCATCTCCACCTGCTTCAAGCTCTCCACTAACAGCTTCAGCAACAAAAACTATTGAAATAGTATGGCCACGAGGATCTCTGTTAGGGTCAGAATATACACCTAAAATTTCTTTTGGTTTAACTACAATTGAAGTTTCTTCTTCAACCTCTCTTATCAAGGCTTGCTCAACTTTTTCTCCTTCTTCAACAAATCCTCCAGGAAGAGCAAGCATTCCTTCAAAAGGCTCAGAACCTCTTGTTATCAAAAGAACTTTATGTCCTTTTTCAACTATAGCGTCAACCGCTATGTTCAATCCCATAATTATATTTTGTTTTTAATTTAAAAAATCATTTCTTCTTGAATTTTTCAAACCTTTTCTCGTTCATTTTCATTTTTTTAAAATATTCTTTTTCTACATCAACTTCTAAAATTTGATCTGCTAACTTAATGGTGTAAATAAAAATATCTATTACTTCTTCTTTCAATTTTTCATATTCTTTTTTTGGAATTTTTTTTGAAAAGTTAAACTCCCTTAAAATCTTTTTAACTGTGTTTGCAAACTCACCAACTTCTCCAGCCAAAGCAATTGTTCCATATTGCAAATGCTTTATTTTCTCTTCTTGAGAAGATTTTGACCAATTCCACCCATGTTTTTCATCAAACCCTTTTTGAAATTTTGCTATTTCTTTTATATCCATTTTTTCACGTGGGCCCGAGGAGAATTGAACTCCTTTCTCCGCCGTGTCAGGGCGACGTCCTACCGTTAGACTACGGGCCCTTGTTAACGCCCGGAGCGGGATTTGAACCCGCAAGAGCCAAAAGGCTCCCTAGCTTAGCAGGCTAGTGCACTACCAGGTTGTGCGATCCGGGCTATTAAAATTTATTTGATAAACCCATTTTAAATTTCTACTTTGAGCTTTAAATTTTTATAAATCCTTATATTATTTTAAATACAAATTTTATAAGGAGGAATGAGAATGCCGATAACAGTTAAAGATATTCAAGAAATGTTTGGTAAGGATGTTTTCACAGGAAAGGGCTTTTATTGTGGTAAGGTTTCAGATGTTGAACTAGACTTGTCAAGGTTTAAAGTTAGAGCTTTAGTAATAGAGGCAGCAAAAGAATCTTTCCTAGGAAAGATTGTCAGCGGAAAAAAAGGCTTGATAGTTCCTTACACCATGGTTCAGGCAGTTGGCGATATAGTGATTATCAAACATATACAAGCACCAGAGATGACTGAAGAAGGAGAAATGGCTGAAACTGGAGCAGTATGAACGAAGGAAAAAAACCACAAAAAACAAAAGAGCTAATTTGGAGTAAAGCTGGGGATGTTTATCTTCTTCTTGATAAAGAGAAGAATGAAACTTATACTCTTGACCCTATAGCTTTTCTTGTTTGGGTTCAATGTGATGGAAAATCTGATGTAGAACAAATTGTTGATATTTTTTCTGTGAATGGGAATAGGGATATAGTTAAGGCTGCTGTTCTTGGAATTTTAGAAAAATTGGAGAAGTCTGGTTTAATCAAATGGGTATAAAAATAGAAAAAAAGAAAAAGAAAGAATTACCAAAACTCTTCTTCCTCTTCCTCATCCCAGTCGGTATCTTCTAACGGGTCTGGTATATCCTCGTCCATACCATCGCCCCTTTTTAAAGGCAACCACATTTCTTCATTTCTAGCTTTAAAGTCCAGAGTGTGAAGTAGAAATAAGTTACTAAATTTTTGAAGTGTGGTGCCTTTTATCTAATTATATCAATTCCCAAGGTCTCGCTGATTTCCTTCACTACTGGTCTTTCATAAGTTACTGGACCTAAGATATAAGGTGATTTTACTCCTGTAATTATAGCAATAACTTGAATCTTACCTTCAAACTCTGGCAAGATTCTAGCTCCCCAGAAGACTTGTGCACTTGGGTCTAAGTGTTGAGAAACTGTTTCTCCTATCGCATTCACTTCATCTAACTTCAAGTCAGGTCCTCCTGTTATGTGAATTAAAGCTCCTGTTGCTCCTGTGTAGTCAACTTCAAGTAGTGGGTTAAGCAAAGCTTTTGTGATAGCATCTTTTGCTCTGTCTGAACTGTTGCTTTCACCAACACCTATTGCAGCAACTCCTCCTGTGTGCATAACTGCTTTTACATCTGCATAGTCCAAGTTTACTAAACTTGGTAGAGTAATTGTTTCAGTTATTCCTTTAACCATACTTGCTATTAGCTCGTCAGCAACTGCAAAAGCTTGTTGGATTGATAGATTTCCTGCATACTTCAAAAGTTTGTCGTTCTCTATAACTATTACTGTGTCTGTAACTTGTCTCAAGTTTGCTAATCCCTCTTCTGCTTTTGAAATTCTTGATCCTTCCAGCTTGAAAGGCATGGTAACTACTCCTATGACAATTGCTCCCATACTCTTTGCAATCTCACAAACTACTGGAATGCTTCCTGTACCTGTTCCTTTTCCTAAACCTGCTATAGCAAAAACTAAGTCGGCTCCTTCTATCGCTTCTTTTATCTCGTTTCTTGACTCTTCTGCGCATTTTTTTCCGATTTCAGGATAACCTCCGCATCCTAAACCTCTTGTTAACTCTTTTCCTATCAAGATTTTCTTGTCAGCTTTTCCAACTGCTAGATGTTTTGCGTCTGAGTTTAGAGAAACAGTTGCTGCTCCTTCTATTCCCATCTCTGTTAACCTTGTTACTGCATTTTGTCCTGCTCCTCCGCAACCAACCACAACTATTTTTGCTTTCTTAACTGAAAAACCAAATTCTTGTTCTGCTAGTTTATAATAATCAACACTAGAAAATGTTGCTCCGGATGTTGATTCTAATTTAAATCTTGTTTGAGGGTTCTCCTCGCCAAAACTTCTCTTCAAAGCGCTTTGAACAATACTTTCCATTTTAATCCTCCCATCTTCAACAAAATATATTTTGTTTCATCGAAAACCATTTATAAAGGTTTTCAACTATTTTATCTTAGAATTAGATATTTAGTCTAACCCGTATCTAATTCAAACCCTACAAAACCCGTACTTTAAACCCTTAATTTAAACCCGTAACCCGTAAAATTCTTTTATTTTAACCTATTTAAATTAATTATTGTAGATTTTTCTATATTTTTTTGTAACTACTTTTGTTTAACATAAACGTTTAACAAATCATTTTTTTGAATTTTAAAAGAATCTTTCCCACATAAATTTAAATATTTCTATTACAAAAAAAAGAATAAGGTGAAAAATTTGGGCGATCGTCAAAACTTTGAAGCCAAGCTATGAAGATTTATTTAGTTTTACTGCTATTCTTGACGATCGAGGAAGAATTTTAATTCCTGCTTCTATAAGAAAAAGATTGAAAATAGATTTTGGTTCTTTAGTTATTGCTAAAATTATTCCAACAAGTGTAAAAAGTAAAAGAAGGTGGGATTTTGCGGAATTTACACAAAAAGAATGAAAGCTATTCTTAAAATACAAGCAGAAATAATGAGAAGTGTGAGAGAGTTTCTTATTAAAGAAGGATTCTTAGAAGTTCTTCCTCCTTTGTTAGATGTTATAACTGATCCTGGAATAAGAGGTGCAAAATTTTTCAAAGTTGATTGTTATGGAAAAAAATACAAACTTATGAGTGCTATGACAATTCACAAACCTTTGATGGCAAAAGATTTAGGAAAAATATTTTCATTCTGCCCATGTTTTAGAAGAGAACCCAAAGAAGCAAGATTAACTAAAAGACACTTAGCTCAATTTTGGCAGATAGAAGTAGAAATACCAGAAGCTAGTTACGAAGATGCGATGCAAATTTTAGAAAGATTAATCCAATTTGTTTGCAAAAAAGTAAAGGAAGAATGTAAGAAAGAATTAAAGGATTTGGGTAGAGATTTAAAAGTTCCTTCTGTGCCTTTTAAAAGAATTAGTTATGAAGAGGTTTTGAAAATAGCAAGAGAAATGGGCTTTAAGATTGAAGAAAGTAAAGAAATTCCTTGGGAAATTGAAAAAGCTATTTCAAAAAAATTCGATCAACCTTTTTTCATAATTCATTACCCTTATGGTTCAAGAGGATTTTATGAGAAGGCTGATGGCTCAAAGTTGCTAGATTTTGATTTAATTTATGATTCTGGGTTTGGAGAGGGATGTTCTGGAAGTGAGAGAGAATATAAAAAAGAAAAAATTTTAAGAAAAATTAAAAAAACAGAAATTAGTAAATGTGATTGGTATCTCAAAAGTATAGAAAAGCTAAAACCTACAGCAGGTTTCGGAATTGGTTTAGAAAGGTTAACAAGATATGTTTGTGGTTTGGAATCTGTATGGGAAGCAACATCGTTTACAATAATTCCGGGAGGTGAAATTAAAAGGCCCTGGTAGCTCAGAGGTAGAGCAACTGGCTGTTAAGTTGTAGAAACCAGGAGGTCGGGAGTTCAAATCTCCCCCAGGGCGTAAAAATTTAACTTAAAC